>Ga0126373_10002582_pt1 | contig 13373 bp, 12 predicted proteins | sample PanSoiMetPlot_11_FD_92545 | JGI IMG/M metagenome (GOLD analysis project Ga0126373, IMG submission 92545) | Tropical forest soil microbial communities from Panama - MetaG Plot_11 | ecosystem: Environmental > Terrestrial > Soil > Tropical forest > Bulk soil | place: Panama | collected 2016-02-17
AGTTGGTAACTCCAGTCAAGGGCGGCGGTGAGGGTCTGGTGGCGCTGGATGCGTCGCCGGCCGCCGACGAGCAGCCGGAATCGGTCGTCCAGGCGTTCGAGTATCTCTGCGGGCGCCATGTGCGCCACGCGAGCGGCGGCCAGTTCGATGGCCAGTGGTATGCCGTCGAGCCGTCGGCATATCGCGCTGATCGTGCCCTCGCTGGCCGGGTCGACTCGCAGGCCGGGGCGGGCGTCGCGGGCCCGGTCGGCGAACAGGGTGACCGCTTCGGCGTCGATGTTCAGTGACGGGACCGGTAGGACCCGCTCGCCGTCGACGCCGAGGGGCTCTCTGCTGGTGGCCAGCATTCGAAGCCGTGGGCACCGCTGGCCGAGGAGAGCGTCGGCCAGGTCAGCGCACGCGTCGAGGACATGCTCGCAGTTGTCGAGGATGAGAAGCGTCTCACGTTCGGAGAAGTAGTCCGCCAGGGCCGCTGGCGTCGTATCGGGCATCTGCAGGCCGAGCGCCCCTGCGACCGCCTGGCCGACCAGCATCGGGTCAGCGACGGCTGACAGGTCGACGAAGAACACGCCGTTGCCGAACTCCGCCAGCACATCCGATGCCGACTCCAGGGCCAGCCTGGTCTTCCCGCAGCCGCCGATACCGGTGAGCGTGACAAGGGCCTCGTCAAGCACCATCTGGCGCAGCAGCTCGCGCTCGGCCAGCCGGCCGATAAACGACGAGCGGGAAGCCGGAAGGTTGTGACGTGCCACCCGCAGCACGTCAGGCGGCTCTAAGTCGCCGGGCGGGCCCGTCCGCCCGGCCGCAAGGACTACCAGCCCCCGCCGGTTATCCACTCCCAGCTTGCGGATCAGAGCAGCGACATGGCTCTCAACCGTCCGCACCGAAATGTAGAGGCGCTCGGCGATCTCCGGATTGGTCAGGTGTCGGCCGACCAGCTCCAGTACCTCAGTCTCCCGCCGGGAAGGTGCCTCCATCACGTTCCATTGTGCCTAACACTGACGCCGGGCGGTTGATGGCTGTCGGCGTTCGAGAGGCAGAGTCCGTAGTCAGGTCCGTAGCCACTACGGATGGCGGATCGAGCTCGCCACGCCACCATAAGGCCATGGCAGCAGATGATTTCCGCGGTGATCGTCGGAGCTGTTCGGTTGAATGACGCCGTCACTACCGCTGACGCGCCACGGGGTGCAGTCATGGTGAAGTCCAGATACACCACGCGGCCTTACGTGGCCTGACCCTCTGAGGAAGAGCGCTAATGGACCAGCAAGACGAGCAGCCAGCGGCAGCCCTCATGCGCCTTGTTTCTGGCTTCCAGGTATCCCAGGCGATCAGTGTCGCAGCAGAGCTCAGGATCGCCGACCTGCTAGGCGACGGCCCACGCGACGCTGATGAACTAGCCGTGACGACCGGCTCTCACCCCCGCAGCTTGTACCGTCTGCTCCGGGCGCTCGCGGCGGTCGGTGTCTTCCGCGAAAATGCGGACGGCCGTTTCGCCCTGACCCCGATCGGCGACTGTTTGCGCTCTGATGCGACGGTGGCACCCTTGGCGGTCTTCTTACGCGGTCAGCAAAGAGGACGTGGCCGAGTTCGTGGCGTACCTGCCGCGGTTGTCGGAGGACGGTTACCCCTACCTCGCTGAGCACGCCGCTCAGCACTTCGCCGGAATCGGCCAGGAGGAGGAGGGAGAGTTCGAGTTCGGGCTCCGGCTGATCATCGACGGCCTCAGGAGATTGTGCGCAGCGCCATGAGCGATGGCACAGGTCGGCGAGCAGAAGGTAAACCGGCTGCCGTTTTCCTGACGGTCTTTTCGGCGGAAACGCTCGGTTGGCGCAATCAGTTCTGGCAACGTTATGCGGCGACGGTCCGAACCGAAGTCGGGCTGACGCCTGCTCGGTAAGAGATTCGGGGCGGCTGTCACGCGGCTCGCTGCGTGGCGCCGCAGCGGCCAGCCATCGGGGCGGCGCGCCCGGGTCCCCTGGCCGACGGAAGGACGGCATTGTCGCAGCACCGGAGGCGGCCACAAGTCCGGCGCCGGAGGCGCAGAAGTGTCGGCGCCTGGCTGGTTATTGCGTCGGTGGCGACGGTGGCCATTGTGGCAGCGACGCTCGTCATTAATGCCGGCAAGCCTCGCACCTCGAACGACCCACTCGGTCAGGCCCTGGCCGAGGTTCAGGGAGGCAGCGCCGGCGTCAGCTTGGAGTTGGAACGCCAGGCGACCTTTGCATTCAGCGTGACGAGTGCCCCGAAGATGAGCGCGATCTTCCAGCGCTGTGTGCAGTCCACCGACGGCGGGACCGCGATGCTGCCACTCAACTACGCCACCATCGTGAACTTCTTGATCGCTCACGGTTATACGTCGATAGCCGCGGCGGGCATCGCGGGCAACATTAATCAAGAGTCCGGGGGCAACCCCGAATCAGGCGATGCCGTCGCTGGCGGCCTAATCGGCTGGACCCCGCTGCCGAGTGGCTACGTAACGGGGAACCCAAGCGCGGACCTGCAGACCCAGTTGGGCGGCCTGCTGACATTCAACGATCGCCTGGCCGCCTTCCTGCCGGCGCTGGATGCGAGAACGACGCCCGCTGATGCGGCCTATGTCTACATGATCGACTTCGAGCGGCCCAGCTTTCCGGCAGCCAGCAACCGCGAGAACTCGGCCATCGCGGTCGCCGCCGCCTGCGGTTTCGCGACCTGATCGGGAGTCGATGGACCCTGAGCGTTGCCACTATCTTGGGTCTTTTGAGCCGCTGTAGCAGCTGCTCGCTGCCGCCGCCAGCGATGGAAGCGCCGCCGCGAGATTCTCGCGGGCGATAGCGCGATTAAGCCACATCCTGAGAAGCGCTGCGGTGCTGGCGCATAGTGACCGCGCAGAGCAGGGCGGCGAATGCGAGCAGGGCAGCGGAGAGGTAGAGCGCTGCGTGCAGTGCGCTGGTGAAGGCCCCGAATCCGGCCTGGATGATCTGGCCCAGCGGCCCGCTCCCCGCCGCTGATCCAGCACGGTTGAGCGACACCGAGCCTGTTTCTATCACCTGAAGGACGTATGCCTGAAGCGCGGGCGTGGCGTGCAGGTGCGTCATGCGGGTGACAAGTCCGGACCGCAGCTCGGCGTTGACGACGGCTCCAAGGATGGCGATACCCGTCACTGCGCCGAATTCCCGGCTGGTATTCGTGGCCGACGCGGCCATCCCCGACCGCTCGGCGGGTACCGCTGTCAGCACGGACGAGGTTACCGGCACTACGCAAAGGCCGATGCCAACGCCAGCGAGTCCCAGCGCCGCGGCGAGCGGCTTATATGACGCGTGCGGGTTGATTGCCAGGTTCGTCAGGAGCAGGCCGGCCGCAAACAAAAGGCAGCCGACGACCAGCAGCCAACGGGTGCCAACCGAGGTGGTCCAGCGCCCTGCCAGCAGGGCCGCAATGATCATCATGGCGGTCATCGGCAGGAACAAGGCCGCTACACGGTAAGCGGAGTATCCGGCGATCACCCCCAGGTAGAGCGCGGTGAAGAAGAAGATTGCGAACGTGGCGAAGTACACGCAGTACGCGACCACGTTTGGTGTTGCGAACCGAGCAACTCTCAAGTAGCTCAGGTCAAGCAGCGGGAACGGAGTGCGACGCTCCCGCAACACGAAAGCTGTCCCGGCGATCAAGGACACAGCGAACAGCGCCAGCACGCGCGGCGCGGTGTAGCCGGCTGTCTCGCCGTTGATAATGCCGAAGATCAGCGCGGCGAGCGCGCCAGCGCCGAGCACCGTGCCCGGCGCATCGACTCGGCCGGCTCCCGGATCGGCACTCTCGGGCAGGATCACGGCGGCTACGAGCAGCGCAGCCAGACCGAAGGTCACATCGAACCACATGATGCCCCGCCAGCTCCATGCTCCGACCAGCGCCCCGCCGAGGACCGGGCCGAGGGCGAGCGAGAACCCGGATACCGCGGCCCAGACCCCGAGAGCGCGGTTGCGGCTGCGCTCATCTGGATACAACTGCCGGATCATCGACAGCGTGCCCGGCTCGCTGGCTGCCGCTCCGAGTCCCATGACTGATCGCGCCGCAATCAGTACGCCGATGCTCGGAGCGAGTGCGGCCATCGCGGCGCCGCAGCAGTAGACACCGGCTCCGCACAGCATGACCTTCTTGCGGCCGAATTTGTCGCCCAGCATTCCGAAAGCCAGCATGAAGCTCGCGAACGTCAGGGCATATGCGCCGACCACCCACTGCAGCGCGGAGACCCCGCCGTGCAGGTCTGACTGAATGCTGGCAAGCGCGACACTGACGACCGTGTTGTCGAGAAACGTCAGGAACAACAGCGTGCACAGGGAGGCCAGGGCGAGGGGGCGACGCCGCGAGCCGACCGTACCCACCGCGGCGGGTGCGAGCGCATCGGCCATGCGGCTAGCTCCCGCAGACAGCTGGCGCCTGGGTGCCTGTATTCGAGGCCGCCAGCTTTACCAGCCCGCAGAAACTGGCGATGCCTACCTTCCAGACGCCGTCAAGATAGACCGCTGTGCCCACCTGATCTTTCAGGAGCGGGGTGCCGAGGAGCAGGACCCCGTAGTGCACCGTGGCCTGCGAGGGCGAGGTAATCGTCACTGAACTGACGGTCGCGGTCGACCCAGTCGCTGCCGCTCCGAACGATGTCTTCGCTACGGCATCCACAAACCCAGCCACCTGCGAGCCGTCTTGGAGCAGGGCCAGCCGAGCTGGGATTGAAATCTTGCCGTTGAAGACTTTCTTCCAGTTTGCCGTGATCGCGGCGATGGCCGCTGGGCCACTGGAAGGCTCCGCCGATGCGGCAGCACTCGGGCCCGGCCGTTTCGCCGAGCGCTGATGATTGCCTCCACCGCTGCCGCAGGCGGCGAGGATCAGGCATCCCGCTACCGCCAGCGCGGCTGCCTGACACGACCCACGCCGGTGCATGTTGCTCATAGGCGCAGTGTCTCAGACTAAAGGTCGCATGATGACCCATATCGTTTTATAGAGCCCGTGTCTTCTTCGCCGTTTCCTGGCTCGCCGAGACTTCATTTGCGCAGCCCGGCGCTCGTTAGAGGTGCTCGTCATTCTGGGTTTTTAATCAACTATTTGGCGGCGAGTTTCCGGGATTCCACCCGTCGCCGCAATGAGTGCGGCAGCGGAGGCAATGAAGCGGCATGGGGTGTCTTGATGGCAGTCCCTGCGCGTCCTCTCCAGTGAAGCGTCCTTACGGAGAGGACCCTAATCGGCGCGAGACTGTCCGCGACACCGGCGAAGGCGTCGGCAAGCCGATAGCAACAGTCAGGACTTACGGGCCAGCCCAGCGTAGGCAGCTATCTGCTCGCCATTGTCAGGAGCAGCTACTCCCGGCCTCCACCGCTGGACTTGGACCAGGCCGGGTTCCATCAACCGCGTGCCGCTGAAGAACTGAGCCACTTGGTCGTAGCTGCGGAGCGTCGTCGTTCCTGCGGAGCGAGCATTGACCCTGCGAACAGCCTCGCCGACTCGGAGTTGATCGATGTCGCTGGCGGGATGATAGACAGCAAGCCAGCTACCCGGTGCTAGCGCCCTGACCAGTTGAGCGACGATCGCGTGCGGGTCATCGGAATCGGGAATCAGCTGCAGGATGCCAATCAGCAGCAGCGCGACGGGCTGGCCGAAGTTCAGTAGATCCGCAGCCAGAGCGAGGATCGTGTCCGGCTCGCGCAGGTCCGCGTCCAGGTAACTGGTTGCACCCTGCGGAGTGCTCGTCAGCAACGCCCGTGCATGCGTGAGCACCATGGGGTCGTTGTCGACGTAGACCACCCGGGCGGTCGGCGCAATCTCCTGCGCAACCTCATGGGTGTTGTTCGCGGTGGGCAGCCCGGTGCCGACATCGAGGAACTGCACGATGCCCTCGAGGCCCGCCAGATACCGCACGACGCGGGCAAGAAACGCGCGCTGGGCCCGGACGCCGCGCACGATCGGCGGGTATGCGGCGATCGCTTGCTCCGCCGCCTCGCGGTCTACGGCGAAGTTGTCTTTGCCCCCGAGCCAGTAGTCGTAGATCCGCGACTGATGTGCGACGCTCGTGTCGATCGCGGCATGGGCTGTCGAGTTCTCCGGGCCGCTCTCCGGCGGCGGCTGCTGGGCCACGTGCGCACCCTCCACAGGATCGGCGCTACGGAATGGCGGGAATCCCGCATCGCACTGACGGGCCAGCTCCAGATGTACCGTATCGTGCACCGCGTTGTCTGTTGTCCCGGCGACGTGCGCGTTATGCGCGGCCAGTCCGGACCGGCCGCGAGATTCATCAATCGGCTGACGGGATCGCGATGGCGTGTCAGCGAGCTGCAGTCTTCGCGCGCGAAGGTGACGCCGCCGTGCCCGCTGCCGCAGTGTCGGCAGCCCCGCCAGATGCAGCCGCATCCGTGGGGCGGGCTTTCGTTGAGGTCTTCTGCATGTCTGCAAGCTCTGGCCCGAGATTCTTCTCGGCTGCATCCACGACGCCGAGGTCAGCGCGTATGTGCAGCTCTGCTGCGGTAATCAGCAGGTCAATCACAGCCGACGGCGCGTGCCGCCGGGCCTCGGCCAGGCTGTGCAGCTCCCTGAGCAGGTGAGCGCGCTGCCGGCGAAGGACACCGTCCAGCGTGTCCGGATCACCGGCCTGAACGGCCGCCATCAGCTTGAGGAAGAAGTCGTCACGGTAGCCGCGCAGCCGAGGGCTGGGTTCGCTCAGCCAGCGCTCCAGCTCGGCCCGGCCGGCCGGTGTCAGGTGGTGGACAACCCGATCTGGCTTCACCGGCTGCGGCTGACGCTCCGACTCGATGAGCTGGTCCCGGCTCAGCCGGTCAAGGATCTGATAGAGATGCCCGATGTTCAGGCCACCCCACTGATCGCCCACCGCCTGCTCGAAGCTGCTCTTCAGCTCGTATCCGTGCGCTGGTTTGCCGGCCAGCAGCGCAAGAACCGCGTGATGCAACGGCATGGTTCCGGTCGGTCTCCCGTCGAGACTGAGCTAAGACGCCCCGGTCGCACAGTCACGGCGTAAGGGCTTGCCTGGCAGCTACGACTCTGTCTCATCGTGCATTGCGACTAGCTAACTTTCATGACTAGTCTTGCATTGTTACTAGGTATGAGGCGAGCGTAAGCCGCGAACCTGGCGAGCACCAGCCGGATCGCCAAGGCAGGGGAGTCCAGAACGTGGGAAACGTCGGTGCGTCTCTTGAGTTGCGCGGCATCGGCAAGAGCTACGGCATCGGCAAGGACCGGCTCGTGCGGGCTGCCGATGACGTCAGCCTCACCATCGAAGCCGGCGCCTTCGTAGCGCTCACCGGGGCGTCTGGATCGGGCAAGTCGACGCTGCTGCACTTGATCGGCGCGATCGAGCGGCCCGACTCCGGCACGATCATCAGCAACGGCCAGGAGGTGACGGCGCTGCACGGCGGTGCTCTGGCCGGCTACCGGCGCACCGTTGGCTTCGTGTTCCAGAGCTATCATCTGCTTCCCGCACTCACCGCGCTGGATAACGTCATCGCGCCCGTGCTGCCGTATCGAACACCGTTTAATAAGCGGGAACGTGGCGGTGATCTGCTGGCAGCCGTCGGATTGGCGGGTCGAGAGCACTCGCTACCAGCAAAGATGTCCGGCGGAGAGCAGCAGCGCGTAGCGATCGCGCGAGCGCTGGTTAATAACCCCGCGCTGCTGCTGGCGGACGAGCCAACTGGCAACCTGGACTCTGCGAACGCAACCGAGATTCTGCAGTTGCTGACCAGCCTGCGCAGTGACCGCGACATGACGATCATTCTCGCCACGCACGACCCGCAGGTCGCCGCTCACGCTGAGCGGCTGATCAGGCTCCGAGATGGGGCGGTTGTCGACGACATCCTGCTCGCCGATGGTTACCCGGTCGAAGACGTTATCCGGCGCGTCGGCCAGCTCGGCTGACGACCTGCGATAGCGCGGGTGGCTGGGTCGCAGCGGCGCCGGGCGGGAAAACGAGCGGCAGGGTGTCGAGGCCGACCAGCCCGGTCGGCCACTCGACGCGCGGGGTGAATCCCGCCGCCAGCTCGTAGTCAGGTATCCGCCTGTGCCACTCGGCCAGCACCTCGCGCATCTCCATCCTGGCCAGGTGCGAGCCGAGACAACGGTGGGGCCCGCTGCCAAACGCGTGGTGCCGCTCCTGGCGCCGCAGGCGGATCTCGTCGGGCTCGGCGTGCTCCGCCGAGTCCCTATTGGCGACCGCGATGGCGACCTGAACGTCGGAGCCGGCCGGAATCGTGTGACTGCCGAGCTCGATGTCCTGGCTCGCGACTCGCGGCAAGAACACGACCGGGCCGTCCATGCGCAGCAACTCCTCGACCGCGTCCGGGATCACCGACATGTCGGCGGCGATCTGGTGACGGAGCCATGGCCGCATCGCCAGCGCCGCGAAGGCGGTGCTCAGTGCCGAAGTGACGGTGTCGAGGCCGGCCAGCACGAACAAGAACGACAGCCCGAGCAGTTCTTCGTCGGACAGCCGCTCCCCGCTGGTGTCGGCGAGTAGCCGGCCGAGCAGGTCCTCGGCACCTTCGAGATGCCGCCGCTTCTCGATGTGGCCGACAAGGTAACTGAAGAGCTCAGCGCCGACCCGGATGACTTCGTCGGTCGGCTTGCCGCCGACCAGCATCGGGCCGCCCAGCAGGCCTTCCTTCCACGCGATGAGCCGGTCGCGGTCCTCCATTGGCAGCCCGAAAAGCGCGAGGAACACGTCAGCGGGCAGCGGAACGGCAAGCTCCGCGACCAGGTCGCAGTGGCCGCGTTCGGCAAATGAGTCGATCAGAGTGCCGACCAGCGACCGGACCCTTGGCTGCCATTCCGCCGTCTTACGCGGCCCGAGGAACGGCTGCAGGATGTGCCGGTACCGGGTGTGCTCAGGCGGGTCAAAGGCGATCGGCACCATCGGCAGCGGGCTTCCCACCAGATCGAATGCTCGTTTCGACGAGAACAGCTCGGGGTGCTTCAGCGCGTACTCGACATACTCATGAGAAGTGAGCACATACCCGCGCGGGGTCTTGATGACTGGGCCAGCTTCCCGGATGATCCGGTAGGCCTCCGTTCGGTTTTCCGCCATCGGCAGCTGCGTGAAACGCAGCACGCCCTGAGCTGGCACAGGATCCTGGTTCATGATCTCTCCGGCCGGCCGGGTCAGATCGCGCAATGGCTGCTTGGCACTCACAATAGCCCGGACCGTCACCGGTGAGCTTGCGCTGGAGGCCGGGTGCGGACGCTAACTGCCCGGCCTGCCCGCTGCTTGTGTGTCAGACCGTCCACAGCGCCTGAGTGGGAGACATGCGAGCGGCCCGGATGGCCGGCAGGAGCCCGGCGAGAGCGCCGATGAGGATGGCAGCGGCGAGGCCGCCGGCCCAAGCCTCGGCGGGAATGGCGACGGGCTCTCCATGGGCGCGGGCGTAGGCGGCGGTGGCAGCGGCGCCGGCGATGACACCAGTGACGCCGCCGGCCAGAGACAGCAGGATGGCTTCGGCCACGAACTGTGCGCGGATCTGGCCGCGGGTGGCGCCGAGGGCACGGCGCAGGCCGATCTCGGAGCGACGCTCGAGGACGGAGATGACCATGATGTTGGCGACTCCGATGGCGCCGACAAGCAACGCGACCGCGCCGAGGCCGAGGAACAGGGTGTCGAGGGCGCCCTTGGCGTCGGCTTGAGCGGCGAGCGCGGCTGAGGGCTCGGCGACGTCGACCTGGCCGGGGTTTTCCGGGTTGGCCTGGAAGCCGAGCAGGCGGTCAACCTCCGTGGTGACCTCCTCGTTGTCCGGAGTTGTTCGGACATAGATTTCCGAGGGTCGGCCGTCGAGACCGAGGTAGTGCTGAGCGGCGGGGAAGCCGACTAGCACTGCCGAGTCGATCTCCGGGGCGTAGGCAGCCGGGACCGCGTTGAGGATGCCCGCCACATAGAACCACTGGCCAGGGTCGCCGATCCAGATCCGCTCGCCGGGCAGGATCCGATCGATGCCGAGCAGCTGCGCGGCCCCGGAACCGAGCACGACTACGGGTTCGCTGGCCGTGGCGGAGTTGAGGTAGCTGCCCTGAGCAATAGACGTGCCGACAGCGGCGGGCAGGCCCAGGCTAGCGGCGTCCACGCTCAGCGTGTTGGTTTCAACCGAGGGGATCAGCTGGCTGCGGTAGGCGCTGACTCCGTTCACGAGGCCGGCGTACTGAACGTCGGTGACGCCGGGCAGCCGGGCGATCATGTCCGCTGCTGCGAGTGGCAGCTCGGCGGGCTCGCCAGTGAGGGTCTGCCCGTTGGTGACGGTCAGCAGGTTGGTGCCGAGCGCCCGGATCTCGGCGATGATCGTGGCGGTCGAAGAGGCCGCCAGCCCCAGGACTGCGACGATCGCGGCGACCCCGATGGCGATGCCCAGTGCCGACAGCGCCGCGCGCAGTCTGCGGGTCCGCAGTCCGATGCTGGCCAGGGCAGCCAGATCAGAAGGCCTGAGCCGGACAGTAGGCGGTGCGGCCGGAGGCGACCGCCCCTCGGACGTGGTGGTCACCACGGTCATCCCTGCGCGGGCTGAGGGTCGGCAGCCATGTACGGCGGGACCGCGGCAAGGGCGGCGTCAGCAATGATGTGCCCGTCCAGCATCTCGAGGCACCGCCCGGTGCGGGCGGCAACCGCGAGGTCGTGGGTGATGATGATGACGGTCGTACCCTCAGCGTTGAGCTCTTCCAGCAGCGCCAGGATCGAGGCCCCGGTCGCCGAGTCGAGGTTGCCGGTGGGCTCGTCAGCCAGCACGACCGGCGGAGAGCCGGCGACCGCGCGGGCGATGGCGACCCGCTGCCGTTCCCCGCCGGACAACTGTGTCGGTCGTGCCGCGGCCTTGTGAGCGAGCCCGACCCGCGCCAGGGCGTCGGCGGCCAGGTGGCGGCGCTGGGCGCGGGCCACGCCGGCGTACAGCAGCCCGTCGGCGACGTTACCCAGCACGTTCTGGTGCTCGGCCAGGAAGAACTGCTGGAACACGAATCCGATCCGGGCGGCCCGCAGCGCCGACAGTTCCCGGTCGGTCATGGTCGCCGGGTCGAGCCCGGTGACCCGCACAATCCCCGTGCTCGGCCGGTCCAGGGTGCCCATCAGGTGCAGCAGCGTGGATTTGCCCGACCCCGACGGGCCGACCACACCGACCAGCTCCCCGGCACTCACCGCCAGGCTCACCTGATCCAGCGCCCGCACCGGCGGCTGCCCCGGGTATTCCTTCGATACGTTGTCCAGTTCCAGGACCGGCACCGGCGGCGCGTTCATGACGACGCCACCACGACCCGCTGACGGGGGCTCAGCGCGCCCGTCACCTGCACCAGGCCGGAGTTGTCGTCGAATATGCCGGGCGTCACCGTCACCCAGCGCCGCGCGGTTCCGGGACCTGCGACCTCAACCGCGTACCCGCTGGGTGACCTGGCCAGCAGCGCCGTGACTGGCACCGCCAGCACGTCGCGGGCGGTGGCGGTCGTGATGTACACCGTCACCGGCGCCTGGTCGAGGCCGCCGGCCGCTGCTGGGTCGGTGAGCGTTACGGTCACCGGGATCGTCGTGGCCGGGCGCTGTCCCTGCTGCGCCGCGGACGTGGCGGCCACCGTGCCGACCGAAGACACCACGCCTGGCGTGGTTGCGCCGTCCGGCAGCGTCACACTCACCCCGTCCCCGAGCTTGACCTCCGACTCCAGGGAGACATCCAGCGCGACCATCACCACGTGCATGCTGGAGGTTGCCTGCAATACGGGCCCGGCTGCCGGGCTGCCCAGGCTGCCGCTCACCTGGGTCACCCGAATCGGTTGCGGCTCGAACACCGCCTGCCCCAGCGACACCGACCCGGCCGGTCCGGACACCCCCAGGCGCTCCTCCAGCCGCTGCACCCCGGATGCCGTAGCCCGCGAGTAGTAATCCCAGCCCGTCGCGGCGATATCGGAGCCGGCCACGTCCCGCATGGCCGCCAGGTCGTGGTTGAGCTGGGACACATCCGCGCCGGTGGTTCCTGCTGACATTGCGCGCCAGTCGGGGACGTTGCCGTACAGCAGCACTACCGGCGACCCGTCGTCCACCCGGTAGAGCGCCTGCCCCTGGGCGATCACCTGCCCCGGCTGCGGCAGCCACGTCAGCGTCCCGCCGCCCTGCCCGGTCACCGTGTAGGACCCGGAGTACCCGAGCGTCCCGGCCACCGGTGTCGTCGCCAGCAAGTCCTCTCGCACCACCGGCGCCGTCGCTGGCGCCTTCGCTCCCTGGCCGCCCACGGACGTGGCGGTCGGCGAAAAGACCCCCGCCCGCCACACCCACACGACCGCGGCGGCCAGCACGACCGCGATACCCACGGCCAGCCTGCGGCTCCGGCCGAGCGAAAAGGTGACAGTCATTCAGGCGCCCCGACCGAGCTCCGCGAGGTGCAACAGGGACCGGCAGGTCCCCTCGGCAGCGAGCCCTGACGGCGCGGTCTTCAGCTTCATGCCCGCAGTTCTACGCTCGGGCGGGTGACATCAGCGCTACCAGCGATGTTGCACGGATGTCACGCCGGGGCGCGCACACTTGTGTGATGCGGGTGCTGGTGGTTGAGGACCACGCGACGCTGGCCGGCCGGATCGCTCAGGGGCTGCGTCAGGCCGGGATGGCCGTCGACGCAGTGCCCGACGGCGGAGCGGCGCTGGACGCTGCCGCGCAGACGGCCTATGACGTGATCGTGCTCGACCGCGACCTGCCTGTTGTCCACGGGGACCGAGTGTGCCGGGTCGTGGCCGGCTCGGGCCCGCGGATCCTCATGCTCACTGCCGCCGCCGATGTAGACGACCGGGTTGACGGACTGGAACTGGGCGCGGATGACTACCTGCCTAAGCCGTTCGCGTTCGCCGAGCTCGTCGCCCGCGTGCGGGCGCTGTCCCGCCGCGCGCCGTCCATGCCGCCGGTGCTGCGCCGCGGCGACCTCACCGTGGACCGCGCACGGCACCGCGCCAGCCGCGGCGCCATCTCCCTGTCGCTGACCCGCAAGGAGTTCGGGATCCTGGAGATGCTGCTGGCCGCTGACGGCGCGCTGGTCAGCGCGGAGGAGCTGCTCGAGCACGTGTGGGACGCCAGCGCAGACCCGTTCAGCAATATCGTCTCGGTGACACTGGCACGGCTGCGGCGCAAGCTCGGCGACCCGCCGATGATCGAAACCGTGGTGGGCAAGGGGTACCGGATGTGAGCCGCCGCCTGCGGCTGACCGTCCGGGCACGGCTGACGCTGTTGTACACGGGCCTGTTCGTCGTGTGCGGGGCGATCGTTGTGGCGGTCAGTTACACACTGGTGGCGCAGCTGGAGGCGTCAGGGCAGCCATCGTCCCCCGGTTCCACTGCCGGCACGGCTGCCTTCACGGCGCAGTGCCGGTCCAACCAGCAAGGCCCGCACG
>Ga0126373_10002583_pt1 | contig 13372 bp, 7 predicted proteins | sample PanSoiMetPlot_11_FD_92545 | JGI IMG/M metagenome (GOLD analysis project Ga0126373, IMG submission 92545) | Tropical forest soil microbial communities from Panama - MetaG Plot_11 | ecosystem: Environmental > Terrestrial > Soil > Tropical forest > Bulk soil | place: Panama | collected 2016-02-17
AGCCTGCCTCCCACCACGGGCCGCTAGCTCGGAACATCTTTAACCTCGCCCAGCTCCTAAAGACAGCTCCGAAAAAATCCAAAGAGTGCCCTGGAAAACCTATGGATCAAAACCGCCGCCGATTCTTACGGAAAGTGCCGGACGATATTGCTTTCATTCAGATTGAACGGGATGAGGTCGGGAAAGTTTTGAACATCTCGGAGGGAGGGCTGAGTTTTAGCTCGATTACGCCTGTCCCCCGAAATCTGCCGGTGTACTTCTGGTTTTCGTTCAACCTGAAGGACCGCATCGAAGCCATGGGCGAAGTGACGTGGACCGATATCTCCAGGACCATTGGAGGTTTGAAGTTCACGCAGCTTTCCCAGTCCAACCGTGAACTTATCAAGAAATGGCTGTCGCGGTTGCGCCGTGAAGAGCCTCCGGAAGAAATTGAGTCTGCGGAAGAAGAGATTCCGGAGCCGGAAGAGGAATCGCTTGCTCCCCAGCTTGTCGCGGTCGGGGCCCCCGAACCGTTTCGCACAAAACGGCTCGCTATCCCGGCAACGTCGCGTGGACTGGACCGGGTCGCAAGGTTCGTTTCCAAGGCGCGCGCGTACAAACCGATCTCCTCTTTCGGAGGAAAGACCGCCGAGGAACCGAAACCCGCGCCCGCAGCTCCGTTAAGAGCCACGGCATCTGCGCTAGGGACTGCTGTATTAGGAACGACCGCGCTGGCCATCGAGCCCCCAAAGCTCCTTCCGGAACGCCCGATGTTTTCCATGGAAGCCGGGCCCACGCCAAGCATGGCTTCTATGCCATCGGTAGACGCAAAGTCCTCGTCCTTTGACTCGAAATCTTCATCGTTTTCCTCGTCGTTCTCTTTCCGTGGGCTCGAATCCCTGATCGAACTGGTTCCCCTGCAGCGCCACCTTTCTGCCAAGAAGCGGCAGCTTGTTTGCGGAGTTCTTCTCGGAATCGGAATTTCTGCCCTGGTGACGTTGCCCGCGCTAAAGTTCTGGAATTCGCGCGCGCATGCGGAAACGATTAAGCCGGCGCTCGCGGGTTCTTCGACGCCCACAAGCAGTGCGGCAAGCCAACCGCTTGCAGCGGATCCCGCCCCAGCATCAGCAGCCAAGGCAACCTACCCCGCTACGGGAATCTTCTCCGACCCCAACCCAGTTCCCTTGCCGACGAAAGGAACAACGTCGAGCTTTACTTCCAGGACTCATTTGCCGGCGTCGTATTGGAAAGAAGTGCGGGGAGAGCCTTCCAAAACGGCCCCAGGGAAGACCCAGAAGTCTTCGACGGGAAAGGCCTCGAACGCTTCGACAACACCTGACAAAAGGTCTGGCACGAATCCCACACAGTTGTGGACCGAAGTTCAGGCTGGAAACAGCAAAGCTGCGGTTGAACTTGCGGAACTTTATCTTAAGGGGAACGGCGTGCCGAAAAACTGCCAGCAAGCGCGCGTCTTACTCTTGGCGGCCTCCGAAAAGCGCAACACAGCTGCCATCAAGAGGCTCCACGACCTAGACCAGGGCGCCGCCTGCCCGTAGGCCTCTTCCATTCAAGGTTAGACCGGCCGGCGGATGCCCAGTTTGCGCATGCGGGCCTGCAGGGTGGTGCGCTTCATGCCCAGTAGTGTCGCGGCGCCCTTGGGGCCAGCGATGCGCCACTCCGTTTGTTTGAGTGCGCGCAGGATGTGCTGCCGTTCGGCCTCTTCCATCGTGGAGATTGGCGCAGCCAAGGAAGTCGCCGGGGCGAAGGAGTTTTCCTCCGCTGCCACCGGCACGCCGTTCTTCAATTCAGAGAGCGGGATGCGCAGTTCCTTTCCTGGCGACAGCAGCACCGCGCGCTCGATCAGATTTTCCAATTCGCGCACGTTGCCCGGCCATGAGTAGCGCACCAGCGCCTCCATCGCATCGGACGGAATGTAGGCGACCTCTTTATTCAAGCTGCGGCTGAATCTCTGCACAAAGTAGCGCACGAGAAGCGGAATGTCTTCATAGCGCTCGCGGAGCGCGGGGATCTGGATGGGAAAAACGTTCAACCGGTAATACAAGTCGTTTCGGAATAGGCGCTGCGCTACAAGTTTAGACAGATCCAAGTTGGTTGCGGCAACCACGCGAACGTCCCCGCGCTGCGTGCGGGTGCTCCCCAGCCGCTCGAATTCCTGTTCCTGAAGCACGCGCAGCAATTTGGGCTGCAGCTCCAGCGGGATGTCGCCTACTTCATCGAGAAAAAGCGTGCCCTTGTCCGCCAACTCAAAACGCCCGATTTTTTGATTAATCGCTCCGGTAAACGCGCCACGTTCGTGTCCGAAAAGCTCCGATTCGAGCAGTCCCGAAGGAATCGCCGCGCAATTGATTTTTACAAACGTGCGGTCGCGGCGCGGGCTGAGATTGTGAATCGCGCGCGCAAAGAGCTCTTTGCCGGTTCCCGTTTCGCCCAAGAGAAGAACCGTCGTTCCCGCCGGGGCCGCAAGCTCCACCTGCCCAAGCGCGCGCTTCAGCGCCTGGCTCTCGCCAATAATTTCCTCGAAGTTGAACTCGCTGCGAATTTCCTCTTCCAGATAGAGTTTTTCGACCGCGAGCTTGTCCTTCAGCGCGTCGATTTCCTTGAACGCCAGCGCGTTTTCCACGGCAATCGCGATCTGCGCGCCCACCGGCTGCAGCAACTCCACGTCCGCCGGAGTAAAGGTATCGATACGGCGGCTCGCCAGATTCAATGTTCCAAAAGTTTTATCGCGGTGAATCAGCGGCACGCAGCAAACGGCCTGAACTCCCTCGCCGCGAAGGATTCTCACGACTTCACTGGGGAAGGCGTCCAACTCGGAGCCGCGCGCAATGCACGGCTGCCCCGTGGTGATGGCCCGGCCGGCGGGCGTGTTTTCCAGGGGCACAATCGTGTCCGGCTTGAAGATATTCTGGTTCGCCGGGAAATAAAATGCATAGATCCTCAGTGTTTTCGTCGCCGGATCCAGCAGCGCGAGGCTGGTGTAGTCGTGGTGGATCACGCGCTCGAGGCAAGAAACGATACCCGGAAAAAGTTCGGGGAGTTCGCGACTGGTAATCAGCACGTTGTTGACTTCAAGCAGCACGCGGAAGCGGTCGCGTTCGCGGGCCAACTGCTTCTGATAAGCCTGCGAAGTTTCCAAATTCAACGCGTTGTCCACGGCAACCGCAACCTGGCTGGCCACGCGCTGCATGAATTGCAATTCCGTGTCGCTGATGCGCTGCGGAACGAGACGGCCGAAGCCCATGGCGCCGAGCCGGTGTTGCGCCGTGGTCAGTGGAACAATCGCCAGCGAGCGCACATTGTGCTCGCGGTAGCGGGGCATGAAATCCGGGAAGCGCGTTTCTTCGTCGGTATCGTTGACGACAAACGGCTGCTGCGTCTCCCAGACCCAGCCTGCGGGATTCCCTTCGATCGTTGACTCGCTGCCCGCGACCTTGGCGGTCGGCAAATGCGTTTCGAGAACGTGGAGGCGCATGACGTTCTTCGCGGCGTCATGAAGCACCAGGCTCAGGAAGTCAAAATCAATCACCGAGTGCAAGCGCACGGCGAGGTCGTGGAACAGCTCGGGCAGATCGCGCTGCTGCGCGATGGCCTCGCTCACTTCGAGCAAGGCTTCGAGTTGACGCCGAGAGTGCTCCAGCGGGGAGGAAGTCTGCACTTCCGGCGGAGAGATGACCGGTTCCGCCATAAAAGGCAGGATAGCATTCGCGTCGGTGGGCGCTCAACCTGAGCGATGTGCAGCAAGGTCGCGGCTCGTGTCCCAACCAACAAGCGCAGTTGCCTAGAAGAGCGATGAGGCGCATCAAGGCCCGTCGAGCTGGGTATTAAGGCGTTGAGAGTTGTGATCGAAAGAGCTTCTTCAAATCCTCCGGTGCAAAACAAAATCCTACGGCGTTGGCGGTTTAGGTGTGGGCGGTGCCGGCTTCGGCGGAGCGGGCGCGTTTGGTGGGGGAGCAGGATTTCCAGCCGGCGCATTTGGCGCTGCTGCCGCAGGTGCGGGATTGGGAGTTGGTGCGGCGGCAGGGGCGGGCGCAGCCGGTTTGGGTTGGATGGAGGCAAGTTCGACTTCAAAAACGAGAGTGGAATTCGGTCCGATCACTGGCGGCCTGCCCGATGGGCCATAGGCCAGATCCGAAGGAATAAAGAGCTCCCACTTGGAGCCGACCGGCATGAGTTCCAGCGCTTCCGTCCAACCCTTAATGACTCCCGTCACATTAAAGGTGGCGGGCTGGCCACGCTTATAAGAACTGTCAAACTCCGTGCCATTCACGAGCGTTCCGCGATAGTTAACCGTGACGGCGTCTGAAGCCGCGGGCTTTGGGCCAGTGCCCTCCTGAAGAATTTTGTATTGCAGGCCGTCGGGAAGGGTGGTCACGCCTTCTTTGGCCTTGTTGGCGGCCAGGAATTCGTCGCCTTCCTTTTTGTTGGTTGCGGCCGCCTGCTCCTGCTTGAGTCGCTGCTCTTCGCGCATTTGGGTTTGGAGTGCTTTCAAGGTGTCTTGCGCTTCCTGGTCGGTCATGGACTGCTTTTCGCCGGCGAGAACGTCTTTGATGGCGCGCGTAAGGACGGCCGGGTCAATTTCGAGTCCCGTCTGCTTGAGATTCTGGCCCAGCCCTTTGCCAACGTTGATGCCGATGGCGTAACTCTGCTTGTCCTTGTCCGTCTTGAGCGTAAGAGGCACTGAGGCCTTGGTGGTTGCCGTCTTGCTGGCTCCGGCTTTGCCGGTCTTGGCTGTGGATGCGGCGCCGGTCTTCGTCGTGGCAGCCGCGCCTGTCTTCGTAGCACCAGCTTGCTTGGCGGGAGCGGCGGCACCGCCCGCCGAAGAAGGTGTCTTGGCTGGGTCATTGGCCTGCGAGCCGGTTGATGCGGCGGGCTTCTTGGCGGGAGTCTTCGCCGGTTTCGCGTCCGAAGTCACCTTGGCGTCGGGCTTCGCGGGGGCCGAGGCCGCGGAAGAGTCTTGTGCGGCACTCGAAGCCGGCGCTTGCTGTGCGGGCGAACTCTGCCCGGCCCGGGCGGGCAACAAGAAGATCGTTCCGGCGAGCAGCGTGGCAGCTACGCCGGATAGAAAGGTAGACGGCTTAAGAAAAGTTGGTTTTTGCATCTGGGTATTCTGGCATCCAGCGGCCAGCGCGCGCAAGGCAGGGTTGTTAGCGGCTTTGGTCTTCCGGTTCGGGAGGACCGGCGGGGCATTGCGCAGGAATTTCATCAGGCCGTCGCCTTCGGCTTTGCCTGCGCGAAACGCTCCAGCGGGTTAGCGGGTGGTGTGGTGGGGGGCGAAGACGGAGGCGTGGCGGGGGCCGGTCGAGAGGAGGCGATCGATGGCGGGGAGCGGCGCGATGCCGCCGCGGGCGCCGACGGCGGTGCAGTTGAGCGCGGCGGCGGCGCAGGCGAAGTCGAGCCGCTTCTGCAAGGGCCAGCCTTGCAGAAGCGCATAGATGAAGCCGGCGTGGAAAACGTCGCCCGCGCCGGTGGTGTCCACGGTTTCGACGTGAAAGGCGGGCGCGTAGTAGAACTGCGCGCCGTCCCAGGCGAGTACGCCGTCGGTTCCGAGCGTGGCCGCGGTGAGGCGGCAGCCGAAGCGGCGGTGCACGGCGGGAAGCGACTTCTGCAAATCGTCGGACGAGAATTCACCGGATGCGGGGGCAAGCTTGCCGGGAATGTCTCGGCTGGCAATGAGGTAATCCACGTTGGGCAGAAGCGCTTCAACGCCGGGATAAAGTTCGTCGAGGTCGGCGATGACGGGAACGCTGGCGGCGCGCGCCCAAGCGGCGGCTTGGGCAGCGGCTCGGGTGTCGTGGCCGTCGAGATGAAGAGCGCGGGAGTGGATGATCCAGTCGCGCTGAAGCTCTTCGGGGCGAAGGGCGAGTCGATGGTCGCGCCGCCAGAGGACGGTGCGCTCGCCGGAGTCGTCAATGAGAATGAACGCTTGCTGGCTGGGGCAGTCTGGCGCGGTGAGGAGATGCGCTTCGACGCCGAGGCGTGAAAATTCCGCGGCGTGGAGTGCGGCGGCGCTGTCTCCTCCGACTTTGCCGACGTAGCGTGTGCGGAGTCCCCACTGCTGGCAGGCGATGACGGCGGTGGCGGTTTGACCGCCGGGGAGAATGGTGGTGGGGCGGATCTCGACTTTGTCTCCACGCGCGGGATAGTGCGCGACGGGGATGAGCGTGTCGGTGGCGTTGAGGCCAACGCCGACAAGGTCAACTTGTTCCACGTTCGAGAGAGTCCTCTTGCTGAGGGTACTGTAATTGAAGAGTGGAAGTGATTGCAAAGCAGTAGTGCCGCGATGCAATGAGCGTGCCAGCATGTTGAATCCAGCCAGGATTCACTTCGGAATGACAGCGAAGAAAAAGAACGGTCTAAAGACCCGCCACTAGATCCGGAGAAGCGCGGAGAATTGCAAAGCGGCGAGTGAGAACCAGAGTCGAGGAGGTTGAAGGTTCAAGTTAAAAACTGGAAGCGAAAAGACACGAGAAAGGGCTCAACGCAGAGAACACCGAGAAGAAAATCGCAAAACAGAAATGCTCTTTAGTGGAAGCGGGTGGTGCGGTAGAGGGCGAGGGTGCAAATGAAAAGAAGAACGAGCAGCGCGATGGCCAGAAGAGCGGCGGGCAGCCAGTTCAGCGAGAGTTGCGGGACGCGCGCCATTGACGCGAAGACGATAAAGACGGCGGTGGCGGCTGCAACCAGGAGCCCGTCCCAGACGGTGCGCGAGGGGGCGGATTCGCCGGCGGCTTGGCGGCCGTCCATGCGCGCTTCGACGTAGTCGGCGGCGACGCCGTAGCGGAGGCCTTCGCGCTGTGCGGCTTCCTTCCAACGCGTTTGCTCTTCGCTCTGCGCGGAGGAGAAGGCGATTGCCCCGACGCCGAGCATCATGAGGAGCGAGCCGCCGATGACTTGCGCGTAGGTGGAGGAGGCGCGGCCGTGCAGTTCGCCGAAAACGAAAATGCCCCAGAGCAGTCCCCAAAGCTGATTGGAATTGGAAAGTGGGATGCCGCGGCTGATGCCGACGTATTTGGCAGCGTATTGCTGGAAGAGATCGCCGATGACCCAGATGAATCCGCCGAGCATTAGCCAGAAGACGACCCCGCGCGCGCCGGCGAGTTCCTGCCAGAGCGAAGGCCAGCCGGTGTAGCCGATGGCCAGCGCGGACATCATACCGAGTTCGCCGAAAGTGAAAAAGGTGACGAAGGAGAGCGGGTTCATGCCGGTGAGATAGGCTTTACGGTAAGGAATGTACATCGTGCCCCAGAGCACGCCTGCGCCGAGGGCGGCCCAAACGCCTCGGAGCGAGTGGCCCGCCGGGCCTTGCGTGGAAGAGGCGAAGGCCAGAAGAGTTGCTCCGGCACACATGACGAGCGCGCCGCCGAGGACTCCGGTCCAGCGGCGCCAGCCGGCTTGGCGAAGCTCGTTGAAGAAAAGAAAACCCCAGAAAATGCCGAGGAGGCTGTTGGAGTTCCAGAGCGGGAAGGCGATGCTGAGGCCGATGTCACGAATGGCAAAGATAGTGAGTGTGTTGGCAACGGCCCAGAGGCATCCGGCGAGAACCGCCCAAATGATGAGGTGCGGGGCGCGGCGGACGTCGGCGCGAACCGAGGAGGTGCCGAGAATGAGCGCGGGGAGGCTCCAGCGCGCGAGAAAAACTCCAATGACCATGATGAGCGAAATTGCGATGGGAGAGATGCCGATGGAAACGAGTTTGGTGGGCGCCTCGGCTGCGCCAAGCCACGCCCCTGCGGTGAAGCCCGAGAGGATGCCGAGGAGTTGCAGTTTTTTCGCGCGCGAAATGTTTTGCGTTGACGATGCGCTCGGAGTCTGGGCTTCGGATGACATAATTTCTTCGTGACTCGATTCGCTAGCGCAGGAAGCTCAACAGCAACAATCCCGCGGCGAGAATGGCCACCGGCACCCAAAAATGAACGTCGGTGAGCACGCTGCGCAGCCTGCTCGATCCTACTTTCGGATTGTCGGTGTGGTCTAGCAAAAGCAGATTCCTCGCTGCGCTCGGAATGACGATTGTGTGGGTATCGCCATGGCAGCGTTGCTAGTAATTTTCGCGTTTGGTGTGGGCGGCGGTCTGTTCGCCTTTGTAAGCTTTCCAGGCTTGCGCGATCACGTAAGCGTGAATGGCGTCGGCTTCCTGAACGGTGAGGCGTGCGTTGGGGAAAGCAAATTTCGGCGGATCGGCGAGGCCGGGCATGCCCTTCGACCAGTGTGAGCCGCCCATTACGATTTGATACCAATCCTTGTGTACTTCGGGCGGCGCGTATCGAAGATCGGGGATGGCGCCGTCTTCGACCCAGGCGCCGCTGCCGTCAATGCCGGGCGAGTGGCAGCCTTCGCAGTAAAACGAGACGTAAAGCTTTTCGCCTTTTTGAATGGTGTCGAGCGTGGCTTTTTGTTCGGGCGGCTTCGGCACTGGCGGAACTGTGATTTGCGGAGTCGGAAACGGAACGTTGCCGCCAAGTTTGAAGGCATAGAGGCGCTCGGGGCCGCGCTTCGATTCCGGCGTGGCCATGGTGCGCGCGGGCGCGAACAAGCGCGAACCGGAGCCCCAGCCCACCGAAGTGATGACGTATTGCTCGCCGTTCACGGAAAAAGTGACGGGAATGGAGTCGATGGCGGACTTGGTTTGCAGGGACCAAAGTTTTTTGCCGGTGTCAGCGGAGTATGCCGCAAACTCGCCGGTTCCCTGCCCTTGAAAAACCAAATTGCCCGAGGTCGCGAGAACGCCCCCGTTCACGGCGATTTCTTCTTCGACGGACCAGCGCGCCGATTCCGCAACGGGATCCCAAGCGATGAGCCTGCCAAACAGTCCGGCGCCGCTCTCGCCGGCTTCGACGGGCGCTTTCGTTTCAGAGCGGCGGTCGGTCGTTGGAATGTAAACAAGGCCGGTGAGCGTGTCATAGCTCATCGGCCACCAATTGTGGACGGTCCACTGGCGGCCGCCGCCTTCAGAAACGGGAATGACGACCGGCTTGCTCGTTTCCAAGTCGTAGGCGGAGGCCCAGGTGGTTTTCACAAGGGGTCTGGCCGAGAGAAGCTTTCCCGTTCTCGCGTCGAGGATGTAAAAGAAACCATTTTTGGGTGCGGTCATGGCAACGTGGCGTCGTTCGCCGTTGATGGGCAGATCGGCCATCATGATTTGGTTGTTTTCGTTGTGTACGCCCTCGGTTCCGGTCTGATAGTGCCAGACGTATTTTCCTGTTTCCGCGTCGACTGCGACAATGCACTGGGTGAACAGTTTTTCGCCCGTGATTTGCGTGCCAGCCAGTTCGCCGTAGCCGACGTCGGCGCCGGCGGTGCCAAAAATGACCAGGCCGGTGGCGTCGTCATAGGTAATGGCGTGCCAGACGTCGCCGCCGCCGATTTTCCAGGAGCCTTCGCCATGCCAAGTCTTCGCCGCCATTTCGAGTTCTTTGGTTTCGTAGGGCTTGGAGGGATCGCCGGGCACGGTCCAGAAGCGCCAGAGTTCTTTGCCGGTTTCCGCGTCGTAGGCCGCTAGCGCGCCACGGACAGCGTCGTCCGAACCGTTGTAGCCCATGAGGACTTTTCCTTTGGCGACGCGGGGGGCTCCGGTGATTCCGGTTTGTGTGGGCTCGCAAACGGTGGCTTCCCAAATTCTGTTGGTGGTGGCGGCGTCAATTGCCAGCAGACGGCAATCGCCCGTGCCGACATAGACCTTGCCGTTCCATACCGCGACTCCACCGTTCGTGCGAGCGGAATAGGAGCCGTTCAAAGCCTGGTCCAGGCGGACTTGCGGGTCGTATTTCCAGAGGAGTTTTCCTGTGGCCGCTTCAACGGCATAAACTTTCGAAAGCGGCGCGCTGACGTAAATGACGCCATCCACGACGATGGGTTCGGAGACGATGCCCATCAGGCCGTCATAATCCAGGTACCAAGCCAGACCCAGGTTCGAGACGTTCGAAGAGTTGATTTGCTTGAGCGGACTGAAATGTTTTGAATCGTTGGTGCGCCCATTTACCAGCCAGTTGACTCCTGTAACGGCATCGGCGGCGATGCGCTCTTCGGTTACATCACCGGGCTTCGTGACGGCGGGAGCTGCGGAGGATGGCGAGAAATGGAGTGCGACGGCGGCTCCCATCGCGAGAAGAACCAGAGTGAGACCCAAGATTCGCCGTGCGTCCATGCCAGGCACCCCTCTCTGAATTGACCTACGCCCTGCTTCGGTGAGGAAGGCTCGCGCGATACTGACCGGCGCGAATTTGCCGCATGTCATGTTAGGTGCGCGGCGGAAGGAAAGTCAACGCGTGCCGTACAATGGAGGAACTCCTAGCTTATGTGAAATCCCTAGCGCGCTAATGAAGAATGGAGCGAAATGGAAAAGCGGCTGCAGGTGATGAAGTTTGGCGGGACCTCGGTGGGCGATGCGGCGTGCATCACGCGGGCGGCGAAGATTATTGTTGATGCAACGAAAGAATATCGCTGCGTGGCGGTGGTTTCCGCCATGAGCGGCGTGACGAACCGATTGATTGAAGCGGCGAATCAGGCGCGAGTGGGTAACGGCGCGCAAGCATTAGCGGTATTGGAGGCGCTTCGCAAGCAGCATCAGGCTGTGCTGGTCACCTTGGTGCCCGGAGAAAAAGAGCGTGAGGGTATCCGCGGGAAACTGAATGAGGTTTTCGCGGAGGGGCGGCGGCTTTGCGAAGGGACCGCTTTGTTGCGGGAATTGACGCCGCGCGCGCTCGATACGGTTTCGAGTCTGGGGGAACGGCTTTCCGCGCCGCTCGTAGCGGCGGCAGTCAAAGAAATAAACGCGGCGAGCGAGGCGATCGAAGCAACCGAGTTGGTCGTAACCGACGCGTTTCATGGCGGGGCAGAGCCGCAGATGGAATTGACGCGGGCTAAATCGCAGGCGCGGCTGTGTCCCCTGCTGGAAAAAGGAGTCGTTCCGGTGGTGACGGGATTCATTGGCGCGACGGTGGACGGGCAATTGACGACGCTCGGCCGGGGCGGCTCGGATTTTTCGGCGACGATTCTTGGCGCCGCGCTCGACGCGGAGGAAGTGATTATCTGGACCGACGTAGACGGCGTGCTGACGGCAGACCCGCGGCTGGTGCCGGAAGCGCGAACTATTCCGGAGATTTCTTATCGCGAAGCGGCGGAACTCGCGTACTTTGGCGCGAAAGTGTTGCACCCGAAAACGCTGAATCCCGTGGTGCAAGCCGCGATTCCCGTGTGGATACGCAATAGCTTCGAGCCGGAGCGGCCGGGCACGAAAATCACGCCTCAGGGACGAAGCATTGGCGGAGGAGTGAAGGCGCTTACGGCCATTCGCGACGTAACCTTAATCAGTGTGGGCGGGCCGGGAATTGTGGGACTGCCGGATGTGGTGGGTCGGACGTTTTCAACGACAGCGGAAGTACGAGCCAATGTTCTACTGATCTCGCAATCGTCGTCGCAAAACGACATCTGCTTCATCGTTGCGGCGACGGATGCTCAACGGACGGTGGAGGCTTTGCGCAGAGAGTTCGCCCGCGATTTAGCGCAACACGACGTGGAACACATTACCGTGGACCCGAATATTGCGATTGTAGCGGTGGTGGGGGAAAACATGCGCGGCATTCCAGGCGTTGCCGGCAAGACGTTCAGCGCGCTGGGCCGCAACGGTGTAAACCTGATTGCCATTGCGCAGGGGTCGTCAGAAAGCAACATTTCATTTGTCATTGAAGAAAAAGCGGTCAAGCAGGCGCTGATCACTACGCACGAAGAATTTGGCTTGGGTGGGCCTTAAGACTAAAGCAAGCGGGAAGGGTACGGCAGGGACGCAACGTTGCGCTTCAAGGCTGCCGCAAGATCAGCTGCAAGAGAATGAACAACAGCCAAATGACCCACCACCAGCGAATGCTCGGGGTCCCCGCGGGAGTTCTGGACAATTGCAACTTCGCGACCAAGCGTCTCCAGCGCAAGCCTCTTAGCGTGCTTCGATACATCCTCCGGTCGTGGTCTTGAGCTGCCCTCCCCAAAACCAGTAGATCACTCAGCAGATATTTACGTTTCGTGTCAAACCATTCTCCTTGCTCCAGCTTGCCGTTGAAATAATTCCGATGCTGCTGCCAGGTTTTCAAGAGTTCGTTCTCTTCCCCGAGCAGGGCGCAGGCCTCAGCTTCCCGGTGCGCTAGAAACTTTGCACAGTGGTCGTGGGGAAGCCCGGCCAGCGCGTCGCGGCAGGCAGCCCGCACTTCTTTCAACTGTTCCGAGCCCAGACCAGTCAAACTGTGTACATAATTGGCCACCACCCACATTTCCACTCCGGTCCTTGTTCGCCAATCCGCCAAGAGATCCCGGGCTTGACGCTTGCGCTTCAGCGCCACCAGCGCGCGGGCAGTTTCAGCCCAGGCTTCAACGTCCTCCTCTACCGCCGATTTGTTCTTCTTCCAATAAGAAACAACCAACCGTGTGTAACCCGAGTCACTGAGTTGTTTCATCAGGCGGGAGCGATATCGTTTGGGGGACCATGCCGCAGAGTCGACCATCTTCAGCAACTTGACCACTTCGCGGGCCCCGCGATCGGGGAGCCAGGTTCGCCAATGAGGCTGCAGAACAAGTTTTTTTGTTGTCCACCGTTCGACGGCATAGGCTGCCAAGATCGACAAGCCGGTCAAGGTAGGCTGAGCCCCCTGTCGCAGCCGCTCACAGGCTTTCGAGTAAGCAGCTTCTTCCCATTTCGCTCCGCGCACTGCTTTCCAGGCATACTGAGCCGGCCACGTCGACTCCTCTTTCTCCTGGAATATGACTTGAAGGAGCGTTTCAATGGCTTGGTCTTCTTTGCCAGCGTCACTTGCAAGGACTTCGGCAAATCGCGCGAGAACATAAGGGCTATCCGGATCGACCGGGCGAATCGACTCTATGACGGCGGCGGCCTCTGCGATGCGTTTGTTGCTTCGCAGCGAGTCGTAACGATTCAAATGCAGCGCGACTTCTTCTGGAAAGTCCTGCAGCAAGCTGGCCCATTCCGAATCGAGTTCTGCCGCGGGGAGACCGGCTTTCTCAAGCAACCTGAGGCGTTGTCGCCGGAATTGGGTGTTGGTTCTAAGTTCCAAAGGAGTCTCGCGCAGAACACTCCGCGCCTCTTCCCAGGATTTGTCTTCCGTCAGCCACTCCATCAGCACATTCCATCCCCAGCCATACGATGGCATTTCATGCAGCAGAGCGGTCATCTCCGCACGAGCGCCGGATCTATCGCCTTTTGCCCAATGAATCCACGCAAGGCGGCCCATCGCGGGAGAGGGATCGCTGAGCCGCTCGCATATTCCGCGCATCGCCTGCTCGGCTTCGTCATATCGCCGCTGTTCCACGAGAAGCATTGCTAACCAGTCTGCCGCCGCAAAAAGCCCCTCATTCAGCGCGAGACTTC
>Ga0126373_10002584_pt1 | contig 13368 bp, 10 predicted proteins | sample PanSoiMetPlot_11_FD_92545 | JGI IMG/M metagenome (GOLD analysis project Ga0126373, IMG submission 92545) | Tropical forest soil microbial communities from Panama - MetaG Plot_11 | ecosystem: Environmental > Terrestrial > Soil > Tropical forest > Bulk soil | place: Panama | collected 2016-02-17
GTAGGGCTTCCACTGATCGTGAAGATCCTGTCCAGGGTTGCCTGGCATCAACAGTTCGACAAGATTGAGAGTTTGCTTTGAGGGAAGGGTAGCTCTCTTCAACGGCTCAGCCAGCATATTCCGCGAAGTTACCGAGGATACGCAGCAGCCAGGAGTCTGGCCCAGGTAGTCCATCGAAAACCAACTTGGGCGACATTTCCGCGTCGAAGTCCAAATTGTCGGCAACCGGTCTCCGGCGAACCTCTCGCCAAATCCTGACCAACAACCCGCACGCTCGCACAATCAAAACAAGCCACCGGATAAGGGGCAGAATGGCGTAAATAAGCGACGAAGGACTTTCGGCCACAAAAAATTATTCCGTCACGCGGGAAAACGACCGCCACGCGGGCGCATCATCCAGCCAGACATCCACGCGGTAGACCCCGGGGGGAAGCGGCGCAATCCCGAAGTCCCAGGTTGTGGTTTTCTGTTCGCCTTTGCCCAGACCGAACTTGAGCGGCTTCTCCAAACATGGCCTTGTTCAGCAGCCGGTTATCAAGATCGAACACGCGCATCGTCAACGACAGGCGCTTGAAGTGAATGCCCAGTTCAGCCGTCTCCAGCTATACTTGTCGCTCTAAAGTAATGTTGTCGTGGTGTCTAGAGACTAACTGATTCGGGCATTGAAGCAAAACAACGGATGTACGAATCGGCCTGAGTCGATTGTCATGCCATCGACAATCCGCAAAGCGGGGGGCTTACACCTTCTTAGTTAGGGAGATAGCATCAATGCACATCGTGAAACTGCATCTAGAGTTCGCACCAGAGAACTCTGCGTGGTTCGCAAGGGGCTAGATGACGAAGGGAGAGTGGGGAGCGCATGAACGGGGGAAGAAAGTGTTTGCTGTCGATCGACGGCGGCGGACTGTGCGGACTGATTCCAGCCGGATGCCTGATCCGCATGGAGTCACAACTCAATCAGCTAACAGGCACCCAGCTACCGCTAGGCAAGCGCTTCGACCTCATCGGAGGCACGAGCACAGGAGCAATTCTGGCGGCTGGTCTCAGTCTAGGGTTGCCCGCGACTCAGCTCCTCGATTTCTATCTGCAGTATGGCAAGGAAATCTTCACCAAGGTTTTTTTCACGAGGCAGTTGTGGCATAAATATTCGAGCGGCCCTTTGGCAAGGCGCCTGAAGCAAGTCTTTGGGGAGGCCACCACGTTAGGCAGCTCCTCGTTGCTTACAAAGCTCATGGTGGTGGCAAAAAATGTGACTCAGGGCAGCACTTGGTTCTTCACCAACAATCCCAACAGCCGCTTCTTCAAAAACAATAAAGATCTGCCGCTTTGGCAGGTAGTGCGTGCCAGCACGGCAGCGCCCACCTATTTCCCGCCACAGTCAATCGCGGTGCCGGATAACCAGGGTCGCGCTCAACAGTATGAGTTCGTCGATGGAGGTGTGAGCAGCTTTAACAATCCGGCCCTGCAGCTTTTCCTGGAAGCCACTGAGCCGAGTTACGACTTCGGATGGCCGACAGGCGTGGACAAGCTGCTGCTGATTTCTTTGGGAACTGGCTACAACGCGGTGCCTGTGCCTTCCGGTAAAGCAGATTGTTACATGCTCTTGAACTGGGCCGGCTATTTGATTAAAGGCCTGATGAACGACATGAACCTGCAGCAAAACTTGATGATGCAACTGATCGGCCAACGGCCAACAACGGCCATGCGATCCGCAGCCGATGAGATGCATTCGGCCGGTGTCCAGGTTGGCGCGCCTTCTGATTCTGTCGTAAACCGTATGAGTGAATGGCTCGGGGCAACCAAACTGCTCACCTACCAAAGAATGACGGTCAGCTTGACACGTCAGCGGCTCGACGCGCTCGGGCTGAAGGACATCGATCCCGTAAAAGTGCGAGAAATGGACGCAGTAAACGAGATTGACAACATGCGTCGGGTCGGTGAAAAGGTTGCCGAAGAGCAAGTAAACATGGATCTCGTACGCAATTTTTTTGTGTAGCGGAACGGCGGGATTTGGCCAACGATAGGCAATGTTACGCGCCTCTGCCCGTCTCGTTGTTCCTAAAGTCGTTTCACATTTAGGCGAGGTGCAAGATCTCGGCCACCGCCTTCGCCGGGGGGACGTGCAGCTGCGTCCGGCCTTCTTCAATATTTCGTGCGAAGCGCAAGCGCGGGTGATCGTGCACGGTCTCGGCGTCGGAGGAACGAACGCTGAAGGTGTGAGATCTCGAAACCGTAGAAGTCCTTGCCGCCTTCACCTGCGACACCCTGCCGTCTTGTTGCGCATTTTCCGAGGCTCTCAAGTTGATCCTCGCGAGCGATGTCGGCGGTCATCTCCACATCCTCCACCTCGAAGGAGCGAGGCCCAAAAACTGATGCGTTCAGTGACTGACCGCTGATACTCAACGGTGTTCAGGCAGATGCTCCTCCCTAGCGTCGCCAAAGGGCGGGTGATCTGCTTCCGCCCGTGTTTTCCCCCGACGTGGACGGGCGATTTCGTAGCCGAAATAGGAGAGAAGTGGTTTTCCTACTGCATTTCGTCACGGCGCGTTCTCCCAGGAAATTCCAGAATAACAACGGTGGTGTCGAGAATGGCCTTGATCTTCAATTGGCGCCACGCCTAATCTTAGGAATCGCTGATTTCAAATCTACACTTCTGATTCCAGGTTTTTTGGCTACCTGGGGCGGATAGTGAAGAGTCCTGGCTTTTAGTTTCGTTGCTATTGCTTACATTCGTTGAAACGGCAGCCCATTAATTCTCACTATCACAACAGCGGGGATGAGCAATTCCCCTTGTCGTCTCAACGAAATAAGAATAGAAGGCTCGGGAGGAAAAGGCCCCGTCTACTCGGTCCCTGAGTTCCAAAAGAGAGATGAATTGCTCTCTTCGTAAGGATGCTCGGTTTAGGGAAAGGTAAGTAGTGAAAAAGACAAAAGCACCTTGCGCCGCAAAGAGACGCAAAGTTCCTAGGGCTGTCCCGCCAAAGTCTGCAAGAGCCAAGGCCCTTTTGCCGCTGAGCATGTTCCTTGTTCTCGCGGGTTGCGTAGACCTTTCTGAAGTCGGAAAGTTCGCAACGACATTGGAGAGCGCGAAGGCTTCCTTTCCCGCCCTTGTCGCGGACATTCAAAACTCATGTATCAGACGAGCTAATTTTGCACCAGAGCGAACGCGTGAGGACGTACTTCAGCATTGCGGAAACCTTGCCACGTCAAAAGACGGCTTACTTCAAGCTCAGCAGGTTCTGCTCAACTATATGGAAGCGCTGAAAAATCTAAGTTCAGACAGCAGCCTCACCTATGGAGAGAAGCTCGATCGCCTGAGCGACACCCTCTCGAAATCCGGCCTTGACGACAGTCAGGTGAAGGCGACGACGGGTTTAGCTAAGAAACTAGTGGACGCTGCGATAAACGGCTATCGGAAAAAGGAGATTGAGAAACTTGTCGGACAAACAAACGACGACATTCAGACATTGACGGGAGCACTGAAAAAAGTCGTGACCGACGGCTATGGTAACGAACTCAAACTCGAAGAAGAAGCGATGAATACATTCTATGAAACGAACATCCACGAGTATGCGGAGAAGGAACCTCTCACTGTGACATTGGTCAAGCGCAATTGGACGACTGATTTCGCAGCACTCCAGACTAAAAAGGATGCCGCTGCTGCTTATGCCAAGACAATGGACTCAATTGCTGACGGTCATAAGCAGCTGTATGACAGCCGGAACAAGTGGTCCACGGCGTCGTTGGTGAAGGACCTCAGTTCCGATATCAGCGACCTCTATCAATCTACAGAGCAGGTCTACAAGGCTTTCAAGTGAGGTACGACGATGTCGAAACTGTCATCAGACCAAGCGTATGAACTTGCGAATGAATTTCACGACTTGTCCGTGGCTGTTGGTAATTATCGATTCGACCAATGGGATGACCTCAGCGCGGCCCAACGAAAGCGATTGGAAGACTTGCAGTGGACGCTGATGAACTATTCGTCAGATTTCACTGCGCAAGCCCTTAATTTCGTCGTGGACGATTTGCAAGGAACGGTAGACAAAATTACGGCCGCCACCGCGAATGCAAACAAGGCCATTGCCAACATTAAAGTGGTCAGCAAGGTGTTGGCAATAGCAGCCAGTGCGACCGTTCTCGGCGCTTCCATTATGAGTGGCAATCCAGATGGTGCGCTCAAGGCAGCCGACGATTTGTTACAAGCGGTTACTGCGTAGAAGAAACGAGAACTCGGACCGGGTAACCACGTATTGCTGGGCGTGAAAAACTCGGACGGAGGCAAGGGGCCTGTGCCAAGAGACTGGAGACAGAATGGTTGCCGATTCAATCGGGGTTGGCGCTGGCTTCCTTTAGGCCGCCCAGAATCCGTTTCATCGTGCGAACACGATGACTTTTGACAGCTAATGGTATCCAGGACCGTAGATTATCTTGCCTGGCCGTGCGCCAGTGTGCTTGCCATGGTCAATCACCACGACACCGTTGACAAAGACATAGTCGATTCCGTCCGGAGTCAAGTCGGGCTTCTCGTACGTCGAGCGATCTTGGATCTTGTCGTAATCGAAAATCACCGCATCAGCCCACATGCCCTGTCGAATCAATCCGCGGTCCGCAATGCGCATGCGGGTTGTGGGCCAGGAAGTCATCTTGCGGATGGCGTCCTCCAGGGTAAGCACGTGCTGTTCCCGCACGTAGCGAGCAATGACGCGAGGAAAGTTGCCGTAACTGCGCGGGTGGGGGAGACCTAGCGCATCGTCACCGCCCAGGATAAGGGCGGTTCCCGCATCGCTGCCAATGCCCGTCCAGGGAAACCGCAACGCGGTGTCGATGTCCTGCTCGCTCATCATGTAGTACAGGGCAAGTACGCGGCCTCGCTTACCCTGGGCCACCAAGTCGAATGCAGTATCAGCGGGATCTTTCCTGAGTTCTTTCGCAATAGCGGCGACGCTGCGACCCTGGTACTTCGCATTTTCCGGGTTTTGTGCGTTCACAAGAATGATGTTCTTCCATCCCCCGGAGGCCTCAACGATGTTCCACCATCCCGGCGAGCCTTTGCGAATTTCTTTTTTCAGGCGTGTACGGATCGACGGATCGGCCAACCTCTTGAGGAGTTGCTCCTGACCGCCTTCATGCGCCCAGGAGGGAATGGTTGCCTCCAGGCCTGTCCCTCCGGCAGTGTAAACATACAAATCGGCGCCCACATCGACTCCGCGCGCACGTGCCACCTCGATGTGGCGCCCCGCTTCCTTCATGAGCTTCCCCCAACCCGGGCTGTACGCAGCCTTGAAGTGAAATATCTCTCCCGGCAGCCCGCCTTTCTCTGCAATCTCAATCAGCTCGTCCACGGACTGCACAAGCTCTTTACCTTCGCCGCGCATGTGACTGGCATAAATTCCGCCGTACTTGGCCGCGACTTTAGCCATTTCAATCAATTCATCGGTGGTCGCGTAACTGCTCGGAGGGTAAATCAACGCGGTGGTCATACCCATCGCCCCATTCTGCATCGCCGTTTCGAGGATGGCTTTCATCCTGGTTAGCTCTTCCTCGTTTGGCTTACGTGCGTCGTAACTCAGCACGGCCACGCGCGCCTGCGCCTCGAAAAAATAAGTTCCGAAATTCAAACTGATACCGTTTTTCTCAAGTTCAGCCCAATACTCTCGCAACTTCTCCGCGGGCACGGGCGTTCCGCCCTCGCCTGCGATCGCTGTGGTCACCCCCTCCATCAGTTTGTTTTCCGCGAGGCCGTTTTTTAGAAGGGCAGCGCCGGATTGATCCATCATGTCAATCCAGCCTGGTGAGACATAGCGGCCGCGCGCGTCTATTTCCGTTTTACCGCTTCCGTCAATCCTCCCTATCTTCACAAAACGTCCATCTTTGATCGCGACGTCTGCAAAAATACACGGGTTCCCGGCTCCATCCAGCACACGCCCGCCGCGAATTACCATGTCATATTCCAGCTCCGCCTTCGTTTCCTGTGCCCAAGCACCCGTTGGAATGGTGGCCAAAATCGCGGCCACAACAAAGGAAAGCATCACTCCGTAAATGCGATTCATGGTGCTCCTGTTCGCGCAAATTCCCAACGAATGTCGAGAATTCACCGATGATCCTTTGTTCTAGTCTTGGTACCAGCGAAATCCTGTGCGCTGTTCCTCGGCAGCCCTCTTCAGCAGTTCCACGCTGCGCCGGCTATCGTAATGCGCGCAAGCCGTGAGAATCGCATTCAACAAGCACATTGGCGCCGTATACGAGGCACCAAAGGATGGTGTCTCCACCGAAGCTATGAAGCACTCATGCGCAAGGCGCGCGATTGGTGAAACAAGCGTGTCGGCAATCCCCACGCAATAAGCTCCGTTCTGCCGCGCCTGCCGCAAGCCTTCCACCGTGAGGCGTAGCCCGCGGCGAAAGCTGATTGCGACAACTATGTCGCCTTTGCCAGCAGAACGCGTCAGGTGGACCGATTCCCCCGAGGACGTTGCAGTGACGGAGGGAAGTCCAAGCAAGATCAAATGATAATGAAGAAAGCCCACCAAATTCGCAGCTAGATCGCCGCCCACGATGATGATTTTCCGTGCAGCGTGGATTCTCTTCGCCAGCGAAGCAATGCGGTCGGCGTCCATGGCGTTTCGAAATTGCTGCAGATTGTGTGCGTCGCGGTCAACCGCTTCGCGCACGTGCGCTGCAAGGCTCGATCCCCTTGTCTTACTGGTCTGCATTACGTCAAGAGAGGTGGCTTGAGCAACAGCGAGCTCATGCAGGTAGTGCTGAAATTCTCGGTAAGTTCCAAATCCTAGTTTCCTAGTGACGCGCACAGCGGTGGCCGGGTCGACCTTCAGCCGGTAAGCCAGCTGGCGGGCGCTCAGGAGCACATACGCGCGCGGGTTCTCCAAAACTGGGCGGAAGAGTTCCTGGCGCCTGCGGCTAAGCGAGGGAAAGGTTTTCGACACGTCCGGCGGCGCCCGCCTAGGCGATCCACGTTTGCGGCGGTTGGGTAACATTTCGTGCCTCTTGTATCCCATTGTGCGCGGACTGTCAAACGGTGCAACAGTTGTTGCATTGCGGGTTATAGATAGCTTTGCCTGTACGCAACGAGTGTTGCACTATGGATAGAGCTTCACCGTACCGATAAAACTTCTTGACAATAATCATCTAAATCCCTAGAGTGGCGTGCATTCCTGGAGTGAACTATATGCATCATTTGTTGCATACTGCGACCAGATAGTGGTCGCGCGATGCAACATAGCGTGCATCGGTCAACAGGTGAAAGCCTCGATTGCGGAGTCGGAGGTCGAAATGCGCAGGTCACAGTTTTGTTCCCGCGATTGCAATACATCCATGTTTCACCTTGTGCTGAAGTTCCGCTCGTTCATTCTTAGCCTTTTGCTCATCGGATTAGTCTCCTGCATGCCGGTGTGGGCCCAGACCACTTCGATGATCGAAGGAATCGTGACGGACCAGCAGGGACTAGCTGTGACGGGTGCGGAAATTCATGTCGTCAACGGAGCCATGGGGATTGACCGAACAGCAAAAAGCGAAGATGACGGCACCTACAGAGTCTTAGGGCTGCCTGCTGGCACATACACGCTTACGGCTTCCAAAACCGGTTTTGTGCTCACGACCGTTCGCAATTTGGAAGTGACCGTAAACCAAACCGTGACTCTAAATCTCAGTCTCAAGCTCGGAGGTCAGACAGAAAAGGTAGAGGTCACAAGTGTGGCCCCGCTGCTGGAGAGCACCACTTCATCTTCAGGCGCCACGATCTCACCCCAGCAAATCGAACAAATGCCGATCAACGGGCGAAATTATCTGGACCTCTTACAGCTTGTTCCGGGCGTGGCGATCAATCGGCAGCAGGACCCGACACTCGACAGCGCCACACCGATTCTCGGAGAGCGCGGGGGCAACGCTATTTTCCTGATTGATGGAATGCCTAATCGCGATGAAGTGAACGGCGGTGCAGCCGCGCAATTCAACCAGGATTCGATCCTGGAATTTCAGGTTCTCACGGGCGGTTACAAGGCCGAGTTCGGGCATGGTTCGGGGGGAATTATAAACGTCGTCAGCAAGAGCGGCACAAACGATTGGCATGGAGGTCTGTCTTTCTTCCACCGCAACTACAAATTAGATTCTTCGAATTCCTCAAAAGTGCTGAACGGCGAAGTGCCATTCTTGCTTCGGTGGGATCCCAGCGCTCAGTTCGGGGGGCCGGTCCTGAAGGATCGGATATTCCTTTTTGGTTCGGCTGAGCGCATTCTAGAAAGCCGCCAACTCAACTTTCAGTTTCCTCCCACTACGCCGCCCATCTTGGTCCAGCTGGAAACTCCATTCAATCTCCACACGAAAATCTACGACACACGCGCTCGCGCGAAGCTTGACGAGCAGCTCGGCCACCATCGGTTAAGCCAGCAGTTCAACCTAACCAACACGCATGTGACGGATTACCTGCCTCTTTTGGCGGCCATCAACCTGCCGTCCACTCGAAACAACTTCGATACGCGCCGTTTGATGCTGGGCTTCAACGACACGACCACGCTAGGTGACCAGGCGAGTCCCTACCTCCTCAACGTCTTTGTCCAGTATCGTGGCGAGCCTGCGGTTACTCGGCCGGCGCATCCGGAAGCCGGAACCGCCTCAACCTTGGACAATCTGTTTAGCAGCCTTAGCACGGGGCAACTCTTCGGTGACCAGGGTCAGGTTCAGTTTGGCCCGGGGCACACGAATTTATTTATCGACCAGAAATACGTATCGATTGGAGCCAATCTTGACAAGCAGATTCGGCATCACGACGTGAAGTTCGGCTGGGACTTTCAGCGCACTCATGTGGACGGCACGGAGGCAAATAACGAATTCAATCAACTGTTTGCCACGATTGATGACCTGGGGACATTCGGTCCAGTCAACTCTGGTGTCTATTTCCTGAACGTGCAGGGAGGACTGGCCCCGAGCGACAATGCGATACGCTTGCGCAATAACTACAATGGGGCGTTTGTCCAGGATGATTGGAGGGTAGTGAAGAACCTCACTCTGAACTTGGGATTACGGTGGGATTACGACAGCGAATTCCCAAATAAGGCGAATTTTTCACCCAGGCTCGGTTTCGCCTGGTCCGTGACCTCGAAGATCGTTGTGCGGGCGAGTTGGGGCCTCTTTTACGATCACTTTCGTTTGGGTCTAGCGAGGGACATTCCTGGGTTTGGCGGCGCCAATCTCGTTGCCCAGACTTTTCTTTCGTTCCCCAGGCTTTTCTACGGAAACCCGAGCACGATCACGCCGCTCTTCGCGCTTCTCACAGGGAAAGTACCTTGCGCTTCGTCTGACATGACCGATGCACAAATCGCGGCGTCCGGCGCGCAATGCATGTATGCAGGGAGCCCGATCGCGACTCCGCTATACGGAATCGATTACCTAAACGGCGTAGTAGCTCCCGGTCATGCGCCTATACCGGCAAATGCCGTGGTCAACATGAGTAACGTCCAATCTCTGACCGGCTTCACCCCTCAGCAATTCGCGGACGCGGTGAGTGGCGCCGTGGGGCTGCCGGCTGGCTCATTTATCTACGATCCCTTTGGCGATCTCGCCATTGGCGAGTCAGCATTTCCCACGAGCGGTATTCCGATCAGCGTGGCTCCCGAATTCAAAACGCCCTATACAAATTCGCTGCATGTCGGTGTGCAACGGGAAATCAGGTCGGACATGGTGCTCGTGGTCGATTACTACCACAAAAATATCGATCACATTTTGGGAGTGCGCGACTCAAACCTCGCATTTGAAGCACGCATCCCTGGCCACACCGGCGAAACGCTGCCCGCTGGCTCGCCTTTGGTATTCGGCTATGGCCCCTGGTATCACGGCACCTACGACGCGGTGACGCTCGGGTTCCAGAAGCGCATGAGCAAGCGATTCACCTTAGATGCGAACTACACGTGGACCCACGAAATTGACAATGCTTTGAACTCCAGCTTTGTCAGCGATGTCCAAACGGGCCTTGGGGCAGGATTCACAGATATCAACGGTCCCACAGACAGTTTTGTCGGAATGACCACACTCGTCACGGATCCTGCCACCGGCCAAACCAACGCGAGTGGGCCGTTCTTGGCCAGCAACGGCAATCCCGTACCGAAAGCCGGGATTTCCTACAACGGCCCCAACTTGGACAAGGGGCCGTCGGACTTGGCCCTGAATCACACGTTCCTGATGCACGGACTTGTGCAGCTTCCCTGGAAATTTGATTTCAGCAGTATTTTCAGGGCACAAAGCGGTTTTCACTACAGCGCTTCGTTCGCAGGGAACGTTGTTAGCCCGGACGTGGATGGCGACAATCTATTCAACGGTGTGGACTTCTATTCACGCTGTGGTGGTCAACCGTGGGTAGGCGGCTGCAGGAATCATTTCGTCGCGCCTGCCTTTGTCAATCTTGACTTGCGTATCGCAAAGCGCTTCGACTTCCACGACCGTGTGAAGCTCGACGCGTACGTTGAATTTTTCAACGTGTTTAACCGCAGCAATCCGGCAGCTGTCAATGGTCTGCCACCTGTCCCGGGGTCAAACGCACCAGCGTTCGCCCAGGTGCTGCAGGTCCTGCCAGGGCGTGAAGGCCAAGTGGGAATCCGTGTGGAGTTCTAACCTCATGTGTCGCAAACGGATTCGATCATATGCATTATTACTCCTGACCAGCTTAATTCTCTCACCTCTGGCGATGTGCCAGGAACAGGCGGTCAAAAGCAGCATTGTGCTGCGGGAACGATTGGACAGGATCGCCAGCAGTTTCCCGGGCAAGATTGGCATCTTTGTGCGCAACTTGGAAACCAATGAAGATGTCGGCATCAACTCAGACGATCAGTTCCCGATGGCCAGCACTTACAAGGTTGCAATCATGGTGCAAGTGTTTCGGGAAGCCGAAGCTCGTCATCTTTCCCTTACTGAACGTGTCCAGCTCTCGGAGTCGGATCGCCGCTTGGGAAGCGGACTTTTGCCGTATGTAACACCCGGCTTGAACCCGACGATTCACGACTTGATTCTGTTGATGATCACCCTAAGTGACAATGAAGCCACGGATCTGCTGTTGAAACGCGTTGGCGCAAAGAATGTCACCGCCATGTTGCGGCAACTGGGAATCCAGGAGATGCGAGTGGATCGCTCAACCGAGGAACTCATAGGCGATTGGCTGGCGTCAGCAAACCCCAGCCTGCACGGCATATCTGGCGCGGAGTTCTTCTCGCATCCCGAGAAAGTTGCAGGACTTACTCGTGAGCAAACAGAACACGCGGACCGCGCATTTGTCGATGACCCACGCGATCACACCTCGCCAAAGGCGATGGCAGACCTACTGACGAAGATCTTTCGCGCGCAGGCAGCAAGCGAAAAATCGTGCCACGACATGCTGGAGATCATGGAACAGCAGCAGTTGCGAACCAGGATTCACCGTTACCTGGGCAATGCCACGGTCGCAAGCAAGAACGGCACCATTGGTTACGTGACGAATGATGTCGGCATTGTCTCCTCCGGTAAGCATCACTTCGTAGTGTCGGTCTACACTCTCAAAGCAAACTCGAACGTGACTACCGAGCAGGCCGAAGAACTCATCGGGCGGCTTGCTCGCGCCGCGTTCAACTATTTTGAAGATACGGCCTCATAGACCACTGAATGTGATCACGCGTTTCTACCATGTCATCAGAAAGGGGGCTACGCACGAGACAACATGAAAATCGATGAAATCATTCTTCGCGAGATAGACATGCGACTAAAAGGCCCGTTCGAAACCAGCTTCGGCACGATTTCTGGACGCAGGGTGGCTTTGATTGAGGTGCGCTGCGACGGCGTGAGTGGTTGGGGAGAAGTCACGGCCGCAGAAGGACCATTTTACAACTCAGAAACAACCGAAACAGCGTGGGCTGTGCTCTGCAAATTTGTCGCGCCCCTAGTGCTCGGCAAGAGTATCGGAACAGCTTCCGAGGTGATGCGTCTCGTTGAGGCGGTGCGCGGCCACGAAATGGCCAAGGCAGCTCTAGAAACGGCTCTTTGGGACGCGGAAGCGCAGGAGAAAGGCCTTGCGCTCTGGAAATTACTTGGCGGCACGAGGCCGGAAATTGCCTCCGGGGTTTCACTGGGAATCCAAGGGGATACAGGCGAGCTCATTGCCGCGGTTGAGAAAGAACTGAAGGCAGGCTACCAGCGAATCAAGCTGAAAATTAAACCCGGCAAGGACCTCGATTTTGTTGCGGCGGTGCGAAAGAAGTTTCCGAAGATCAAGCTGATGGCTGACGCTAATTCCGCGTACCGTCTCGCCGACGCGGACTTTCTGCAAAAGTTTGACGCTTTCGACTTGATGATGATCGAGCAGCCGCTCGCATGGGACGATATGTACCATCATTCGAAATTACAACCTCTGCTGAAAACCCCAATTTGCCTGGACGAATGCATTCACAGTCCGCATCATGCGGAAGCGGCCGTCAACCTGGGCGCCTGCCGGATTATCAACATCAAACTGGGCCGAGTCGGCGGCCACGCGCACGCGAAGCAGATTGAAGAGTTTTGTCGATCGCGAGGAGTACCGGCGTGGTGCGGCGGCATGCTGGAGACCGGCATTGGGCGCGCTCACAACATCGCTATGTCCACTTTGCCCGGATTTGTGCTGCCGGGAGATGTGTCCGCCAGTCAGCGCTATTGGGAAGAAGATTTAATCGAGCCGGAAGTAGAAGTGACGTCTAACGGAACGATTCAAGTGCCGACGTCACCCGGAATCGGTTATGCCGTTCGCTCAAAACGAATCGAGCAACTCACAACGCGAAGGGAAACCTTGCGGGCGGTTAGCCGGGGCGTTCCCGTGGCCGGCTGAGCGAGCCTTGCAAGGAACCTTTTGATTTAGCTCAAAACTGGAGGACTAAATGCGAAGCCGGAAAATGCTGCTGGTACTTTGGGTTGTTCTGTTTTGTGTGAATGTATCGGTAGCGCAGAAGAAGGCGGCCGCTGCACCCGCACAGGTTGACCCAGCAAGCAAACTGCAAGGTTTGGACGATCTTGCGGCCCAAGCCATGCAGCAGTGGAAAGTGCCCGGCCTGGCTGTGGGGGTGGTGAAAGACGGCAAATTGATTTACGCCAAGGGTTACGGATTCCGCGACCTCGAGCATAAGCTCCCGGTGGACACCAATACTCTTTTTCCGATCGGTTCGATTTCCAAGTCCTTCACGAGCCTTGCCTTCGCCATGCTCAATGACGAAGGCAAAGTGGATTGGGACAAACCTGTTCGCGACTACTTGCCTGAGTTTCAGCTCTATGATGCGGTGGCCAGCGAGCGCGCCACTCCGCGCGACCTCTTCTCCCACCGCACCGGGCTGCCGCGCCACGACATCGTCTGGTATTCCTCCGACTTCA
>Ga0126373_10002585_pt1 | contig 13368 bp, 8 predicted proteins | sample PanSoiMetPlot_11_FD_92545 | JGI IMG/M metagenome (GOLD analysis project Ga0126373, IMG submission 92545) | Tropical forest soil microbial communities from Panama - MetaG Plot_11 | ecosystem: Environmental > Terrestrial > Soil > Tropical forest > Bulk soil | place: Panama | collected 2016-02-17
AGCGTCCGCGAAAATGATGCCGAAAAGAAAAACACTTCGTCCTCGTTGTCCGGAGCTATTTCTGCGCGTGTGTAGTAGTGCGTGCGCCCGCGCAGTTGCCGATCGGAATTGACCATCTCCCAGTTCTCGCCCCCGTCAGCGGAGCGCCATAGTTGCCCGAGCTGCCCAGTGGCGTCGACTTCTGGATGCGGCACACCGTCGCCGGTTTCAATCTCCGCGTACACGCGGTTGGAATCTTTCTTGGCCACGCGCACGGCGATTCTCCCAACCGGAGAATGCGGAAGACCGTGACCCTCCAGCCGTTTCCAGGTGACGCCGCTGTCTGTCGATTTGAACAAGCCGCTACCTGGCCCGCCGCTTGTGCGGCCCCAGGTGTGAATCTCGATCTGCCACATGCCTGCAAAAAGAATCCGCGGATTGTTGGGGTCCATGCCTAGGTCAGAGCACCCCGTTTTTTCGTCAACGAAGAGAACTCGGCCCCAGGTTTTGCCGCCGTCGGCCGTGCGGAACACGCCGCGCTCAGCCTGTGGCCCGTAGGCGTGCCCCAGCGCGCACGCCAGCACCACGTCCGGATTGCGCGGATCGATCTCCACGCGCCCGATGCGGCCTGTCTTTTCCAATCCCATCAACGACCACGTCTTTCCCGCGTCTGTCGACTTGTAAATGCCTTGTCCAACGGAGATGTGGCTGCGGATAAAGGATTCGCCGGTTCCCGCCCACAATATATTCGGATCACTCGGCGCGACCGCCAACGAACCGATGGATGCCACCGGCTCGGCATCGAAGATGGGGTCCCAGTGAATCCCTCCATCCGTGCTCTTGAAGATGCCGCCGGATGCCGCGCCCACATACCAGATGTTCGGTTTTCCCGGCACTCCCGCGACGGAGGTGGCGCGGTTGCCTTCTGGGCCAATGTACCGATACTTGAGCTGTCCGTACACGTCAGGATTGACGGGCGGGTGCTGCGCTTGCAACAAGGCGGGAGCCACTAACAACATTGCGACCACGATTCCTACCACGTACTTCGCTGAAACGAATCTCTCACACGTCAACATGCTGGACCTCTCCGGTAGAATTGAGGAAAGAACGCGCGGATGATACAGGCGGCGCAGCAGCAGGTCAATGCCAACGCGTCGAGCGATCCGGCCGCGGAGCCTTCACTTCAGGGTCGAATCGCAAGTGATCTGCGATATAAGGAGAGAAAACAATCGGGGAGTCGAATTTACCACACAGAATTGTGGAACCATCACTTCGGTCGTGAAGCAGGGTGCAGCCGGGCTGAATCCGCCGTGCCCGTCACCTTTCCTCTGTCGAGCTTAATGATTACAATACATGACCTACTGTAGCGGCGAGGATTCCGATGAACCAGCCCCACGCTGCATACACTGACATTAGCTTATGGGCTTTTTTGGATGAGCTGAAGAGCTGCCTGAGAGCAGCAAGCGATGACCAAAAGGCACTTACACTCTCTCTCCGTCGTACGTGCGAACACTTCAAGATAGACGATGGATGTATCGCTATTCTTACTCCCGACGACTCCCACGCAGACTTGATATCAGTGATTCCGCGAGGAGCTAGGTGGGATCTAGCTTGTCTCGCGGCGTTCCTACGAAAACAGCGAGCCCGCATTCCGCCAGATATCATCATGGCTCCGGTCAACCGTCGCGGCCGTCTATGGGCAGTGCTAGCGCTGAGAGGACAGCGCAACTTCAAGCGATACTCTGATCTCCGAGCGTTAAGACGAATCGCGAAGCTGATCTCGGAATCAATCGAGCTTACAGACTGGCAGCGCATGATAGAAGTACGATCACAAATCGATCGCAAAATCTTTAAACAGCTACGTCCACAGGACCTTTTCTACCAGATTCTGCACGGACTGCGTTCCTTGACGCATTACGACCATTCTTCGGCTCTTCTTATCTGCGATTGGCGCGACAATACTTTGCAACTGGTCGCCGAACAGATTGCGTGGATGAAAGGGAAAAGCCGTCGAATCGGACTAAAGCTGCCGCTGAATGATGAGGTTTGGAGGCTGATGCGCAACGACATTGTTTACGGCTTCGACCGGCGGAATATTTGGCATGAATGGTCGGGGGGAAAATCAACGGCTCTCGCCGGGCTATTGGATTACAACAACAACTTGGAAAGTTCCATTTCGGATTTGCGTGAATTGCGTGAATGCTCGATGCTGTGTGCGCCACTTGCCACGCGCGACGGCGTTCTGGGGGTATTGAAAGTGGCGGCGCGCCATCCAGGTTCGTTCAGCAGATACGAAGCGGACCTTGTTCAACGGTTTATGCCGCTTGCTGCGACGGCGATCCAGAATTCTCAAAGAACCGTTACACTTGAAACAAAGATGCTCGAGGCGGAAAAGAAGCACGCTGTCGCGAATCTTCTTCGCGGCGTGTCACACGATGTGAATAACGCTCTCGGATGCGTTTTGCCGTTGGTTCAGCAAATTCAGACGGATGTTCAGTCGAATCGCCTGCAAGGGGATACCCTTTCGCAGGATCTGCAGCAAATCGAACAATCCATACAGACCTGCCGCAGGATTTTTGGCGGAATGCTCGCTTTGGCGCGGGGTGCAAGTCAAGGCAGTGTTCAAGCGAATGTGCGGCGTGCACTGGACAGCACGCTCGCGGTCCTCAGAGATGGCTTGGAACGACAGGGTATCCGGTTAGACGTTCAGCTCGGGGCCGTTGTTCCCAACATACAAGCAGCACAGGGAGACCTAGAACAGCTGTTCCTGAATCTCGCGACGAATGCCAGGGATGCAATGCCAACGGGAGGTGTGCTGTCTATAAGAGCCGAAAGTGTAGGCGGTAATATCGTAATCCTCATTCACGATACCGGGCGTGGAATCCCGCCTGAGGTTATGTCTCGCATTCACGAACCGTTTTTCACTACAAAGCAGCATGGCAACGGCTTGGGGCTGTCGATTTGCCGGTCGATCATTGGGAATGTGGGTGGCCGAATGGAAATCGAAAGCCAGGCCGGCGTCGGTACTCAAGTAAGGCTGCTGTTGCCGATAGCCGGCGATAAGACGGCTGGCTCCACGGTATGAGTGCATGGCGCATCCTCGTGGTTGACGATGAAACGGGCATGCTTCGGTCGGTTGAACGTGTGCTTGCCCAGGATTATAGGGTTGCGACGACTCGGTCGTCCCACGAAGCAATTGGGCTCGCCGAGGAGTTCAGGCCAGACGTAGCCATTCTAGATATTCAAATGCCTGATCTGGATGGCTTCCAGTTGATGGAAAAGTTGCAGGCCCTTGATCCTGAACTGGATGTCATTCTTATGACCGGAAGCGTCAATGAACTCGATGCGAAGCTCATACGAGCGATTCGAAAAGATGCGTTCTACTTTCTTCAAAAACCGTTCGACCGCGGAGTGCTGCTCAGCCTCGTAGAAAGATGCCTCGAGTTGAAACAATTGGATCGCAGCAACCGAAAACACCTCATGCGCATCGAGAAGGAATTAAGCGATGCACGCGCGTTTCAACAGAGTCTTCTGCCCCCCGAGTTTGGCAAAGTAGGGGAGATCTCTATTTTTGCCAATTACATCCCTTGCTCTGAGCTGGCTGGGGACTTCTATGACTATGTTGCCCTTCCGCGGGATGGAGCCGTCATTCTTGTAGCCGATGTCTCAGGACATGGCGCCAGCGCCGCGATGCTTACAGGAATCGTAAAATCGGCTTTTCATTCGGGGCCCGAGGAGGTTTATGAACCGGCGTCTGTGGTGGAGCGAGTTGCGAACGGCGTCCGGGCGTTTGGCGCCCATCACTTCATCACAATGATCTGCGTTCGCGTCCGAAATGGGTTCCTTGATTTCGTCAACGCCGGACACCCGCCTGGTATCCTATCGACAGTTGAAACTACTGCAGCTCTACTCAAAGCTACCGGTCCGATTATTTCACCGGTCCTCAATTCTACATGGGAGCAACATACGATCCAGGTCAACCGCAAGTCGGATCGGCTTGTTCTTTTTACCGACGCCATAATCGAGGCAGAGTCGGAATCAGGCGCGTACGGGCTCAAGCGCTTGGTCGAGGAAGTAGGCAGGTGTCGGATCCACGGAAAGGCTCTATCGGAACAGATCTTGCGGAGCATTCGCCAGTTTGCGGTAGGTCGGCCCATAAACGATGACCTGACTCTTGTGATCGCCGACCTATAAATCCATTAGTGTGTTATTTCTTCCGGCATCAGTCTCGGGTTTCTCCTGCACTGTCAGTCCGTTGCTGCGCTTGTAGAACGCCGGCCGGCCTCCGTTTCCTACGAGCGTGACCGAGGGAATTGCTCCCCGTTGCTGGGCCAATCACAGGGGTCGGCGGCCTCCACCAGATCAAACTCGCGCACCGGAAGTGAGCAGACGAGGCAGGCACAAGACTTCCAAGGACTTGTAGAGGCAATCCACCGAGGAGAACTTTATGTTTTTTGGGTGGTGACCATCTCCAGGATTGAATATGGGCTTAAGGTCTCCACCATACGCTTCAATCGAAGGGCGCACTTTGAGGCCAAGCCGGCGTACTCCTCCTGAGTGCGCTCCATGCCTCCAGGGAGCGCCATCATGGCGATGTCGAGTTCCTTCGAAAGATGAGGCCCCGGAGTTGCTGGGACGACGGTCTCGATGATCAGCACTTTGGCGTGCGCTGACATGGCGTGCTGGATAGCGGACAGGATCTTGATGGATTCCGCGTCCGGCCAGTCGTGAATGATATTCATCAGCAGGTAGGCCTCTGCCTTGGGCATGGTGTCGGCGAAGAAATTACCGCCTACCACCGAAAGCCTCTCTCCTTGTTCGGGCACGACCTCTGCGACCACGTGCGGCTGATCAAAGAGGATCCCGTGGGTCTTCGGTGAACTCTTTAGGATCGCGCGCAAGAGGTGCCCGCGTCCGCCGGCTATGTCGGCGATGGTGGCGAATTGCGAGAAATCATAAGCAGGCAGTATTGCCGCGACATCGCGGTGCGATTTCGAGGTCATGGCCGCATCGAAAATACGACTTTCCTCTGGGTGCTTGGCCAGATACCTGAAGACCCCCTCCGCGTGGCTCTTTGCGAACGCCGACTCGCCCGTACGCAACGAATGATCCAGATCACCGAAGGCACTCCAGAACACCGGCAGACCGAGCATGCGGATGTAGTCCCGCAGGGAGCCCGGATGGTCGGAGCGAAGGAAGCACGAAGCCTCCGTTTGATGCCAAGTTTCGTCTTTCCATTCGAAAATCCCAACCGAGGCCAGCAAGCGCAGCACGCGATACAGGGCATGCGGTTGGGTACCAGTGGCTTTCGCAAGCGCCTCGGTGGATTGCGGCTGATCGCCGATAGCATCGGCCAATCCCAACTCGGCTATGACGTGCAGGCAGCGCGACGTCAAGTATGTAGTCGTGAGCTGTAAGAGTTGAATGTTGGCGGGACTCGGCGGCGTCGCGGACCTGGGCCCGGTGCTGGCGTTCATAAGTATCTCTCCCTCCGGAAGCGAACGCATACGCTACCACAGAACGATAAGGAAGGATCATCGGGGCGGTTCCGGTGCGAACTTGCCCGGGAAGGCGACTCGGGGTTTAGCAGAGTGAAGGTATTCGTGACGGTGACGGGTGCGCCTGTGCCTCGCGTGTAGCTGCTCTGGAATGCCACCCACGTGCCAGCGCGGCTCATGCTAGGGAGTAGCACCGGTAGAGTAAACGCGACCGACGTCGAAAAACAGAAAAACACGGTTTAGCTGGGTCATGGCCCACCTCTGAGTTTCTTACTGCGTTCGGACTTACCGACCACTGCTAGAACGGGTGCGGCCTCCCGCGCCAGCGATTTAGGGCAAGAGATTCGAGATTCGAATCCCCTTGTTCAGCTCAATTGGTGAGCAAACAACTGTTCACTCCCTGGCTCTTCAGGAAACTGCCCAGATCGCGTTGCGCTACAGGATCGTTCCAGAAGCCAATCTTAGAATTGCTGACACCGTAAGGAACTTCGGCGTGGGTACGTCGCGCTTCCGATCGAGCATCATCCGTCTAGTGACAGGCCTCGAAGTTGAGGACCGCCAGGCCGCTCGGCACTTGAGCCGGCACAAGCTTGCAAAGATTTTCAGCTTTGGCGCGTTGGTCCAGCAGACCATCCCGGACAAACGACACCAAATCGCTGAATTCGCTGTCCGTCAAATGAATCGGATTCTTGAGCAAGGGGTCGAGGCGTTTCAGGACCGGCTCGATCGGTCCGACGCGGTGAGTGAGATCTGCGGGCAGCCCCGCTTCCACCGGATCGTAGGTCTGGGCTGACTTATAGACGTTCAAGTGGTGGCGGATCGCATCTTCGAGTCTGGTGAAAGACCCGTTGTGGAAGAATCCGGGCGCCACGGCCAAATTTCGCAGCGGCGCGGTGCGAAACTTGTAGCGGTCAGCTTCGTTGCCGTTGATCTGTTCCAAGCCGAAGTCCTCATCTTGTCCGGGGCCATCGAAGATGACATTGCCTTGTGCTACTCCGAAGAACGGAGCGATTTGCGGAACGCCGATGACGCGCTCCTGGAAGTCGGTGAACATTTCGTTCGATTCGCCGACGGCCGAGCGGCCGGAGACGGCGTGACACTGAACGCAATTCGCCTTGCCGAAAAAGAGAAGCGCCCCGTGTTTTTCTGCCGCTGTCATGGCGCTTCTATCCCCTCGCGCGAACTGGTCGATCGGCGCATCGGCAAACACGAGCGTGAACTCGAATTCGGCAATGGCTTTGCCGAACATGAAGAAATCAATTGGAGCGCCTGCCGCGACCTCGGGAAACACTTCGCCAAAGAGTTGCCGGTACGCAGGGGTTGCGTTAAGAATCGACAACGCTTTTTGCCGGATGGGCTCGTTGCGCGAGCCGGTACTGTCCGGCAGCGGAACGATCTCGCCTCTTCCATCGTCAAACCGACAAAAGGCCGGCCCTAAGGTTGGGTCGGGAACGCCATTCGGGCACGTGCCGTTGAAACCTGCCACTTCGATGAGCTCGGTGGGCGGCATGTGGGCTTGAGCCTGCAACAGTTGCGTCACATGATTTGCGACGTCGTTGGCAAAAGAGAAGCGGGTATCGTCTTCAGGAAAAGGAAAACGGAAGCCCAGTGAATTGTCGAACGGGTCGCCCGACAAGGAATTGAACCGTCCATTCCACATCAGGGCAGGGTAGAGCGCGGTGTTCACGACCAGCGGCGAGCGACGCTGATTTCGCGGTCCCGCGCGGTCCGGGCCTACCAAATTGTTGTTTTGAACGCCGATGGCCATCGGCTGCGAATCGCCAAATCCATTCGTCGGCGAGTGACAGCCCCCACAGGTGTTGTCGTGATGCAGGGAATGAATCTTGTCAAACCAAAGCATGCGGCCAAGGCCCGCAAGCTTGGGATCGATTGGCCGTCCTAGATTGGCTTCCAGCCGTTGCTGGAAGATTTGCTGGATGTTGCCTGTGAATCCTGCATTGGCGAGCACGGCCGCCAACGTATCATCCAGTCTGCTATCGTCGGCGCCTTGGGCCGCGGCGTAGGCCGTCTGGACGACTCGCCCGCCGAACGGCTGCAACACCAAGACGATTGCACACGCAAAGAATGAAAGCACAATCACCATGAGTTTCCCGCTTCGCATAGCATTAGCCTCCTCAATCAGCTTCTAGCCTCAATTCAGAGAAAAGTTGAAAGACAGCGTTCCGTCGCCGCTAAAGTCGCCAACCGCGATCGAGATCGGGCGCAAAGTCACCGCCAGAGTAGTGGGCGTAGAAAACGTGCCATCACCGTTTCCGAGGGCAATCGAAACCATACCCGTACTCAGGAGGAAAGAAACTCCTCGGCCTCTACTAGATAAATCGGAATTCGCAGGTAAAAGACGACAGGCAGAAAACGAAAACTATCGAACGACCCGTGCCGCGAGCTGGCGAGCCGTGCGGGATTCCGGGTGGTCGGGACCAAGCGTCCTTTCCAGATGCTCTGCGGCGGACTGAAAAGCGACACGAGCGTCGCCGGGTTTCGCTTGCTCTTGGAGAGCGCGCCCCAGCGCTAGATAGGCTCGGCCAACATTGGCCGAATACGACCCGGCCTGCACCGAGGCCAGGAGCATGCTCAAGGCACGTTCTGCATCGGTTCTGGCACTGTCAGAGTCCCGCAGTTCGAGCTCTATCGCAGATCGGCGAAACAGAAGAATTGGCAACAATCCAGCGCCTTGCCTTCCCGAGCCGACGGCTGCTTCGTCTATTGCGATAGCTTCGTTCGCAAGTTGGAGGGCTTTACGGGTATCGCCGTTTGCCAACAAAATGAGCGAACGCTCGCAAGCAAGGCCCGCAAAAGCGTAATGTCCGGGCGGGAGATTGCGTCGCAGACGCGGCTCGACTTCAGCCAACATCTCTGTTGCGCCGCTGAAATTGCCCTGCTCACGGTAAATCCTCGCGCGTTCGAGTAGCGATTGGTCGGTCACTGCCTCATCGCCAGCTTGGCGCGCTTTGTCGTAAGCACGCTCGGCGAAACCCGCAGCTTGGTCCAAGCGTGCCAATTCACGAAGCGTCTTTCCGTAATTCAAGAGCAGCATCGGGGAAAGAGCAGCATCGCTGCTGCCCGTGCGACTAATGTCCATAGCCTGACGAAAAAGCCTTTCGGCTTCTAGAGGACGGCCAATCTGGAAGAGGGCCATGGCCCAGTTATTGTAGAGACTGTCGGCGGTTTCTGTATTGTCGCGGCCCAGCGCAAGGAGTTGGACAGAAGCCTGCTGGAACGCGTTCATGGCTTCAGCGTACCGTCCGGCCTGGCGGTAGCTTTCGGCGAGATCTATTGACGCATGGTACTGAAGGATGTCGGATTCAAAAGGAGAATGTTGCAACAAATCCCGTGCTTGCTGAACGCGGGCAATGGCAGTATCGGCATCGCCGCGGGCGTCGGCAACCTCTCGGCCGCGCAGGAGACAACCGAATCGATTTGGAATGTACTGCACCTCCTGCGGAAGCTCGTGGATTCCTTCCTGAAATAGGGCCTCTGCCCGCTGGGGCTCCCCGGCGTCGGCGAGGGCGGATGCCAGAGCGCACGAGGCATCGGCACGGATTGCGTGGTCGGTCAGGGACCTTGAGAGGCGATACGCATTTTCGAGCACGCGGCGGGCTTTGGCATCTTCGTCTCGCCCTGAATAGTGACGCCCGATTGAAACCAGCAGCTCCACTCGGTTCCCTTCCGTGCCGTGCTGCCGCTCAACAATTTGCTCCGCGCGGTCGAGCAGTTGATCCACGGTGAACGGTTTTCCTGACGGAGCCGCGTCGTTTAGCACAAAATTCTCGAGGTCATTGACGGCTTCCGCGTGCAAAACCTGGCCAAAAGCAAAATCACGCTGGCGGCGGGCGGCGCGTGCCTGCATGAGCGTTCCCGTTACTCCGCCAATCGTTGCCACGAACGCGCAAGTTGCGAGCGCCACGACAGTGCGATTGCGGCTCACGAACTTGGCTGTGCGATAGCGAAGCGTGTCTGGCCGGGCGCTGATTGGCTCGTGCCTCAGATAGCGGCCAAGGTCTTCTGCAAATGTAGTCACCGAGGCGTATCGCTCCCGCGCATTCTTCTTCAATGCTTTGCCGACGATCGTGTCCACATCTCCGCGAAGTTGGAGGCGGAGCTTGTTCGTGGTTGTGCCGCGCTTTTCGGCCACGGCTTTGGAGTCACCAATGGCGTCCGACGCCCTGGGCGGCTCAGTCTCGACAATGGCCTTCACCAACTCTGCGGGAGAGTGCGCATCGGAGCCCGCTGGGTGCCGCCCGGTCAGCAAAATGTATAGCAGCGCGCCGAGCGCATAGACATCGGTCGCCGTGGTAATCGTCCCCCCACTAATTTGCTCGGGAGCAGCGAACTGCGGAGTCAGTGCCCCTCCACCTTGCAATGTCAACTGCGTCGCCATCCCAGGGTCTGAGTCATTCGCAAGCAACTTCGCGATGCCAAAATCCAGAAGTTTCGCTTGGCCATCCTTTCTGACAAGCACATTGGAGGGCTTGATGTCGCGGTGCACAACCAGATTGGCATGTGCCTGAGCCACCGCGCTAATCACATCCAGGAAGAGAGAGATTCGTGCCTCCACAGAGAGCCCATGCAGGTCGCAATATTGATCAATGGGCTCTCCGTCCACATGTTCGAGGACCAGATACGGTTCTCCCTTTGGAGTTAAGCCGGCATCGAGCAGTTCGGCAATGTGAGGATGTTCAAGCTGGCCAAGGATCTTTCCTTCGCGCTTGAACCGTTCAGCGGCACCCCAGCCCGCCAGGGTGAAACGCAGAAATTTGATGGCTACCCGACGTTGGAACCGACCGTCACTCCGTTCGGCCAGCCACACACTACCCATACCGCCTTGGCTAATTGGCGAGATCAGCGTGTAGGATCCGATAGTCTGGCCCGACCACGCCTCATTTGAGGGCTGGGATGGCCGCAGTTCGAGAAACTGTTCCTGCGCGGCCGCGCGATGCTCTTCGAGTAGCTTCTCGAGGAGTTCAGCCAACTCGGGTTTCTCTTCTCGGACAGTCCTCAACCACGCAGCGCGTTCCTCTTCAGGGAGGGATAGCACTTGATCCAAATAAGGGCTGATTTCCTGCCAACGTTCCGGAGTCAGGGCAGACACGATGTGTCAAACTCCCAAATCTGGGCGGATCGCGCGATGGAGATAAATGCGAGCCTTCTCCCATCCTCGCTGCGCGGTTCGCTCGGAAATGCCTCTCATGGTCGCGATTTCACTAAGCGTGAACCCGCAAAAGAACTTCAAATCCACGATTTCCGCAAGCGCCGGATCTGTTTTGGCAAGCTCATCCAATGCATCACTGATCTGGCTCAGTTCCCGAACGTCGGCGGCATCCGCGACTTCGGTCCCGACCGACGTAATCTCGAATTGGCTTCCACGTTTCAGCGCACTGCGCCTGCGCGCATAGTCAATGATCAGACCGCGCATCACGCGGGCAGCATAAGCCATAAATCGCGCGCGATCAGGAAATGATGCTCCGTCTTTTCCGGCAATTTCAATGTATGCTTGATGCAGAAGGGTTGCCGCCCCCAGGCTCACCGGGAAGCCATGCCGGGCGAGTTCGCGCTTCGCAAGTCGATAAAGCTCCGAGTAGAGGGCACTAAACAGGGCGTCAGCAGCCGAACTTTCCCCCCGTTCAGCAGCCTCCATCAATGCAGACAGCTTGGGCTGGGTGTCCAAAACAGTATCCGTAATCAGTGGCTGCGGGGTTACCCCATTTTACTCCAAAGTTCCAAAGCTTGGGGATCAAATTGTCGCGCACCTCTTCATGGGTGCCCAAGCTAGGGAATACAAACAAGAGTCCCCAGTTAATGAACCTTCTCCCCGAAAGATGTATGTCATAAGGCCGCCGCACCATCGGGCGCTGATACATCTCACCAGTCCAATCCGATCCTGAGAGCGCCACAATGGATTGTTGTGGCAGCCTGCTTCTTGCACGATGCGAAGTGAAGGCTAATGGACCTCTGCAGTACAATCCGCGTTCAGCGCTAAAATCAATCGGCAGGATATAGACTCGGTGGACAGCCACAAACAAACCGTCAACGCGGAGTTCGGAAGTCCAGATCGCGTAACCCTTAGTTGGAATTCATGTGTAGACCATCCCACCGGAATAAGCCGGCTCACAGTTTGCCCTGAGCGTCGAGCATGGCTGCGTCCACATCTATGACTGCGCTCGCGGTTGTGCCTCACAGTAGTTCTCAATCAGAACGTTCGTGCTTGGGCACGGTGAGAACGGCGCGCGGGTTGTTAATCATGAGTGTGTCGATTTCTTTTGTAGAAACTCCGGCCCGCCGGAGCGAGGGAAGAAACTGAACAAAAAGAAAGTCGTATGGACGAAAGTCTCCTCCACCGGGTTCACCGACGTGATACCACCCGGAGTCCTGCGAAAGCAATACACGGCCGAGGTAGCCCGTCTGCTTCATCCCTAGCACTAGTTCTATGTGTTTCTGTGCCGTGGTGAACGATATGCCATCGAATTCGACCCAAGCGCCCGCTTCGGCCGCGTGCAGGTGCAGCTGCGTGTCCGCTTCATTTTGGGCGTGCACCCAAACGAAACTCGTGGGCTCTACGCCATGTGACTTGAGCGTCGAGATTTGTGCCATGGCGGCTACGCCGTCGCCTGTATGCGACGCGATGGTCAGACCGGTCTGTTGATGAGTGATGGCGGCGGCCTTCACGAGCTTTTCGTCAATTTCGGTGAGGGGACCGGAATTTACGCCGATCTTGATGATTCCCGGCCGCACTCCGGAGGGCGGGATTCCATTTTCGAACTCCTTGACCCAGCGCGCGGCCAATTGCTGCGCGGTTTCCGCGTAGGCGTATCTCGGCACATACTTGTCTTGGCCTGCGCCATATAAACCGGTGTTGGTGACTATCTGCAAGCCACTCGCTTGTGACAGCCGGCGAAGTAGCCCTGGGTCGCGTCCAATGTAGGCGGGCGTGCAGTCCACGAGCGTATCGCAACCTGCAGACTTCACCTTGCGTAGATGGGGAAGGGCTTTCAGGAAAACCTCTTCGGAGTCATAGCGGCCCGGCCGAATCTCGTCGGCGCCGATAAAGTCCACTAGTACGTGCTCGTGGATCAGTGTGCGGCCCAACTGCTCCGGCGCGATAGGCCCGAGGGATGTCACTGCTTGCCCGCGCTTTTCTCCTATCCTCATCAGGCGGGAAATCGGTAGGATTCCGGCGCCGGCAGCGGCGAGCTCCAGGAAGTTGCGGCGGTCCATGGTGCATGTGATATACCGCAATTTGATCCACACCACACGACAATTCTTTCGCTCGATTCGCGGCGCTTGGAAGAGCCGTTCGTCGAGGAGGCGATGTTTCTCTTGCCAGTAGGATGGTGCTGCTTCGATGGGTTCTCCGGAGCGGAGCCCTTCCAGTGCGAGGGCTTCGAGTTCTTTGGCGCCTTCCTGATCTGCGTGGACCAGACGCTCCAGGTAAGCCTCAACGCTTAGCCCTTCAGCTTCGGCCGGGGCGCGGATTTTCGTTTCGAGGTCGCGATCAATGGCAAGACTCATGTTCTCTGTGTGGACTCTGTGAACGCGAGGTTGAATTTCCTCGTTCCATGCCGCCCGGCGCTTCTGGTCCCCTTGTTTCCTTCGGCATGTTGCGCTATACATGGACACGTTTTTGTCCCCCAGTTCGCCTGGAGGTCCCATGAAGAAAGTGCTTGTCGTTGCGGCACTCCTCTCCTTTGCTCCCAGTTGTTTCGCCCAGCTCACTCAACAGCAAAAGCTCACTGACTTCAAAGCCCTTGTAGCTCTTTACGACAAGAACTACGGCCCCTTCGACTGGAAAAAGCAGGTCTTCGCCTTTGACCTGCTGAATCTCCAACCCTGGTTGGATCAAGTCGAAGATTCCCGCGACGACCTCACGTTTTAC
>Ga0126373_10002587_pt1 | contig 13366 bp, 10 predicted proteins | sample PanSoiMetPlot_11_FD_92545 | JGI IMG/M metagenome (GOLD analysis project Ga0126373, IMG submission 92545) | Tropical forest soil microbial communities from Panama - MetaG Plot_11 | ecosystem: Environmental > Terrestrial > Soil > Tropical forest > Bulk soil | place: Panama | collected 2016-02-17
GGTACCGGATGCGCGGGTTCTCGATGTTCAAGCGGATCCCGCACTGGGACGAGCTGATGTTCCTCCCCGGCACGCTGACCCGGTTCGTGATCGAGGGTTACCGGGAGAAGTGCGAGACCAAGACCGTGCTCGGCGCACGTTTCGCCAAGCGCCCGCTGGAGCTTGATATCCCGATCTACATCACCGGGATGAGCTTCGGAGCGCTGTCGCTCGAGGCGAAGATGGCGCTGGCCAAGGGCGCCTCGATGGCGGGCACCGCGACCTGCTCCGGCGAGGGCGGCATGATCCCGCCCGAGCGCGACCTGTCCACCAAGTGGTTCTACCAGGTCATCCAGAGCCGCTACGGCTTCAATCCGCACCACCTGATGCTCGCCGACGGCGTGGAATTCTTCATCGGCCAGGGCTGCAAGGTAGGACTCGGCGGGCATCTGATGGGTCAGAAGGTGACCGAGCAGGTGGCGGAGATGCGCTCGCTGCCCGCCGGGATTGACCAGCGCAGCCCGGCGCGGCACCCAGACTGGCTCGGCCCCGACGACTTGTCGCTGAAGATCCAGGAGATTCGCGAGGCCACCGACTATCAGGTCCCGATCCAGCTCAAGCTCGGCGCGGCCAGGGTCTACGACGACGTCCGGATGGCCGCCAAGTGCGGACCCGACACCATCTACCTGGACGGCGCCGAGGGCGGGACCGGAGCCGGGCCGCATATCGCGGCCGAGGAGACCGGGATTCCGCTGATGGCAGCGATCCCCGAGGCCCGCAGAGCGCTCGAGGACGTCGGGCTGGTCGACGAGATCGACCTGGTAGTGGCTGGCGGAATCCGCAACGGTGCCGACGTTGCAAAATGCCTGGCGCTGGGCGCGAAGGCGGTGGCGATCGGCCACTCCGCGCTGATGGCGCTCAACTGCAACAAGGAGATCCCGGGCGTCACCGATTACGAGGGCACTGTCGGGGTACCGGCCGGCCGCTGCTATCACTGCCATACCGGCCGCTGCCCGGTCGGCATCACCACGCAGGACCCCGAGCTGCGCAAGCGCCTCAAGGTCGACGAGGCGGCCGAGCGCGTATACAACTTCCTGCATACGCTCACGCTCGAGGCGCAGATGTTTGCCCGTGCCTGCGGCAAGACCGATGTGCACAGCCTCGAGCCTGAGGATCTGTGCGCCCTGACCGTGGAGGCCTCGGCCATGGCCAGGGTCCCGCTAGCCGGGACAACCTACATCCCTGGCCGGACGGAGGAGGCGGCGCTGGCCGAGATCAAGGCGCTGCTGGAGAAGCAGATCATGAACGACGCCGGGCCGGGAGGGCGCAGTGGCTGACGAATTCGGTACCGGCGCCGCGGCGCCCCGGTTGTCGACCAAGATCGGCATCGATACCGAGGAGCTGACCGGGCGCACGTTTCCGTACCAGTTCGACCGGTCTCTGGTCGAGGACGTGGATCTAGTGGCCGCCACGCCCGGAGCGGACATCAACTGGCTGGAAGACATCCACCTGATGTACGAGGACGGGATGCCGGCAGTCTTCGACCGCTACACCAACGCCTTCCTGAAGATCCACTTTGATATCCCTGCCGGGCGGGAGGACGAGTACGCCAGGAAGGTCCTGATCACGCACCTCCGCGAAGGCAACTCCTACGGCATCTGGCTGAAGCGCCGGCACGCGAAGTTCGCCCAGCCCGAGCTAGGGCCGTGGCGCGCGGGTTCGCCGACGGTGGGCCAGCAGTGGGAACCCCCTACCCTGGCGGACACCGAACGCCCGGCGGGCCATTAATCACCGGGCTCGAAGGCGATCGGCAGCCTGGCTGGCCCGGTGTTACCGCTGCAGGGCAGCCAGGTCGCCGTTCCTGATAGCCGCGGCTCGCGAAGCCGCCGAGCGAGCAACGGCAGGGCTACGCTCATGTCGGTGCGCGCGAGCAGATGCCCCAGGCAGTAGTGCGCTCCGCCGCCGAAGGCGATGTGCGCAGGCCGTCCGGCCACGGTCACGTCGAACTCCGGGCGCAGGAAGGCAGCTGGATCGGTACCCGCAGCTGCGCAAAACAGATGGACCGTGGTGCCGGCCGCGATCTCGAGCCCGTCAAAGGTGAAGTCTGTTACCGCCTGGCGGGTCACCCAGGTGGTGGTCGGGTTAACCCGCATGACCTCCTCAACCGCAGCTGGCCCGAGCTCTGGATGCTGGGCGAGCATGCGCCATTGGGCCGGGTGGTCCATGAAGCACTGCAAGGCCAGGCCCAGCTGGTTGCGCGTGGTGTCGAAGCCGCCGAAGATCAGCAGGACCAGCGTGTCCCGTAGCTCTGCGCGCGTGAGTCGCTCCCCGTCAGCGTGCGCCGTCACCAGGCTGGTCACGAAGTCATCGCGCGGCCTGGCCTGACGATCTGCGATGGCCGCGTCCGCGTAGGCGTACAGCCTTTCCAGCGCCGCCTCGATACGTGCGAGGTCGGCACGGATCTGCACACCCATCGCCAGGCCCACGGCCGCGGATTCAGCTGCGATCGTCCGCCACTCCTGCTCGGGGATACCTAGCATGATGGCAATGACGCGGGCCGCGTACGGCTCAGCGAACTCTGACATGAACTCACACCGGCCCGGCTCAGCGAAGCCGCTGACCAGCTGATCGGCTAGCGCCAGGAACCGGGGGGCCATGGCTCCGACAAGCCGGCGGGAGAATGCGGGATTGAGCAGGCGGCGCAGCCGACGATGGTCGGCCCCTTCCTTATTCAGCACCCAGCCGGCCCACCACTCGGCAAGAAGCCCTGAGGTGATGCCGTGATGAGCAGGCCACGCCACGCTGCCCTGGCGGAGGCTCGGATGCTGGATTAGCCGGGCAGCCTGGTCGTACCGCAGGATCGCCAGCCCGTACTTAGTGCGGGCGTACCAGCCGCTCTCCCTGGCCCGATAGACCTCTGCCGAGCTGACCGAGAAGGCGGGATCAGCAACGTCGAAAAACGGAATCTCAGAATCCGGGGCGACTGCCACGACACCATCGTGCTAGCCGGCGTCGTCCTGGTCGAGGGGCGGACCGAGATCGACATAGGCTTCCGTGTTCTGGCCCGCCGCCACCCATGAGTCGAACCTCTTCTCGGCGACGGCAACGGTGAACTCACCGCCATGCCCTGGGAGTATCCGCGTGTCCGCCGGAAGCGTCAGCACCTGACCGCCAATGGTGTCGAGCTGCTTGCCCCAGTTTGGGTAGCCGTCGTCGCGGGCAACCGGTCCGGTCTCGGTCACGACATCACCCGTGAATACGGCGTCCAGTTCCTCGCAGTACAGGCAGCACGAGCCGCGGCTGTGCCCTGGCGCGTGCAGCACCTCCAGCGTGACGCCGGCGACCTCGAACTTGCCGCCGTCCTCCATCTCGATCTCCGGGTCCTCGCCCGAATGCACCTCTCGCCACGCAAGCCGGTCGCCGGGGTGCAGCGCCACCGGCGCCTCATCCCGTTTGGCCACCTCGCTGGCTGCCTCCGTGTGGCCAGCATGGCCATGCGTGCAGATCACCGCGAGGATTTCCCGGTCACCCACGGCGTCCAGCACGGCGGCCGCGTCCCCGCCGGGGTCGATCACGATGACCTCGTCGTCATCGCCGATGATCCAGCTGTTGGCCCTGCCCGTGATGCACTCAATGCGGGCGTCTCGTGGTCCCATCTCGATGCCGCCTTCCGCGCTGGCAATCTTTGTGCCGGTAGCTCCGCAGAACGATAGTCCGACTGCGCCCGTGATGCGCTGGTCCGGAAGTCCTCTGCTCGTCCTACCCACAACAAACCCGACCGTGCGCTGGGGGCCCGACTGGCTCGTTAGCTCCGCTGCTAGCGTGTCGAGCGGGGGCAGGGGGATTCCGGGGGCAGGGGGGCTCGCCCATGGATGAGAACGACATTCCCGAGCAAGTCGACCATTGCAGGCGCCGATTCCTGAGCACCGTCGGTGCTGCGGCGCTTGCCGTCGGTGCCGCTGAGCTCGGCATGACGGGGTCCGCGGAAGCACAGGCCGGCCGGGCGAGACGGGCAGAGCGGCCCGCCGCCACGTCTGGGACGAAAGCACCATTCGGTCCAGTGAAGCAGGTCAAAGCCGGCGTGCTGAACGTCGGATACGTTGCCGCTGGCCCCGCCGACGGCCGTCCGGTGATTCTCATGCATGGCTTCCCCTATGACATCCACAGCTATGCAGAGGTCGCACCGTTGCTGGCGGCGGAAGGCTACCGGGTGATCGTCCCGTACATCCGCGGCCACGGCACGACGAGCTTCCTGTCAAGCGCGACGCCTCGGAGTGGCGAGCAGGCAGCGTTCGCCCTGGATACGCTCGCTTTGATGGATGCGCTCAAGATCGACAAGGCGATCATGGCCGGCTATGACTGGGGGTCGCGGACGGGCGACGTCATCGCGGCTCTCTGGCCCGCGCGCTGCAAGGCCCTGGTGTCCGTGAGCGGCTACCTGATTACCGATCTTGCCGCCAACCTCAAGCCGCTCCCGCCGAAAGCCGAGTGGGCCTGGTGGTATCAGTACTACTTCGCTACTGAACGGGGTGTGCTCGGGCTGACCCAGTACCGGCACGATCTCGGCGAGCTCATCTGGAAGTTCAACTCGCCGACCTGGCATTTCGATACCGCCACCTACGACCGCACCGCTGCGGCCTTCAATAATCCGGATTACGTCCCCATCGTGATCGCTAATTACCGCTGGCGGCTCAGCCTGGTCAAAACTGAGCCCAAGTACGCCAGCATTGAGGATCGGCTTCAGCAAACACCCGTCATCGCGGTGCCCACGATCACCATTGACGGTGAATACGATCCGTTTACGCGTCCCGGCCACGGTGCTGCTTACCGCGACAAGTTTTCCGGTAAGTACAAGCACGAGACCCTGCCGGTCGGTCACAACGTGCCGCAGGAGGCACCCCGCGCCTTCGCCGAAGCAGTCATGAAAGCCGACAGCTTGTGACCGGCCGGAGCGACTACCCGGCCGTGGCGCTGGCGATGCCGCCAGGCACGATCGCGTCGGCTGCCGCAAGCGCGCCCAGTCCGTCCCAGGGCCGGCGCTGCTGGGCGGCGGCGCTGCCTTCCGGGCAGTGCGCGCGGTAGTCGCACCAGCCGCAGCCAGCGCTGGGGCGGGGCGGGAAGATCTCGTCGCACGGCGAGCCGCCCGCGGTGGGCGCGTTGCCGGCGCCGCCTTCAGCCGCCGCGGCCTTGTACTGCTCATCAGCCCTGGCGCACTCCGCTGCGATTGCCTCCGCCCGGCGCAGCTGCCTGGCGAGGGACTCCGGCGTGTGCTCCCAGGCCAGCACGCTGCCGGTCGGCAGATGGTGGAGCTCGACCCGGCGGCACGGCCGGCGCATCACCCGCTCGGCCGCGAGTGCGTACAGCGCCAGCGCCAGCGAAGTTCGCACGTCATCCGCTGTCAGCAGATGCCGGCCCGTCTTGTAGTCCACCACGACCAGCTCTCCCGGCCCGCCGGCTTGCCGCCGGTCATCCAGCCGGTCGATCCGGCCTGACACGGCGATTACGTCGGTCCTGGTCGCCACCGTGCGCTCGACGCCGAGTGGCTCACAGCAGGGATCCAGGCCCGCCACGTAGCCCTCGACCATCGCGCGGCAGCGCCGCCGGTGCTCCAGCGACTGGCCGTCATCGGCGAAGCCGTCGCTGAGCCACCCGCTCTCAAGCAGGTCCCCGGCCGCCGTTACCGTCCGCTCCCGCTGTGGCAGCCGCCACCAGCCGGCCAGCGCATTGTGGACGCTGGCACCCAGGCTGTTGTGCGCCCACGGCGGGCCCTTCGGCGGCGCCGGCCGGTCCAGGTAGGTCATCCGGTACCGGCGCGGGCAGTCCAGCCACGTGCTCAGCCGAGTCGGCGTGCAGGCGTACAGCCGACGCGGCATGCCCTCGAAGCCGAGCTGCTCCATCCGCCCACCCTTGCCTGGTCCGCGCCCCACGTCGGGAGCGACGTTTGATCCGCGGATCCCTTCATTAGCAGCCTAGTGACGGCCAGTGACACCGGCAGCCGACCAGGTGTGGAACACCTGGCCCGTACTCATTCGCCTGATTACCAGGTGTTCGGGACATGTCCGTTATCTCCTTGCGGTCTGCGTCAGTCATACCGTGGTCCCCGGTGACGACGGCCTGGCGGCCGACCACCCTGGCTCGCCGCTGAGCCGACTGAGGACGTAGCGCCCGACGTCGGCACTCGGCTGCTCCATGGGAGCCAGGTAGCCGGCCGTGAACATCCGCGAGCGCATGCCGTCCTGGACCTGCTCGCAGATCGCCCAGTCCTGGCGGTTAACCAGGTCCCAGAACTCCACTGCGTCAGATGGGTCGAAGCCTTCGCGCGCGATCTCGCCTGGGTGGAACAGGAAGTCGCAGACCACAGTGGTGTGGCCGGCGTCATGCGGCCAGACGGTGAAAGCCGCGACGTGGTCGGCCGACAGGCTGAGCATGAGGTTGGGCAGGACGAGCTCGCCCAGATGACGTGTGATGGCTGTTTCCGGCAGCCCCGGGAACGGCGCACGCGTTGTGGTGCCGCTCATCGTGAACGTGTAAGCGCCGTCCCGGTGCTGGATGCCCGCCTCCCAGTCGAGATCGCCGCCACCGCGGCCAAAGGCCGGGACAAGCTCACACAGCTCGGGGTGCACCGGGCCGCAGTGGTAGCACTCGTTGTAGTTCTCCAGGATCACCTTCCAGTTCGCGGCGACCTGGTAGACGAGCCGGTGCCCGGTCCGCAGGTCCGCCAGCGGATACGCAGCCAGCCGGTCGTCTGCCCCGTTTAGCTGGTCCTGAAGCGGGACACCACCGTGGCCGAGCCGGGCGAAGACAAAACCGCCCCAGGTTGCGATGGAGACCGGGTGCAGCGACAGCTGGTCCCGATACCGGCGCAGGTCCGGCAGGAACGGCGCGGAGCGAAGTGACCCGTCGAGCCCGTAAGTCCAGCTGTGGTAAGGGCAGCGGATCACGCCGCCAACACAGCCGCTGCGCTCAGGGCGCGCCGCAGGCTGGGATCCGGCGACCGGGACTAGCCGCGAGCCGCGGTGTCGGCACAGGTTGTAGAAGCCAGCCAGGCCGCCCGAGTTCCTGATCACCAGGATGCTCTCCCCGGCGACATCCGCGGCGAGATAGTCACCGGGTGCGGCGAGAGATTCCTCCCGGCCGACGCAGAACCAGTCGGCGAACAGGATGGCATCGCGCTCTCTGGCGAACTCGTGATCCGCTGTGTAGCTGGGTCCGGGCAGTCTGGACTCCAGCGGGATGTGCCCTCCTCCAGGCCCGGCGGGCGTGTCCGGCTCCTCGCGGCCGTCCGCTCTGACAGTTCTCACCTGCGTCTCCTCTGTCCGCCCGGATGCTGGCTGGCCAGGCTCTGCTCAGTCGTCGGAATACGGGTTCGGCGGCTGGATGGGCATGCACTCGTCGAACCGGCTCGGCCGGAACGGAGCGAGATCTACGCTGCCTTCCGGCCGGCCGGCGATCAGCCCGGCAAGGCTCTCGCCGACAGCGGGCGCGATCTTGAAGCCCATGCCCGAGAAGCCCGCGGCCACGATCAGTCCGTCCAGGCCGGGCAGCCGGCCAAGCAGCGCCCTGGCGTCCGGAGTCATGTCGTAGGCGCCGGTCACCCCGCGCGCGATCCCGGCGTCCGCGAGTGCTGGCAGCCGGCGCGACGCTGCCTGCACCTGCGGTGCCAGGTCCTCAAGGCCGGCCGTATCCGGGAGGTGATCGGGGTCCGCCCCCCGCGGTCCGGCGAAGGATCCGACGAGCGTCATCGCGCCCGCAGCCTCAGGGCGGAAGTAGGTCTGGGTGACCGAATCGATGCAGGCGAACGGAGCGCCGTGCCATTGCGGGTGCGCGAGCACGGCGACCCGGTGCAGTTCAGTCTCGATCGGCAGGTGCAGGCCGGCCGTACGCGCGAGCGCCGGCGACCATAGGCCGGCGGCGAGGATCACTGTGCCTGCGTACTCCCGCTCGCCATCGGCGCTGACGCCGGTCACCCGGTCGCCATCCCGGAGCAGCGTGCGGACCGGCGTGCCCGGGCGGTACCGCACTCCGCGGGCACGGGCAGCAATCAGCAGGTCGCCGGCCACGATCGCGCCGTCCCCGTATCCGCCGTCAGGCTCCCAGGCAGCACAGGCGATGTCGTCGACCCGCAAGCCAGGTGCCAGCTCCTTGAGCCCGGAAGCGTCGATCTCCTCCGCGTGCGCGCCGAGCGCGCGCTGCATGGCCAGGTTCGCGCGCAGCGCGCTCTCCTCGCCCGGCTGCACGATCCGAGCGAATCCGGTCCGGCGGATGCAGGACGGCCTGCCGGTGAGCTCGGGCCAGGCCCGGAACATGGCGTCACTGCGCACCGCCAGCTCGACCTCGGGCGCGAAGGTGTAGTGCATCCGCACCAGCGCCGAGGACCGGCAGCTCATCCCGGAGCCCGCGGTCGCGCGGTCGAGCACCAGCACGTCGCCGGCGCCGAGCAGGCTCAGGTGCAGCGCGGTGGCAGCGCCGATCACCCCGGCTCCGATGATGATCACGTCGGCGGTCATCGTCGTCGCCTCCCGGCCCGCAGGTCAGCGAGCACCCGCCGGGCCGCGTTGTAGCCCGGCGCGCCGGTGACTCCGCCGCCCGGATGAGCGCCCGCGCCGCAGAGGTACAGCCGCTCGATGGGCGTGGCATAGCGCGCCCAGCCCGGCACCGGCCGCATGTGGAAGAGCTGGTCCGGGCTGATGTCACCGTGAAAGATGTTGCCCTCGGTAAGCGCGTAGTCGCGTTCCAGGTCCAGCGGGGTCAGGACCTGCCTGGCGACAACGGCCGCCGGCACGTTCGGCGCGAACTGCGCGATCCTGGTCAGCACGCGGTCGCCGAGCTCATCCCGGCGGCCATCCCAGGTCCCCGTCGCCAGCCGGTAGGGCAGGTACTGGACGAAGCACGTCATGATGTGGCGCCCTGGTGGCGCGAGCGAGTCATCGACATTGGATGCGACGACGCAGTCGATGAACAACTGGTCAGCATCGGCAAGCTCGCCGCGCTTCGCCCGGTCGTAACAGGCGTCGGCAACGGAGAGCTCCGGCGGGAGGGTGAACAGCGCGCGCCGGCCCGGTCCGGCGTCCGCGGGCATCCCGATCACTTGCGGCTCAGCATCAAGCACGAAGTTGACCTTGCCGCATGGCCCGTCCATCTTGATCCCGCCGACCGCGGCCCTGAAGTCGTCCGGCAGCTCTTTCTTGTCGATCAGGCCGAGGAAGGTCCGCTTCGGGTCGGCGCCAGACAGCACCGTGCCGGCTTGGATCTCGGCGCCGTCCTCCAGCGCGACCCCGGTAGCGCGGCCGCCGCGCACCAGGATCCTGGCGACTGGCGCGCTAGTCGCGATCTGCAGTCCGGCAGCGCGTCCGGCGGCGGCGATCGCATCGGTGATGGCACCCATGCCGCCCATGACGTGGCCGAAGAAACCCTGGACCGCGTCCTCGCCACCGGACAGCAGATGGAAGGCGAGGCCGAGCAGCGTGCCGGGCTGGTATGGACCGCCATGCTTGCCATAGAGATTGTTTGCCAGCAGCAGTGCCTTGGCCTGCCGGGTCTCGAACCGCGCGTCGATGAACTGACCGAGGCTGCCGGTCAGGAGCCGGGTAAGTCCGTCAATCTCGGCCGCGCGCACACCGCGCATGCTGGCGCCGAGTCGCACCAGCTCGCGCAAGCCTGCAAGCCCGGTCGCGCGTGTGTCCGGCGGCATCTTCATGAACAGCGGCTGCAGCCGACCGGCCAGAGCCCGCAGTTCGAGGTCAGCGGCAGTGAAGGCGCTCGCGTCGGCCGCCGAGAAACGGCTGATCTCCGCGGCTGTCCGGTCAGCGTCGCTCCATGCAGCGAGCACCTCGCCGCCCTCCAGGGCTACCTGCACCGCAGGCTCGCACGGGATCATCCGCAAGCCGTGCTGGCCGAGATGCAGCTCCCTGATCACCTCGGGCCGCAGCATCGACGCAATGTAGGAGGTGGTCGAGGCACGGCAGCCCGGCGCGATCTCCTCGGTTACGCAGCACCCGCCGATCACGTCCCGGCGCTCCACCACCAGCGTGGCGAGGCCAGCCCTGGCGAGCATTGCCCCCGCGGTGAGGCCGTTATGGCCCCCGCCCACCACAACGACGTCCCATTTGACCTGGGCCTGGGTGCCAGTCAGCATTGTGACTTCCGGTCAGTTAGGTGGCTTAGTTGATTGACGAGTATGGGTAGATTGCCTGATCATGTCAATAGATTGGCACCTTCGGAGACGAGATCGTAAAGTGACTATCGGTCAAAGTTCAAACCCTCGCGGCCCCGTCCGGGCAGCCGCGCGACAGGCGGCCAGGCAGGAGCAGATAGTCCGGGTCGCCATGCGCCATTTCGCCGAGCGCGGGTACGACGGCGTCCGGATCGAGGAGATCGCGCGCGAGGCCGGTGTCGCCAAGGGCGCGGTATTCGGCTACTTCACCAGCAAGGACGGGCTGTTCCTGGCCGCGTACCAGGCCGCGGCCAGGTCATTCAGCCGCTACCTGGACGCCCCGCCAGAAGTGCTCGCGGCGGGGTTCTTCGCGGTGATCAGGTACTGGATCGAGCACACGCCGCATCTCATCCATGAGGACTGGGTGCCGTACCGGGTGACGCTACTCGGCAACTACTGCTCGAGCTTGCAGTTGCGGCGGGAGATCACGCAGTTCATGCTCCGCGAGGACCCCTACGGGACCCAGGCGTTCGTTCAGTTCGGCATAGACCGCGGAGAGATCCGCACCGACATCGACGCCAAGATGCTCATTTCGCTGGTCGACTGGCTGATGGACCGCTGCCAGGACGCGATCGTCACCGAAGAACTCGACCCCGGCCTGTTCGGCTCGGCGGCGCAGTCCACGCAGATGCGGGACCTGCGGCTAGAGCAGTTCGTGGAATTGCTGCGCAGCGCGCTCAGGACCCGATCATGAACGCCACACGCATGACCGGAGGACAGATGGACGTGCAGAACGTGCAGATCCCGATGCGGGACGGCATTGAGCTCGCCGCGACGCTCTACCTTCCGCCGCATGCGGGCACGGCGACGCCGGATGCCGAGCAAGTGCCAGCCCTGCTCGAGTACCTGCCATACCGCAAGGACGACGGGATGCTCGCCCGGGATTACGGGCTCTATGACTACATGACGCGCCGCGGCTACGCGGGTGCACGGGTGGATATTCGCGGCACCGGCAGCAGTGGCGGCGAGCAGCCCGACGGCGAGTACGGCGAGCAAGAGCAGCGCGACGCCGAGGACGTCATCGCCTGGCTGGCCAGCCAGCCGTGGTGCTCCGGTGCCGTCGGGATGTGGGGCATATCCTGGGGCGGTTTCAACGCGATTCAGGTTGCGCTGCGGCGGCCTCCCGCGCTTAAGGCGATCATCGCAGTAGACGCTTCCGATGATCTCTTCCATGACGACGTGCACTACATCGACGGCCTGCTGCACCTCGACGAGTACGCGCTGATGATCGATCACCTGAATGCGCTGCCGCCCGCGCCGGACTTCCCGCTTGATGAGGAAACCCTGACTCGACGGTTCGACCGCCCGCCATGGCTTGCGACCTGGCTGCGCCAGCAGCAGGACGGACCGTACTGGCGACGCGCGTCGCTGCGGCCGGACTACGGCAGGCTCACGATCCCGGCGTACCTGATCGGCGGCTGGTACGACGGCTACCGCGATTCGGTGCCCCGGATGCTCGCCAATGTGCCGGCGCCAGTGAAGATGCTGATCGGCCCGTGGAATCACACGTTCCCGCACAATGCCGTTCCCGGACCCGCCATCGAGTGGCGGGACGACGCGATCCGGTGGTGGGATCACTGGCTGAAGGGCGCCGAGAACGGGATCATGTCGGAGCCGCCGGTTACCGTATACGTCCGGGACTGGTACCCGCCGGATCCCGACCTGACCGAGATACCCGGGCGCTGGCGGACAGAGGCCGCGTTCCCGCCGGAGCGGACGGCCTATCAGGTCTGGCACTGTGGTCCGGAACGCAACCTACAGCTCCAGGCGCCGCCCGACGCCTCAGTGGCGCTGCGGTACGTGCCGTCGGCTGGCGTGGAGGCTGGTCACTGGTGGGGCGAGCTCACCACAGACCAGCGCGGCGCTGACGCCTTCAGCCTTGTCTTCGACACCCCGCCGCTGGCAGACGACGTGGAAATCCTCGGCTTGCCGGTGGTAGAGATCAGCGGCTGCGCGGACACAGACCCACTGCACTGGTTCGGCAGGCTCGGGGACGTGGCGCCAGACGGCACTGTCACCCTGGTGACCGGTGCCGGGCGGGCCGGCCAGCCGGACCCGATGAGGGACCGCCGCTCGGACTGCCTGCCATTGGAGCTGCACGTCACTTCCTGGGTATTTCCGCGCGGCCACCGGATCCGGCTGGCCCTGTCCAACGCGATGTGGCCGATGATCTGGCCGACGCCGCACTCCGGCACGGCGACGGTGGGGCTCGGGCCGGCCGGCACCAGGCTGATCCTGCCGGTAATACCGCCGGAGGCCAGGCCGGAGCCTACGTTCCGCGAGCCAGCGCCGGTTCGGCAACCGCCCGGCGTCAGCCACCGGGGCGAGATGCTGCCGGTGCGCTGGACCCTGCAGCGCGACGACACCGGGACGGCCGCGATCTGGTGGCGGGGCAACACGACCACGGAGTTCGGCTGGGGCCGGGTAACTGACGAGGAGTACCTGCGCTACGAGGTGCGTGACGACGACCCGGCTGGCGCCTCGGCGCGCGGCGAGGCCCGCACCGAGATACACCTGGATGGCCGGCTTCTGATCATCACGTCGGTACTAGATCTCGACGGCGACTCCGAATCGCTGCGCTACCGGTTCCGGCGGGAGCTGCGCGAGGACGGCATGCTCATCCGCGAGCGCAGCTGGCTTCGCCATTACCCGCGCGACGGGCACTGACGGCTTATCACACTGGCTGCCGCCTGCGTATCTGCTCGTAAAGCTGGCGCGTCGGCTCGGCCGGCTCGAGCCCGAGTTCGTCGCGGAGCTGCCGCTCGCACTGGTGGTACTGGTGCACGGCCAGGTGCGGCTGGTTAAGGCGCGCGTAGCAGCGCATGAGCTGTCGGTGTATGTCCTCGCGGCACACGTCGTCGGAGACCAGACGCTGGCACAGCTGGATGCACTCGGCATAGTGACCGAGCTCGAAACGCATGCCAGCGGTCCGATCGAGCGTCTCAAGGTGCTTGACTCGCAGCTGTTCGCGGTCGAGGAGCGCCCAATCCTCGAACGGCGCGTCCTCGAGCAGGTCGCCCCGGTAGAGCTCAAGAGCGGTCTCGTAATGGGCGAGTGCAGCCTCCGTTCCGCTGCTTCCGCTGCTGGCGGCGCGGATTGCTTCGCCGAACGCCTCGGTGTCGAGCCAGAGGTCGACGTCGCGGTGGAACGAGAACCCAGCCCGCCCGTGGACCA
>Ga0126373_10002588_pt1 | contig 13361 bp, 10 predicted proteins | sample PanSoiMetPlot_11_FD_92545 | JGI IMG/M metagenome (GOLD analysis project Ga0126373, IMG submission 92545) | Tropical forest soil microbial communities from Panama - MetaG Plot_11 | ecosystem: Environmental > Terrestrial > Soil > Tropical forest > Bulk soil | place: Panama | collected 2016-02-17
AAGGGCGCTTCTTCTTTGCCAATAGCGACACGACCTTTTCCCTCCCTCAGGCCAACCTCGGCGGCGGCACACCTCCCGGTTTCCCGGTGGAGTTGACCAATAATTTCCGTAACTTCACCCTCACTCACACTTACATTTTCAGTTCGGCGCTGGTCAATCGAGCGGAGGTCGCGTTTCATCGCACGCTTGGGTTGTTTGTGCAGAGCAAGGTGTTCAGTTTTTCCGAAATCGGGGCAACCGTTCCTCCCTTTGATGACACCATTCCCGCGATCGCCCTCGACTTTGGCTCCACAACGGGTTTGTCTCTAGGGGGTAATGGCCAAACCGTGCACCTTGCTCAGAACGTGTATACCTTCCAAGACTCACTTTCCTGGAACCACGGACGCCATGCCTTTCGCTTTGGGGCCGGGGTAACCCGCGAACAACTCAATGAAGTTGGGTTCCACTACCTCGCCGGTTTGCTCTATTTGAGTTGGGCGGACTTCCTGTTGGGACTCGATGCGAACGGCAACGGGACCGCGCCATTCGCCCCGTTCGGGCTGGCCACAAGCAATGTTATTGTTTCCTTGGACTTGCCTGGCTTGTTTGACCGCGCCTGGCGAGTTTGGGAAACCAACTCGTATGTGCAGGATGATCTCAAACTAACCTCGCGTCTCACGCTCAACCTGGGCTTTCGCTACGATCGAATCGGTGACATCGCAGATGCCCTGGGACGCAATGCCTCCTTTGACGTCCGGCTTGCGAACCCCAATCCGCCCGCAACTGGCACACTCGCGGGATACCTGGTTTCCTCCAACTACTCCGGTGGTGCGATTCCGGCTGGCGTAACCCAGGTAGGCAACGAATTTGGTGGTTATGGAAAGAACCAGAACACCTGGAACCCACGGATTGGCTTTGCCTGGCAATTGCCGCACACGGAGCGCTTCGTCTTGCGCGGCGGCTACGGAATCTACCACTCACGCTATACGGGGCAGCCCTTTCTCCAACTCCTGACGGGAGCGCCCTTCGCGCAACTTCGTGAACTCGCCGTCGGAGCCAATGCAGCTGCCACGAACCAGGTGCCTTTTCCATTGGCTGTGCCTTCTTTGCCAGGTTTCCCCGCCTATTCATCGGATCCGAACTCACCGCCACTGCAAACCACCATTTTTGACCCTCGCTTCCAACCTCCGATGACGCAGGAGTACAGTTTGGGACTGCAAACTCAACTACCGGCCGGGTTCGTTCTGGAAACCGGGTATTCGGGAGCTCGCGGGCTACACTTGATCCAAGAAGGGTCCGTCAATCAGGCTCAACTTGCCAGCGCGGCGCATCCCATCCGCGGCCAGACAACCAACACTCTCGCAAACGTCAGCCTTCGTGTTCCGCTTCAGGGTTGGGATCCGGCGCTGATGCAGCAAATCGAGTCCGCGGGTTCTTCTTGGTATAACGCCCTGCTTGTGGGGCTCAACAAGCGGTTCAGTCATGGGCTCACGTCTCAGATTTCCTACACTTTCTCGCGCGACCTTTCGACCAACGCTAACTCTACATCCGGCCCGAATGGTGGCTCATCCTACGGCGATCAGGACAACCCCAAGCAACGCTATGGCCCGGACTCTTTTATCCGGGAGCATCGTTTCATCGCAAACTTCACTTACCAGCTTCCGGGGCCGAAGAATGCTCGTTCGGCTTTAGGTGAAACCATAGGTGGTTGGATGGTCGCAGGGGTCGCAACAATTCAGTCCGGCCGACCGCTCACTCTCACTTACAACCATGCCGCCGTTCAGCACCCCAGCATCTTTGGCACGACTTTCTTGGATCGTCCCTCGTTGTCCGGGAAATGCACACCAGGCCAGTATGTGAATCCCGGCTCCGTCGAGTCGAACATCGGGGGAAGCAAGACCTACATCAACACTTCCTGCTTTACCGACCCGGCCGTCTTCAGCGCCGACGATCCTGTCGGAGTTGGCTTTGGCAACGCTGGAGTCGGAATTCTCAAAGGGCCGGGGCAACAGAACTACGATCTCTCCTTGATTAAGAGGTTTCCTATGAGCTGGCCACGCGAAGGCACGGCTTTGGAGTTTCGCACCGAGTTTTTTAATGCGTTCAACCACCCCCAGTTCGACGACCCTGACGGAGAATTCACTTCACAAACTTTCGGTCAGATTTCAAAGACCATCGTGAATCCACGAGTCCTGCAGTTCGCCTTGAAGTTGAGTTTCTAGTGGGGCGCCGGCTGGCGCTAGAAGCTGGTGATCCATCTCCGGTGCTGACCGTTTCGCGTTCGCTCACTTGGCTTCGCTCGGGGGATCAATGACAAAAAGCAGAATCCTCTGCTTGTGCGCGCTTCTCGCGGTCACGAAGCTTCCTTTCGCGCAGGTCCCAAAGAAGAAGCCCGCCGCTTCCACGCCCGCGCCGGCGTCTCCTGCTGTCGAGCTCGCGGGCCTCGATGATCTCGCTCGTCAAGTGATGAAGGAATGGAAAGTCCCGGGCGTCGCCCTTGCCGTCGTACAAAACGGCAAAGTCATCTACGCCAAGGGTTACGGCTATCGCGATCTCGCAAACAAACTTCCGGTCACGACGGCAACGCTGTTTCCCATCGGCTCGATCACCAAATCCTTTACGGCTCTCACCTTCGGCATTCTCAAAACCGAGGGTAACGTCGATTGGGACAAGCCGGTGCGCACCTACCTCCCGGAATTTCAGATGTACGATCCGGTCGCGAGCGAGCAGGCCAACCCCTGCGATTTTCTCGCATCGCACGGGTCTTCCGCGCCACGACCTCGTTTTGTATTCCTCCGACTTCAGCCGCGAAGACCTGGTCAACCGCTTGCGCTATCTCAAGCCTAACAAAGGTTTTCGCAGCGCCTATCAGTACAACAATCTCACCGTCATGACCATGGGCTACCTCGAAGGAAAGCTCACCGGTCTCGGTTGGGAAGGCTCGATTCGCGAAGAGATTTTTGCTCCGCTGGGCATGTCGCATTCCGATTTGTCGGTCACCGACATGGAAAAGACCGACGACTACGCCCTTCCCTACGAACTAAAGAAGGATGTGGTCAGCAAGGTCCCGTTCCATAACATCGACGCCATCGGCCCCGCGGGCGCGATCAATTCCAGCGTGGACGACATGTCCCACTGTCTGATTTTTCAAGGAGCTTCAAGCCAAAGGCAGGAAGCAGGAAGAGGAAGCCAAGAAGAACAAACCCACCGACCGCAAGACCGGCATGCATCCCTCGCACCGCCTTGCGGACTACGCCGGCGAGTACCAAAATCTGGGCTACGGGATCCTGAAGGTTGCGCTCCAGGGCGACGTTGGTCGAGCTGAGCGTTAACCAACTGGGCCCATTTCCGCTCGAGCACTACCACTACGACATCTTTCAGGTCCCTGAAGATTCCGACAGCGTCGCGGCCGGCGAAAAGTTCCAGTTTGAGATGAACAAGAAAGGCGAGATCGACAGCATCGCCGCCACACTCGAACATGCGCTCGGCGAAGACAACCTCTTCACGCGGGCGCCGGAAAAAATCTCAACCGACGTCTTGCAAAAAACTCGCGGGCGATTACCGGCTCGCCGATCAGACCGTGACCTTTGCGGTCACGAGCGGTGTGCTGCACCTCACCGTGCCGGGCCAGCCGGCGAGCTCCTAGCTGGGCTCGGCGACGAAGATCATTTCAGGGGAGTCGTCACCGATGGGCGTCTTGTCAAAATCGCCGTATTCCGCGGTCACGCGGAAGCCCGAGCGGGCCAACAGGTGCTCGACTTCGTAGCGGAAGAAATAGCGCAGCGGCCAGGCAAACACCAGGCGCTCCTTCTGCCCGTCGGGATGTTCGACGGTGTAGATCATCTCGACGTCATTGCGCTGCTCGGCGCGATGAAACGCGGCAACACGCTCACTGATGCGCACCTGCTTGCCATCGTGCGACCGGTACTCGACAAGCGGGGATTCGCGCAGGTGGACGGGATCGTGAATGCGCTCGGCGTCGGTCTGGAACACGTCCAGGATGAGGCGGCCAGTGGGCCGGAGATGCTTGCGGACACACTCGAGACAGGCCATCTGGTCGCGCACCTCGAGCAAGTGCTGAAACGGGCGGAACGGAATAAGGATAAGCTGGAACTTTTCGCCCAGATCAAACCGGGTCATGTCGGCCTGCACGAGATGGAGGCGTTCGCGCTCCTCTTTGTCGAGCGCGGCGCGCTTGCGCGCGGCGTGCTCGAGCATGCGTTCGGAGAGGTCGAGACCGGTGACGCGCTTGCCCATTTGCGCGAGCGCCATGGCGATCCGCCCGGTGCCGCAGCCGAGCTCGAGCACGGGGTCGCCGAACTCGCGCGCGGCGTCGCGGTAAAACGCCACGTCCTGCATGCGCTGACGCACGAGCGGCGATTCGTCGTAGTAGTCCGCGATGAATGAATCGTACAACGCGGGGGATGTGTTTTTTCGGTTGGCCGGCAAGCGCGATCCTCGATCTTTCGAGACCTTCAGGGGGTTTCAGGAGACGACGGCATCGGCTTCGATTTCCACGAGCATTTCGGGGGAAATCAGCTTGCTCACTTCGACCATGCTCGTCGCGGGACGAATCTCGCCGAAAAACTCTCCGTGGGCGCGGCCGACCTTTTCCCATTCGGAAATGTTGGTGACGTAAATACGCGTGCGCACGACATCTTTCAGTGCCGCACCGGCCTTCGCGAGCGCGGCTTCGATGTTGCGGATGGTTTGGATGGTTTGCGCGCGGGCGTCGCCTACGCCTACAATTCTTCCGTCGGGCCCCGTCGCGGTGGTTCCCGAAACCGTGATGGTGCTGCAAATGCGCACCGCGCGCGAGTAACCGACAATCGGCTCCCAGGGCGCCCCGCTCGAAATGTTTTGCCTGTCCATGTGTGCCTCTCGTTGGGCTCGATTCTCGCGACCAGCGGCAAAGCCAGGTTCGCGTGCCAGAAAGAATAATCCAATCGGCACCATTTCCAACACCGGCGGCAGGAAGTATCCGCGCGTTTTGCAATGATGCTAAACTGAAGGCACCTTCGCGGGGAAACCGCCAACCAGAGAGACCGGGACAAGGGATGAAGTGCAACAACATTCTTGAAGCAATCGGGCATACGCCCCTGGTGCGGCTGAATCGCATTACCAAGGACCTGAAGCCGCAGTTCTACGTGAAGGCCGAGTTCATGAACCCGGGCGGGTCGGTAAAGGACCGCATCGGCATGACCATGATTCATGACGCCGAAAAACGCGGCCTGCTGAAACCGGGCGGCACGATCATCGAAGGCACCTCGGGAAATACCGGCATGGGGCTTGCGCTGGTGGCGGCAGTGCGCGGATACAAGTGCGTGTTTACAACAACGGACAAGCAATCGAAGGAAAAAGTGGATTTGCTGAAGGCCCTGGGCGCGGAGGTCATCGTGTGCCCCACGGCGGTCGAGCCGGAAGATCCGCGCAGCTACTATTCGGTGGCAAAGAAACTCGCGCGCGAGATTCCCAATTCGTATTATCCGAATCAGTACGACAACCCGATGAACCCCGAAGCGCACTACCTTACAACGGGGCCGGAGATTTGGGAGGACAGCGAAGGGAAGATCACGCACTTTGTTTGTGGGTTGGGCACCGGGGGGACCATCAGCGGCGCGGGGAAATACCTGAAGGAAAAAAATCCTGCGGTCAAGATTATCGGCGTCGATCCATACGGTTCCCTGTATTACGACTTCGTGAAGACCGGGACCACCATTAAAGCGAAGACCTACGTGGTCGAAGGGATCGGCGAAGATTTCTTCCCAACGACGATGAATTTGAAGATTCTCGATGACATTATCCAGGTGAACGACGAGGAGTGTTTTGTGGTGGCGCGGCGGCTGGCGAAATTGGAAGGACTGTTCACCGGGGGTTCGGGCGGCGGCTGCCTGTCGGGCGCCTTGCGGCTGGCGAAAGATCTCGGGCCCAGCGATTTCCTGGTGGTGCTGCTGCCGGACACGGGGATGCGCTATCTGAGCAAAGTGTACAACGACGAATGGATGCGCGAGCGCGGGTACGTGGATGCCGCAATGCAAATCACCGTGGCTGAAGTGGTAAAGGCCAAGCATGCCGCCGGCAAAGCGCGCGAACTGGTGATTGCGCGGCCATATCAAACCGTTTTTCACGCGCTCAAGAACATGCAGGACCAGGACATTTCGCAGATTCCCGTGTTCGAGGAGAACACGCCGATTGGGACCATCTACGAGGATCAGATTCTGAATTTGGCGCTGCAAGGCAAGGATTTGCGCAAGCTGGTGGTGCGCGAAGTGATGAGCAATCCGCTGCCGCAGGTGCCGAAGACTGCGCCGGTCGAGCGCGTGACGCACATCTTGAGCCACGAAAACCCGGCGGTGTTCGTGGACATGGGCAATTCCCACTTCGAAATTCTCACGAAGTACGACCTCATGAGCACGGTGGCCTCGCTCATGGAGCAAAAGCGGTAAGGGAGAATCCGCGTGCCTGCTGGTCCCGGACCGATAGGGTTTGCTGCCTTTACCGGAGTAAAATTCCTCGGATACTCAGTTGCGGCGAGTGTGCTTACCAATGCCTTCCAGTCGTCCAGAAACGTTTGGTTGGTGGGACTGGCCCGGACAGGGATCGGACTCGTTGCCGGAACCTTATTCGGAGGGATATGGATTCTTTTGTCCATGCGTTTCGACAACAACTGGCCTGACTGGCTGGCGGCTACGGTTTTCTTCGGGTTGCTAATTCCTATTCGGCTCGCGGAATGGTCGTTGTTGATTCATCTCTTTTTCGACCGAGGACTCGTCGAGCGGGTACGAGACTTTAAGTTTGCGACCGCTGGCAGTTTGTGGTCCTTCGTTCTGGACGCGATAGGTGTTTTCTCCGCTTTTGTCGTTCCCGGGGGCTTCTGGGTTTGCTAAAACCCTTTGCTTGACGCATGAAGATTCGTGATTTCAATGAGCGGCTGAAGGACGCCATTCTCATCGCCGATGGAGCGATGGGGTCGCTGCTGCACGAAGCGGTCGGTCCGCAGCGGTGCTTCGACGAGTTGAACGCGACCGAGCCGGAAGCGGTCTTCCGCGTGCATCAGGCATACGTCGAGGCGGGCGCGCAGATCATCGAGACCAATACGTTCGGGGCGAATCGCTTCAAGCTGGCGCCGCTAGGACTCGGCGACGAAGTGCAGCGATTCAACAGCCGCGGTGTCAAGATTGCGCGGGAGGCTCGCGAGTCCGCCGCGCGGGAAGTGCTCATCGCCGGCTCGATCGGACCGCTGGGTCTGGGTGTGCAAGCGCGCCATCCCGACGACAAAGAGATTCTGGATGTTTTTTATGAGCAGGCGCTGGCGCTCGAGGAGCGCGGCGTCGATTTCTACGTTCTCGAAACTTTTTCGTACATTGAAGAGCTCCTGCTGGCGGTGGACGCCATTCGCTCGTTTTCCGGCTTGCCCATCGTGGCGCAGCTCACCTATTCGGAAGAAGGCACGACCCATGGCGACATTCGGCCTTCGGACGCGGCCTCGCAACTGAAAAACAAAAATGTGCAGGTGATTGGCGCGAATTGCACGCTGGGTCCGCAGGCGCTGCTCCCGATTTTGCAGGAGCTTGCGGCCGTGGACGACATTCGAACGAGCGGCATGCCCAACGCAGGCTTCCCAAAGCGAGAGGGCGACCGCATCGTGTATCCGAAATCGTCGCCGGAATACTTCGCGCGGTTTGCCCGCGAAGCGGCGGCGCTCGGAGTACGCATTCTGGGCGGCTGCTGCGGGACGACGCCGGCGCACATTCAGGCGATGGCGGAAGCGGTCAAGTCGCTGCGCCCGGCGAAAGTACATGCTGGGTCCCCCGTGGCGGTCGAAGCAGTCGCGAAGGCGGCCCCGGTCTCGCAGCGCGAGCCCGAGAGCCGATTCTGGAAGAAGCTGAAGAAAAAGGAGTTCGCGATTTGCGTGGAAATCGATCCGCCAAAAGGACTCGCGCTTGACCGCATCTTCGAGCAGGTGGACAAGGTGATGGCGTCCGGCAAGGTGGACGCCATCGACATCAACAGCGGAGCGATGGCCCGCGTCGGGATGGACGCGCTGGTGGTTGCCGGGGCGCTCGAAGCGCGCGGTGTGGAAACCATTCCGCATTTGACGACGCGCGACCAAAATATCATTGGGCTGCAAGCGGCGCTGCTTGGCGCGTGGACCGTGGGCGGCGTGCGCAACGTGCTGGCGATTACCGGCGACCCGCCTTCGGTAGGCGATTACCCGGAAACGAGCGGAGTGTATGAAGTGGATTCGGTGGGCCTGGTGAAAGTGCTCAACCGGCTGAATCAGGGGACGGACTGGGCGGGCAAAACACTGGGCGGGGCAACGAATTTTGCCATCGGCGTAGCGCTCAACCCGGTGGCCGATGATCTGGATAATGAAATCGCACGTTTCCATGCGAAGGTGGAAGCCGGCGCGCACTACGCGATGACGCAGCCGCTGTTCGACCCGGAGCACTGGCACGCGTTTTTGAAAAAGCTTGGCGAGACGCCGCCCATTCCTATTTTGATCGGAGTCTGGCCGCTCAATAGCTATAAGCAGGCGCTGCGGTTGAACAACGAAGTGCCTGGCATGGTGATCCCTGAGGCTCTGTTGAAGTCCATGGAAGCCGCCGGAGCTGCGGCGCGCGATTGCGGCTTCCAGGTTGCCCGGCAGATGCTCGCTTGGGCGCGCACGGAACTTGCCGGCGCCTACGTCATTCCGCCGTTCAAGCGTTACGAAGAGATCTTGGAAATTCTGTAGCCACCCTGCGGGCTGCGTGCCGGCATGGCGCGCGGCGCGGATGGGTCTCCTACCGAGCGCCAGAAAATGAGCTCCTCCGAGCGGCCCCGGTTTGCGACGGCAATGGCTGACCCGGCGTTCCGGCCTCCCCTGGCCTTCGCGCAACGATCCTCTGCAAAAGAATACGTCTCCGATTCCGATCGCAGGCCTCGCGCCAGCAAACTTCTAGGGATTCGGGAAAGACACGGTGCTCGTGTGGTCGTGGATGATCTTCCAGCCGTCGGGGAACTTCTGCCAGATGAGGGTGAACACGCCGCCGATGTCGCCAGCGGTTTCGCGCTTCAGATGCCACTTGCCCAGAACCAGCGCAGCGTCGGGCCCCAAAAACCGTATCTCCAATTCGGAAAAATCCAGCTCGCCCATGGAGTCGCGGTCCGGATAGTTTTTCTTGTAACGTGCGACCACGCCGTCCCAGCCTCGCGCGACACCGTTGCTTCCAGAGAAAGTCAATTCCCGCGAATGCCAATAGCCTGTCAGAAAGGCTTCCACATCGCCGCGATTCCAGGCAGCCTGCTGCGCTTTGAGTACGGCGTTGATGGCGGAGCGGTCTCCCTCGCGCGCGTCCGCGGGTTTCGCGAACAGCGGCCACTCGCAAGGTATAAAGCAAACGGCGAGCAGCGCTACCCGAGCAATGGTTAACGCCGTGATTCGAGTCCGAGCCATGGTTGTTGTCCCTCCCCTCAGAATGGGTTTGCTACTCTCCTTGCAAGCGCCCTGTAAGTGACTGATAAGTTGGAGGATAGGCTGGTGGAAAGGAAATGACAAGGCGTTCTTTCGAAGGGCCGTGCGAAGGACCTACCTCGTCGTCCCACTTCCTTAGTACTTCGGAGCTATTGGAAACTATTTTGCGGCCTGGCAAGATCCCTCACGAGGCCGAGATGTTGGCAGCCATACTATTTACGATCTCGATGGCGGCTCTGTCACAGTTTGCTCTCTACTACCTGAGGGCCGTGCTGACGGGGGTTGCCGCTCTTCCGGTGTCGGACCAAGTGCTGGCTGCAGCCGGTATCGAAGACGGGTGCCTGTTGCCGCAACACTTTCTAGCGCTAGCCGAGCTGCATGATTTGACGCCCGACCTCGAACCTCATCGCGGTGGGTTGGGCCTGGTGCGCCTTTATTACCGCTTCGTCAGGGCTCTCGGAGTGCTCTTGGGAAAGCACATGCCGGTGCTCGCTGCCTGGAGCGAGCAGGAGCGCGTGATTTGCGCGCGATACGCCGCCGTCGAGACAGGACGCCGGCTGCAAGCGAACCTGGCGCTGGCGGCTTCGCTTCGCTCCTGTTAAATTCAAGCCTCGAAAACCCACTCCAACGCACCTCAAGTTGCGGCGGTATCCGTTCAAACCGTTGCGCGTCACGGCAAGTGGATGACGTCAGGCTTCACGGCTAGCAACGAAAACCAACTTCTCACACGTTCCATTCTTCCTAAGCTCGAGCTCGAGCAAGTGATCGAACTATGCCGGTTTCGTTCGCGCGACCTTGCCGGCACGGCCGGCGGCTTCTTCGAGCATTTTGGCGATGCGGCGGTCGCGGGCTTCCGGGCTGCGATAGTAGAAGATAGCGAGCAACTGTTGGCGGCGTTGCGTGGGAGACATGCACTGCCAGCCTTCATAAGCGCGAGGATCACGCGCGAACGCGGCTTTCAGGATGGGAGGCAGGTCTCGTTCGGCTTCCATGGCGGTCAGCAGGCGCTCGGCAATTTGCTCGGCGCGGCGCCTGCGCGCGTCCGTGCTTTTTGGTTGCGTGATCCAATCGGTGAGCCACTTGCGGATGGAATAACTGAGATGGTCGAACCATCGACCGAGCGCGCGATCCTGTGAGAGGAAGCGCTTCAGTTCTACTGGGACAACGGCCTTGCGGATTTCCAAGTCCGGCTTGAGGGAGAAATGCGCGGTGCTGCCTGGACGCACACCGCCGCCTGCTTGCATGCGCTTGTTGACGAGAAGGAAGTGATAGCCTCTGCCCGTGGGGAACAGTGCCGTGCGAAACGGGAAGCCGTTGATTTCTCCTTTGACGCGAAGCCTGCCGCGAGCGCTCCAGACTTTGGAAACGTCGAAGGGGATGCGAATGATGACCCAGCCGAGATTCGACGACTGCATGCGTTCAAGAGTGGCCTTGAAGGATTTCTCGACGGGTTTCGGCTTTGTTTTCACAAAGGAACCCGATTATGGCGCGAACGAGGACAAGAGGGCACGGGCCCTGCTTCTTCCAAGGAGTTCTCGTTCGAAACGGCAACGCTACTTCGAAAAGCTGGCGACGGCCTCGGCTTCGGTGTTGTAAACATCAAAGACGGTCATCAGCTTGGTGATCTGTAGAACTTCCTGGAACTTGCTGCCGAGATGGCAGAGGCGCAACCCGGCGCCCTGGGATTTAGCGCTGTGGTGGGCGGCAACGAGCGTGCCCAGCCCGGCGCTGTCGATAAACGTCACATTGTCCATATTGAGGACAATTTTCTTTTTTCCTGAGTTGATGAGGCCCTTCACTTTTTCGCGCAGCGCGTTGCTTTCCTCGCCGAGCACAATGCGGCCGTCCAGCGCCACCACGGAGACGCCATCCACTTCGCGATTGGTCATCTTCAATGCCACGTTCGTTTCCTCCTCGTCAGAAAGAGGTTCCGGCGGCAACCCGCGCCGGAGCCGTAAAGCTTATCAAATTAGGGGTAACCGGGAGCGATGAATCGTAATCGAAGACCTCGCGGCGGTCAAATTTCCTGAAGCCACCGCAGCCGATTTGCGGATCGCCGGGGAACGGCTAATAGTAGTCCGCGCAGGACATGTAATAGCCGCAGACCGAGCAGATCAACTTGCAACGACGCGATTCCAACCGCTGCGAGCAAACCGGGCAATACCGCGATGGATCCTCGTTTCGAAGGGCCGGAAGCTCGCCGGCTTGCGAGGACGCTTCGATTGACGCCTTTGCCGGTCGAGATGAGTCACCGGCAGACTCCGGACTCGCGGTGAAATTCACGGCTGCAAGGTTATAACACAGGGCAGGGATCCGGCGGTAGGGATTAAGGGACGGGATCCCGAGCGAACCGGGATGATGGACCAACGAGAAACGACAGAGATCCGTAGATCGAGGAACACGAACTGGGGCTCGAGCGATTGAGGACTGCCCGGGCAAGACCTTCCTTAGTGTTCCCAGGGAAACTTTGGTGGGGGCCCCGGCGACTTGCTCATGGCCGTGTAGGCGGCCTGCATCCATTCCATGGCGCGCGGGAGGTCATCCGGGTGCTGGTACAGGTGCTGGAACAAGCCTGGGATGTCGAACAGCGCTCCGCCAAACTGGCGGAACGAAGAAGGCAGCGGCGGCCCGCCCGGACGCCCCGCCGCAGGGATCTGTGCATGCAAGCGCACGGCATACATGCTCCCGCCGGCCAAAGCCTCGTGCGGATACTGCATGAGCCATGCGCAGTTGTGCCCGTCCAGAATCATGTTCGCGGAGAGAGCGACCCAGTGACCTGAATCTTCCGGCCTGAGCGCTTGGCAATTCCAAACGTGCGCCCGCGGAACGAACACCGTGGGATCAGAAAATCCATACTGATCCACGGCAATTGTCTCGAGTCCGTGTTGTTCCACAAAGCGCTGGAGTTCCGGGAGCGACTGGTTCCAATCCACATTGGAGTCGTTGACCAGCTCGTAGGCCGGATGCCCCAGGCTGAGTGAATTGATAAACGGGAAGTAATAAGGATAAGCCCGGATTGCCGTGAAAAGACAACTGGCCGCAAGCGAGGCGACCGCTACGCCACCGACGGAGACGCCGGAGCGCCGCGGTCCGCCGAGCATCCGCGGCACGGGAGCGAGCAGCAAAATGAGCAGCACCAGGGGCACCGTGAAATGGCGGATGCTGATATCGAGGCGGCTGAGCATGCACGTGGCCGTGAAGACCAGCAAACTCACCCAGAACACCCTCCAGTGCAGCGCAATTTGTGGGGGAATCGCAGAAACGCCGCTTCCGCTCCGCGATCGGCGGCGAAGCGCAATCAGCAGGGACACGGGAAGCAAGAGTAAGAATCCCAGCGGCGATTTGAAAGCAAAGACAACCGGAAAATAGAACCACACGCCGTGCGGATAACTCTGCCCGAGCACAAATGTTGGCCTTGTCCCGGTGAGCAGCACCCAAAACACCCCGCGGAAATACAGCACCGGGGGCAGAAGCAGTCGCCGGAAAAAGAGCGCCAGCGGGCCAGTTCCCAGCCGGTAAAGCGCACTGGATGGTTGATGCCAGGAAAGGACCAAATAAAAGACATACACAATCAATGCGGCACACAGGGCGCCCAGGAGGGTTGCTCGCAAGCGCGCCCTCCGCCAAGTGCGAGCCTCGGTCTTGCCTTCGGGGGTCCCCGGTACGCGGCGCCAGAGCAAGCTCAGCACAAACACCGCAAAGGCAAAGAACAGAACCCCGGCAGTAAATTTCGACAGCAACGCTCCCGCAAGGGTCAAACCGAAGAGCAAGACATTTCCCCGGGTTGGCTCACGCCATACGCTGGCAAACGTCCACAGCGCAAGCAGGGAGAACAGCGTCAATGCCACATCCGTGTGCACGAGGGGGCCGAAAGCAAGAAACGCGGGCGTGCTGACGTACAAGCTAAGGCAAAGCAGCCCGCCCA
>Ga0126373_10002589_pt1 | contig 13360 bp, 9 predicted proteins | sample PanSoiMetPlot_11_FD_92545 | JGI IMG/M metagenome (GOLD analysis project Ga0126373, IMG submission 92545) | Tropical forest soil microbial communities from Panama - MetaG Plot_11 | ecosystem: Environmental > Terrestrial > Soil > Tropical forest > Bulk soil | place: Panama | collected 2016-02-17
CTTTGGTCCGGCGTTTGCTACCCGGCTCGTCACCCAGATGTATTTTCCCGGCGACCCGCTTCTGCCTTTCGACCCCATTTTCAACTGCACCGCAGACGAAAAAGCGCGGAACCGGCTCGTCTCTGTGTTCGACTGGGAAACCACACTGCCGGAACATGCGCTCGGCTATCGATTCGACATTATCCTCAGCGGACGTCTTGCCACCCCCTGGGAGAAATAAAATGAGCCTGCAAGCAACAACCTCACAGACGGTCGGTCCCTTCTTCCTCATCGGCCTGCAGTGGCTGTTTGTCGACAACCTCGCCGGTCCGGGTGTCTCCGGCGAACGGGTTCAGATCGAAGGCCGCGTGCTCGACGCCGACGGGCAAGGTGTCCCGGACGCGATGCTCGAACTTTGGCAAGCGAATGCTCACGGTAAATATGCGCATCCAGAAGACACACAAGCAAAATTGGTCGAGCCGGGTTTTCTTGGTTACGGCCGTTTTCCCACCGCAGGGGACGGCACTTTTCGCTTCACAACCATCAAGCCCGGTCGCGTTCCTGGACCGGATGGAAAACTGCAGGCACCGCACATTGTTGTCTCCGTGTTTATGCGCGGGTTGCTGCGACGGCTGATAACACGCATCTATTTCCCGGACGATGCCACGAACCCTGAGGACTTTGCGCTTAACCTGGTGGAGTCGAACCGCCGGGGCACGCTGGTGGCGCGCAAATCGACGAAACGCGACGGCCTTCTGGAATGGAACGTTGTGCTGCAGGGTCCCGAGGAAACCGTCTTCTTTGACTGCTGACCTCTCGCCGGCTTCCAATCCCTTCCAATCACCAGTCCCTATCTAGTCACCACCACGAACAGCGTTAGTTCCAGATTCGCCTGGCCGTCTCCACGACGAGTTTGAGTTTGTCCCACTGGCGGTCTTCTGTCAGCAGGTTCCCTTCGGCCGTCGACGCAAACCCACACTGTGGGCTCAACGCCAGGTTTTCCATCGGCACGTAACGCGAAGCTTCCTCAATTCGCTTCACCAACTGATCCGGATCTTCCAGCCGCGGTACCTTGGAGCTGACAAGCCCGAGCACCACCGTCTTCCCTTTGGGGATAAATCGCAGCGGCTCAAAGGTGCCGGAACGTTGGTCGTCATACTCCAGCAGGAACCGATCCACCTCGAGTGTCCCGAACAGTTTCTCGGCGATGGCGTCATATCCGCCTTCGGCATACCAATGGCTGCGGTTGTTCCCGCGGCAAAGATGAATTCCCAACGTCACGCCCTCACGCCTTGCAGCCTGTAAACACGCATTATCCGCTCGCACGGCTTCATCGAGTGCTGCGTCGGGATCAACTCGTAACTCCGCCTTTATCCATGCCCGCCACTTGGGATCCATGTAGCAGCTGTACCGCGGCGCGTCGATCTGGATGTACTTCACCCCGTCGGAAGACAGTTTGCCCAGGTCGTTCTGCATGATTTCGACGATGTCCCACAGAAGCGCCGAATGATCCTTGTAGGCCTTGTCCGTCACCCCTCGCTTGAAGGAAATTGCGGGGAATTGGGTTGCGCTCGGCAGCGTCATCTTGATGGGTAAGGGACTGTTTGCCTGCAGAAATGGCAGTTCGTGCCCGGTCAAGGGCCGCACCCGGCGCAGTTTGGAAGTCACGATTCCGGTGATGCTGCTAACTGATGCAACTGCCGGCTGACCTGATTGCCAACTGCGTCCGACCGCGTCGGACAGATCAAACCCTTCAACCGCGTCGGTAAAGTCACTCATGAAATTCCGCCGCCGGAACTCGCCGTCCGTCGCGGCCTCGAATCCAATCTCTTTCTGTTTCGCGAGCACTCGCCGGATTTGCTCGTCTTCAAGCGTTCGCAGTTCTTCAGGACTCGAGCCCTGCCGCGCCTCCAAGAGCCTAGCCGGCCGCAAAAAACTTCCGACGTGATCGGCTCTGTAGGGTACGTCCATGCTCTACTCCTCTCGCGCGCCGGTTCGGACTTCTCCATTTGACTTGTGTCGCAATCGATCCGAATGGCTTGCCTCGAGCCGCCCTAATCCCATCGCCAGCCGCGCTCCGATCTCGGTAACCAAAGCAACTTTCTCCGCCAGGTCTTTGCCGCGGAATCGCAGCGTAGGTCCCGCGATTCCAACTGCCGCCATCACCCGCTCATGCGCGCTAAGCACCGGCGCGGCCACACCGCTCAATCCCCGCTCCAGTTCCTGGTGATCCACCGCATAGCCACGTTGACGAATCAGCCGCAGGTTTTCCTTCAGACTTGCCATTTGAGTGATCGTGAACGGAGTGTATGGTCGCAGCCCGTTCCGTCTCACAAGGGCCTCGATTTCATCGTCCGCCATGTACGCAAGGATCGCTTTTCCTGCCGCCGTACAATGCGCTGGAAACATCGAGCCGATCGGGGTGCACACCGTAATAATCGTGTGCGGCGAATCGAGACGGTCCAGACAAATAACACCTCCGGGCGCAGGGGTTGCCAGGCTTACAGTCTCCCGCGACCGCCGCGACATCTCCACGAGCAACCGGTGCGCTTCCGTTCGCAGTGTCCGAGACTCAACCGCGCGGCTGCCCAACTGGTGCAGTTTCAGCCCAAGTCGGTATCTTTCGCTCTCCACGTTTCTTTCGATCAGGTCGAATCGTTCCATCGTGTTCAGCAGACGGTGTACTGTCGCCTTGGTCAAGCCCAGTTCAGACGCCAGCTCCGTCACTCCTGCTTCCGGCGATTGTTCTCCCATGTACAGCAAAATCCGTAAGGCCTTCTGCAGGGACTTGCTGGGGCCCTCTTCCCTTCCATACCTTCGAATCGCCCGTTGACGGAGTAGTCTCGCTGGCGCCGGCATTGCCGCCTCCCATGGTCCCCAAGTTTTCGTTGGGCCGAAGGCCTCGGGTCACTCTCGGCCAATCGCGGATTCTAGTCAAAATCTTGCTCGTGTCAATATGAAATCATGTTTCACAAACTGGAACACATGCACCTCGAGCGTGCACCGATATTACGGAGGCAAACTTTCTTGTACTCGGGCCGATTTACAAGATTCGGAAAAACTTTTTTTGCGGCAACTAGAGTTTGTCAATTCTGTGACTGATCCCACATGGATTAGTACAAGGACGGTAATCCACCTTCTCGCAGCCAAGTCGTCTTTCCCTTGTCTCGATTCCGTTCCGTGCTAAACCGCTCGGTCATGAAAAGCGCAAAGAAACTTGAACCGCCACGTGAAGAAACCCGCAGAAAAATGCATCCGCTAACACGAGATGAATTTTTCGCTGTAATCAGTAGGGGAATTCAGACAAAGAGCGCAAAACCATCGAAAAGGATCGGACGAACCCAGACTCGGCCGCCTGCGAGAAAGCGGCCAGCTAGGCCTCGATCTTGGCATTATCCCCCGTAAACAAGTAAAAGGCCGGAATCAAAACAAACTACGTCAACGACAGGGATTACCCTGAGCGTCCATAAGTTGATACCCTGACACGGCTGCCGGAACGAAAAAGCGCTAGGACGGCAGGGCATGGGGCCTGTCGACAATCCACCAGGTAAGCAGCAAGTTCGGCGCGGTCCTGTGGGAAAGTCGACGAGCCTCCGACGCGCGCTAGATCACCTCCATCTTGTTCGCGTTTCGAATGCTGGCCGTGCGAGGCCGCGTTGACCATTCGCGGGGGACTCGGCTTAAGGAGATAACAATGAGAATGAACATTCTCCGCTCCAAGAACTTCTCATTCCTTCTCATTGGTTGGGCGATTGCCATGCGAGGTTTTCCTCTGATGCTGGGGATCCTGGCAAACACCACCATTCTTCAGGCACAAGCAAGCAACGGCGGAGCTGACGTTGACAAGCAGACGATACAGCTGCTCCTTCGGAGAATTGAGCAATTAGAAGCCGCTGACAAGCAGCTTCAACAGAGAGTCGCGCAACTCGAGACGGCTCAGCACGGAATCACTCTCGAAGCCGCGGCAGAAGCACTCGCTCCGGCATCGGCCGGTATCGAAAAATCCCAGCACGGGCTGCGCCTCGACTCCACCTCTCCTCCCGTCGCCCTTCCATCAGAAACGCGAACTGCCGCCCAGGGAGAGGCTGCACCATCGGAGAGAGTGGACGACGGCAAGACTCTTTTGAACATTCGCGGGTTCGGAGATTACGGCTTTGGGGGATCCAACCAAAAGGGTACGACGACCGCGTTCAGCCTCGGACAGGTCGACTTTTTTATCTCTTCCAACATCTCCGAGAGATTCCGGTTCGTGAGCGATCTTGTTTTCGAAAAGGGCGTCGGCAATGCCTATGAGGAAGATCTCGAGCGTGTGCTCCTTGAGTACAGGTACAGCGATTATTTTAAGATGGCGTTTGGTCGGGACCAGACTGCAATCGGTTACTACAACCTGGCCTTCCGTCACAGCAGCTGGTTCCAAATTCCTACCGGTCGCCCCTTCCTGTTCCGATTTGAGGACGAAGGGGGAATCCTGCCCGGTCACATTGTGGGAGCATCGGCATCCGGCCAAATCCCCACTGGAAAATTAGGGCTACACTACATCGCCGAGGTCGGAAACGGCCGCGCCGGGGCGGCCGGGGCCGCGCCCGTGCAAAACTTTGTCGACGACAATACCCACAAAGCCGTCGCCGTTAACATTTTTGCGCGACCGGATTTCCTTCCGGGACTGCAGGTCGGCTTTTCTGCTTACCGCGACGTCCTCTCGCCGCCGAACGCTGCAAAAATCGGCGAGACGGACCTCAACACTTACATTGTTCTTGAACGCTCCAGATTCGAGTGGCTCAACGAGGCGCTGCTGATCCGTCACACGCCGGAGGGGCTTCCCCACACCTTCAACACCTCGGGTTTTTACACACAGATTTCCCAGCGCTTTGGCTCCTACACGCCCTATTTCCGGTATCAATATGCCAACGCCCCCAACAACGAGCCGGTCTTTTTCCCGATCTACCAAGTCTCGGTCGGTCTGCAGCACGGTCCTTCCGTGGGTTTGCGCTACGATTTTAGCGAGTCGGTGGCGGCGAAGTTGCAGTATGACTACACCTACTTGCGGAGGCAGCAGACGACGACTCAGCCGTCGATCAGTCAGCTGGCCCTCCAGCTGTCTTTCGCGTTCTAAGGTCACGACAGATGCGACACATTTGCGCTGTGCTCACGTCCTTGGCCGCAGCTTTACTTTTTGCGTTGCCGCCCCAACACAAGACTGTCGAAGCCGCTCCGGGTTCGCCCGGGACACGAAATGACCCACGTCAGGCTCTGGCCATCATTGTGAACCGTTCCAACCCTATCGAGAATCTCTCCCTTACCGATCTGCGGAAGATCTTCCTCGGAGAACGGAGCCGTTGGCCAAACGGCCATCGCGTCACCGTAACGATGATGGAGTCTGGATATGCGGAACGCGACGCCGTGCTTCGCGATATCTACCGCATGACCGAAAGCGGCTACCGCAATCATTTCCTCAAAGGAACCTACACCGGAGACATCCCCGTCTCGCCCAAGACTCTGTCGTCACCTCAAATTCTTCGCAAGTTTATCTTCAATGCTCCAGGCGCGATCGGCTACCTGCGCGCTTCCGACGTCGACGCAACTGTGAAGGTGATTAGGATTGACGGGCGCTTCCCCAGTGACCTCGATTACAAGCTCCAAATCGAAGGACCCGCCAAGTAAACGCGCAAACAAAACTCGCTCCCTCGCAGACGCCTCCGCTCCGGCTCAAGGCGAGAACTCTGTTTTCACGTATCCTCGCTCACCAGAGCTCTGCGTTGCTCCTTCTCATTGTGCTCGGTGTTGAGGCGGCCCTCGGAATATTCGTAATCCGCGACCTCATTGCCGATTTGGCTGTGGAATCAGGGAGTGGTTTTGGGTTGCGCTCCCGTACCGGGCGTTGTGACCGTCATGTTCTGCCAGTCGGGATCCTGCAAGTTCCAGCCACCACCGAGCGCCTTGTAGAGCTGAACAATCACCACGCGGCGATTCAGCTCCGTCGTAGCCAGTGAACTCTGCTCCGGATACAACTGGATTTGCGCGTCGAGCACTTCGAAGTAGCTGGCCTTGCCCGCATTGTAGCGTTCCAGCGCAATCTCAACGGCTTCCTGGTAGGCTGACACAGAACGCATTTGTTCGGCGCGAATCGCTTCATACTTTTGACGTGAGATGAGCGCGTCGGCCACGTCGGTAAAGGCGTTCAGTGCCGCTTGCTCATACTGCAGTTTGGATTGTTCCCAGAATGCAACGGCCTGGCGTTTCTGCGCGCGAAGCAGACCACCCTCGTAGATCGGACCCGTGAAATTCCCGGCGATGCTCCAGACATTCGCACGGCCGGAAGTAATTTCAGAAAGCGGCGTACTTGCCTGACCCAGCAGGGCGGTCAGCCCCAGTTGCGGAAAGAAGTTCGCGGTAGCCACACCGATTTGAGCGTTCGCCGCCCGAACTTGTTCCTCGGCTGCAAGCACGTCGGGGCGGCGCTCCAGCAGGGCCGAAGGCAATCCCACCGGAATCTCGGGCGGCACCACTTCGTCGAGCAATTTAGCGGTGTGAATGACGGAGTCCGGATTACGGCCCAAAAGCACGCTGATCTGATCTTCTTTCAATGCAATCTGGCGCTCGTATTCCGGCACGGTTGAGGCAGCCGCAGCTTGCGCAGCTTCGGCCCGAGAAGTCTGAAGCTTGGATGCAACACCACCCTCGTAGCGCTGCGTAAACAGCTTCAAAGTGTCGCTGAAAGAAGCGGTCGTCTCTTTGGCGATCTGCAGCTGCAGTTCGAGGCCAAGCAGTTCAAAGTAGGCCTGCGCGACCTCGCTCACCAAGGTGAGCATAACCCCGCGACGAGCTTCCTCGGTCGACAGGTATTGTGCGCGGGCGGATTCATTGAGTCGCCGAATGCGTCCCCAGATGTCCGGCTCCCAGGCCACGCTTCCGGCAGCTACGAATACGCCTGCGGTCGTCCCTCCGGTCGGGGTAATGGCCCCCAAAAACTCGTTCTTCCCGTTGCTCGCGCCAACGGAATAGTTCACAAACGGGAAATACTGAGCGCGAGCCTGAGCCGCCACCTGGCGCGACTGCTCCACTCGAGAGACGGCGATCGCCAAGTCGTAGTTGTTCGCCAGAGCGGCCTTGATTAGGACTCTCAACTGCTCATCTTTGAAAGCTTCCCACCAGGGCAGGTCGGCGTAAGAAGCCTGCTGGGCCGCGCCCTCCGCTCCGCGAAAAAAGGCCGGCGAATTCACCTTAACGCGCTGATAGTTCGGCCCAACCGCGCAGCCTGAAAGCAACACCGCGGAAGGGAGAACCGCAGCGGCCAACCAGCGGTTCGCCCTGAGCAAGCGCCACTTGTGATTCCTCGGCGTAGCGCTGAGTACCTCAACGCGCACCGCCCCGCACAATCGCACAGTTGAATTGGAGTTTTTCACCGTTTTCTCGCCCTTTTCCAGCTAGTCTGCGTGCTCGGGAGCGCCGGAAGAGAGTCCCGAGGTGCCGCCGAGTTTGGCCTTCATGCCTTCGACGCTCGCACCCCCCAGGCGCTCAATCATGTAAAACAATGCCGGAATGATGAAGATGGCGATTGCGCTGGCAGCTGTCATGCCCCCGATGACCGCAGTGCCCATGACCTGGCGAGATAAGGCACCGGACCCGGAGGCACGCCACAAAGGCACGCAGCCGAGGATGAACGCGAACGAAGTCATCAAAATGGGGCGCAGGCGCAACCTGGCACCTTCGAGTGCGGCGTCCGAGAGCGACTCGCCTTTTTCGTAGCCGGCCTTCGCGAACTCGACGATGAGGATGGCGTTCTTGGCGGCAAGCCCGATCAGCATGACCAACCCGATCTGGGCGTACACGTTGTTCTCAAGGCCAAGTCCTGAGTATTGCTTAAAAACCAGCAGGTCGATGATCCGGCGGACCAACAAGGTCGCGAAAGCGCCGAACACTGCGATAGGCACGCTCAGCAGTACGCTAAAAGGGAGCGTCCAACTTTCGTAGAGCGCGGCAAGGATCAGAAAGGCAAAAAGGATCGACAGGCCGAAAATAGCGAATGGCGAAACACCTTGCGCCGCCTTTTGCTCCTGGAACGACATGCCCATGTAGTCAAAGCCCATCCCTGGCGGCATCGTCTGGGCGTAGACCTCTTCAAGGGCACGCATGGCTTGCTCGGAACTGAATCCTCGCGCCGCAGTCGCGTTGATCTGCGAAGAGCGGTGTAGGTTGAACCGCATGGTAAATTCGGGTCCGTTGGCGTCCTTGACTGAGGTCACAGCAGACAAGGGCACCATGTCCCCCTTCAGATTTCGGACGTAGAATTGACCCACATTTTGCGCCCGCGTCCGGTAGGCTCCTTCCGCTTGCATATAAACCTGCCACTGGCGTCCGAAACGGTTGAAGTAGTTGATGAAGGTGCCCCCCATGAAGGTCTGCAACGTTGCGTAAACGTCCTTCAATTGCACACCCTGGGTCAGCACCTGATCGCGGTTGACGTTTGCAAATACCTGCGGAACCGACGGGAGGTTGGTTGTGAAGATGCGCGATATTTCCGGCCGCTTCTTTGCCGCCTCGATGAAAGCCCTTGTTTGAGCGGCAAGGAATTCCACATCGCGGCCGCCACGGTCCTCGAGTATGAACGTCACTCCGCCCGCTGCGCCCACGCCCGGAATCGCCGGCGGCGGAAATGCAACGACGACTCCTTCGGGAAGCTTCCCGAGAACGTCATTCAAGTGAATGATCAAATCCATGTACTGTTCTTCCTTGGCCTTGCGTTCGTGCCAGGGCTTAAAGGTCACCCAGAAGAATGTGCTGTAGGTATTCTGCACGCCGCTCAATAAGCTGGTGCCGACCACGGTGGTCACATGGGCGATGCCCGGAGTCTTTAGCAGTATCTGTTCCACATTATCTGCGGCGGCCTCAGATCGTTGCAGCGAGGACGCGTCTGGCAACTGCATGTTGATGAAAACATAGCCCTGGTCTTCGTCAGGCAAAAAGCTGGTCGGCAATTTGCTGCCCGTAAAGCCAGCGAGAACCGTGAAACCTAAAAGCAAGATCACCATGAACGCCAGCTTGTGGATGAAGAAACGACACCAATTCACGTAATGATTCGTCGCGGAAGTAAAGACCCTGTTGAACCAGGCAAAAAACCTGCCGAGCAGTCCACGAGACTCCTTTTTGGGGCGCAGAAGCAGAGCAGAAAGGGCCGGGCTCAAGGTAAGCGCGTTGAAAGCTGAGAAAATAACCGAAACGGCGATGGTCACGGCAAACTGCTGGTACAGACGTCCGGTAATCCCGGGAACAAACGCCGTTGGAATAAAAACTGCCGACAAGATCACCGCGATACCGATGACCGGTGCGGCCACTTCGTCCATGGCCTTGATCGAAGCTTCCTTCGGCGAAAGCCCATGCTCGATGTGGTGTTCAACGGCTTCGACAACCACGATCGCGTCATCCACAACAAGCCCAATGGCCAGCACCAGGCCGAACAGCGAGAGCGTGTTCACCGAGAAACCCAGGAGCGGAAAAACCATGAACGTACCGATCAGCGACACCGGCACGGCCAAAAGCGGAATAAGCGTCGCGCGCCAGCCCTGAAGAAAAATATACACAACCAGGATAACGAGCACCAACGCCTCGATGAGCGTGTGCTCGATTTCCTTGATCCCTTCCGTCACAGGAAGCGTCGTATCGAGGGCCGTAATATAATCGAGACCCGGAGGAAATCTTTTTTTCTGTTCCTCCATATATGCGCTGACGCCTTTGGCTGCGGCCACAGCGTTCGAACCTGGCAACTGATAGACAGCGATGACGGCTGTCGGCTTTCCGTCCAGACGACCCTGCAGGTTGTAAACCTGGGCGCCCAGTTCAATGCGGCCGACATCCTTTAGGCGAACGACCGAGCCATCAGGTTGAGCCCGCACCACGATTTCGCCGAACTCCTGTTCTGAGATCAAACGGCCCTGAGCACGCACCGCGTAGGTAAACTCCTGGCCTTTCGGGACAGGTTCGCCGCCAATCTGCCCCGCAGGGTTCACGTTGTTCTGCACCTGAATCGCGTTGATGATGTCCGGTACAGTGATCTGGAGCTTTGCCAATTGGTCCGGCTTCACCCAGACACGCATGGCGTACTGTCCCGCCCCGAATATGGAGACGCTCGCGATCCCCGGCACTTGCGTCAGTCCATCTTTCAAATTGATGTAGCAGTAGTTGGCAAGGAACCGCGAGTCGTAGCTCCCGTTCGGGGAGTACAGATCGAAAAGCATCATGGGCGTCTGGGTGGACTTCTGCACCGTGACGCCGTAGTTGTTAACGGCGCTCGGCAGCTGCGAAGCAGACTGGCTTTGCCGCATCTGCGTAAGAATCTGATCGGTGCTCGGATCGGTCTTAACGTTGAAATCCACCGTGATTGTCGTCTGGCCATTGTTGGCGTTGAGCGAATACATGTATTCCATGTTGTCCACGCCGCTCATTTGCTGCTCGATCGGAGTGGCGACAGACTGCTCAACGGTCAACGCATCGGCGCCTACGTAGGTCCCGAGAACCTGGATCTGCGGGTCGGCGATGTTGGGGAATTGCGCGGTCGGGAGGCCTAAAACGGCGACCGCGCCGACAATCACCATGATTGCCGCGATCACGATCGACACGATGGGACGTTCGATAAAGAATTTATACATGGTGTCCGGCTACTGTATGCCGCCCTTTGTGGAGTTCGCCGTTGCCGGCTCTTCGAAAGGCTTGGGGTTCACGAGCAAACCCTCCTGCACTTTCTGTGTTCCTTCGGCAACGACGCGATCTCCCGGATGCAAGCCTTCCGTGATGACCCACATCGTGCCTACCTTCTCGCCTGCGTTCACCGAACGAATTGCGACCTTGTTGTCTGCACCAACAACGGCGACCAGATATTTCCCTTGGACGTCAGTGACTGCTCTTTGCGGCACGAGAAGCGCGCCTTTCTCCAGCCTGACCACAGACCGAATGTTGCCAAAACCGCCCGGGCGAAGCATCCTACCCGGATTCGGAAACTCGAGCTGAACCAGGATCGCGCCAGTCTGGATGTTTACCTCGCGGTTCAAAGCGTAAAAACGTCCCTTCTCCGGGTAAATGGTGCCATCCGTCAATTCGAGTTCCCACACCAGCTTGCTTATTGCCTGCACGTCCGTCTGACCGGCCTTTGCCGCTGCTCGCACCGCTCTGTAATAATCCTGTTCGCTCGGCGTTATGTTGGCCAGGATGGGATTGACTGTAGAAATGGTTGTGAGCGCGTTGGCACTTTGTGGCCCTACGAAATCGCCAACCTGGGCGTTCGAAATTCCCGAAACTCCGTCGATCGGCGCGACCACCGTGGCGTATCCCAGATTCAATTTGGCACTTTCCAAAGCAGCGGTCGAGGCATCAATGGCTGCCTTAGCCGCGGCGACCTGGCCTTTCGCGGCAAGGTTCGCCTGCACCGCATCGTCCAGCTCCTGTTGGCTGATGGCGCCCTGTTTGGCGAGGGGCGTATAGCGGTCGACATCGAGTTGCGTCTTGCCCAGTTGAGCTTGTGCCTTCTGTAGGTCCGCTTTCGCTTGCGCGAGATTTCCACTCGCCTGGTCCACAGCGGCTAGGAATGTGCGGTCATCCAGCTGGAACAGGGGCGCACCTTTCTTGACGTAGTCGCCGTTGCCATAAAGCTGCTTGACCAGGTAGCCCGACACTTGCGCGCGAATTTGCGCGTTGACGAGCCCAGTCAGCGTCGCCACCCACTCCCGAACAATCGGCACATCCTTCTGCACAACCGGAGCGATTTCCACGACGGGGGGACCAGCGGCCGCTTTTTGTTCGCTGCAGCCGCCGATAAAACACATGGCCGTGGCGAAGGCAGCGATGGCCGCGGCGAAAGACACCCGCCGGCGGGTTTTCAGAGCCGACGCGTTGAAAACAGGTGGAATAAAACGCCAAGAGTCAGACATAGTTGTCCCCGTCCGCTAGCCTAAAAAGCACGAATGGACGACACACGAATTGTGTCGGGCGTGCTCCGACGCTAGCCAGTTAGAAAATGCGACTTGCATACCAACATACATACACGCAAGCGGCACGAAGGTGGGCGGAATCTAGACCTCAATGCTGCGAAGGGGCCCTTCACTCAAATCCTCGTAGACCCTTACGGTTCCGGGCGTAACCAGCGCGAGCGTCCCCGTAAACGTCTGAGAAGCATACATCAAACCCCCCCAACCAGAAAAGCTTGGAGTGAAAATGCCGGCTTGCGCGAAAGATCAGAAAAATAACTTAACGAACGCGCCGAGATGGAGTATTGTGTCTCCCTCCGCCATGGTTCGGGAACACCGAACCAACCTTTCGAAATACCGAGGAGACCGAGTGTCTCTCAGACTGCACCATTGCCAGCGCTCGCGGGGCGCGATCAATTGGCGACCCGGCTATCTTCTGGTGTTCAGTTTGAGTTTCGTTGTTCTCTACGTGGCCACGATACCGACGCTCGGCTTTGGGAAACAGGTGCAAGCGGCTTTCCGGATGAACGTCGTCCAGATCGATAAGGAGGCCCTGGCGGTGGACTTGTGTCATGCGCCGATCGTAACTGTGAACTGCGAAGGAACACTCCGGCCAAGGATCCTCTGGCCGCCCCAAAAAACGCAACACTCGTTGGCGTCGCGCATCAAGGGGGTGCGCCAAAGCATTCCCAGATGATTTTCTTGACTTAAGACGCGGATTTTGTCAGAAGGAATACGGAAAAACCGCCTAATCCACTCGGGGACGGACCGTTCTCTATGATTCACTTCGGCGGGTTGACCATCCTAGCTGCGCAAATAAGCCCAACAAATATTTTTGCGCCTGCCTCCACTCCTGCCGATTCCATTCGAGGACTTTATCTTTTTGTGCTCGGTGTGACCGGAGCGATTTTCTTGGTTGTCTTCGGCATGCTCATGTACGCCGCGGTGAAATACCGGAGCAGGCCCGGAGATGACCGCGAGCCGGTGCAAATTTATGGAAGCGACCAACTGGAACTAGCCTGGACGGTAATTCCCGTGCTGATCGTGATGGTGTTGTTTTTGAGCTCCGCGCGCGTGATTCATGCGCTGCAGGATGCGCGCAAGCCACCAGGCGCGATCGAGGTAACGGCCGTCGGACACCAATTCTGGTGGGAGTATCGCTATCCGCAGTACGGCTTCGTGACCGCGAACGAGTTGCATGTACCCGTCAGTGACTCCGACCAGCCGACGCCAACCTTTATTACACTGCTCTCCGCGGACACCGATCACAGCTTCTGGGTTCCGCGGCTGGCGGGGAAAACAGACCTGATCCCAAATCATCCGAATAGCATCTGGGTTGACCCGCATGAGACCGGCCTTTATCTCGGGCAATGCGCGCAATACTGCGGGACGCAGCACGCGAAGATGTTGCTCCGGGTGTACGTGGA
>Ga0126373_10002590_pt1 | contig 13360 bp, 10 predicted proteins | sample PanSoiMetPlot_11_FD_92545 | JGI IMG/M metagenome (GOLD analysis project Ga0126373, IMG submission 92545) | Tropical forest soil microbial communities from Panama - MetaG Plot_11 | ecosystem: Environmental > Terrestrial > Soil > Tropical forest > Bulk soil | place: Panama | collected 2016-02-17
GGGACGCGGAAGATGCCCAGTCCGTACCGGGAGCCGGGCACGCTGGCGCTGTCACCGCCGGTGGCGGGCACCGTGTGGCGCATCTCCCGCGCCTGCGCGGTGGGCAGCAGCGTGCCGTGCCCGATCGCGGTCCAGAACCGGGTCAGGTCGGCGGCGGTGCTGATCAGCGCGCCAGCCGAGTCGGCCCAGGACATGTTCTCGGCGGTGGTGTTGATCCGGGTGTTCTTGCTGAAGATCAGGTAGCCGGTGGCGTGGGGCTGGGGCAGGCGGGTGCTGGTGCCCGGCGCATAGGTGTGGTGGAGTCCGAGCGGGACGATAATGCGGCGGGTGACCTGGTCGGCCCAGGAGTCGTGGGTCACCTTCTCGATGATCATCCCCAGCAGGATGTAGTTGGTGTTGGAGTAGTTCCAGGCGGCGCCGGGGGCTGAGTCCGGCCGGTGGGACAGCGCGATGTCCAGCAGGTCCTGCCGGCTGAACTGGTGGAACTCCAGCTTGCGGTACGCCTGGGGCGAGGTGATGCGCGCCTGCAGGTCATCGGTGTAGTTGTGCAGGCCGGAGGTGTGCTGCAGCAGCTCACGAACGGTGATCTTGGTGCCGTCGTTGCCGTTGCCGTGGACCACGCCGGGCAGCCAGTGCCCGACGGTGTCGTCCAGCGACAGCCGGTGCTCGGCGGCCAGCTGCAGCACCACGACCGCGATGAACGTCTTGGTATTGCTGCCGATCCGGAAGAACCCGCCGGGGTTCACCGGCGTGCGGCTGTCCAGGTTGGCCACGCCGCTGGTGCCGTCCAGCTGCCGGTCGCCGGTGCGCACCTGGGCCAGCACCCCCGGTACTCCGGTTGCGGTGATCGCGTTGAGGTCACGCTGCAGATCGTGCTGCGAGTAGGCATGCCGAGCCGGCGCCGTGGCCGCACTGGCGGCGGTAGAGGTGGTGGCTACGGCAGCAGCCGTGGCGGCGGCGGCCAGGCCAAGGGCGATCCATCTGTGAGTATTCATGACCACCACACTGCCGACCGGGCAGCCCTGTGACAGTAGGGCGATCCGGCCCGCGCAGGTGGGGTTTCCCCCACCCGCTCAGAAGGCATGGCGCGGCTCGCGCCGGCGACGTGGGCTTCGGTGGCCTGCTCGGCGGGGACCGGGCCTTCCATCGCGTGGATGTCCACGAATAGGAGCATTGTGTCCTTTCCTGGCCGTGACGGCCGGTGGTGTTTCGTGACACCATCAGTGTTTGTGGGGGGCCCTGCGGCTGACCATGACCGCGGCACCGGCGCACCTGATCGCGTGACCGGCCCTGGCCAGGGCCGGTCACCGGCCGTGCTGGAGTCGGCGCTGCGGCGGCTGCGGTTGGAAGGGGCGGTCTTCCTGCGGGCCGAATACCGCGAGCCGTGGGCGTATGAGTCGCTCACCGCGCCGGAGACGGCGAAGATCGCCCACACCGCCCCAAGCCCAGGTCACGACCCAGACCTGAATGTTTACGGTCGTGGCGTGGTCTTGTGGGCGTCCTGGACAGGGCTGAGGTGAGCGGGTCAGCAAGAGGGCTGAACCGGTAGCCGACCTGGCCGTATTCGCCGAGGTCAAGCCCTTCTGCTTGTTCGCTGGGACCTACTCGCAGGCCCACGACCTTGTGTGTGACCCACAAGACGAGCCAGGTGAGCACGAACGGCCAGGCGAGGGCCACGATGGCCAGTACCGTCTGGCGGCCGAGTTGGGTCCAGCCGCTGGCAATACCGGCAAGATCGCCTGCCGCTGCCCACACGCCGCAACGGCATGTCCTACGCGCCCGGATCCTGCTGTGAGGTGAGCACCCCTGGTGGCTGTGAGGCGGTGGCGAGCACGCGCCTCAGTAGTGCGTCGGCAGCTGCTGGGTCCATGAGGGGCGGTAGCGGGAACAGCGGCCCTGGCCGCCAGCTGGTCGGCGCCGAGATCTTGCCGTTCCCGGCTTCCAGGACTCGCCCGGTGACATCGCGTGCCGTGGGCCCAAGCAGCCAGGCGACGACGGGTGCGACGTGTTCAGCGGCGAGTGGATCGTCGGCTGCCGCTGCGGTGCTTTCCGGCAGCCATGTGGTGAGGCGGGTCCGCGCGGCGGGCGCGATGGCGTTGACCGTGGTCCCGTACCGGCCCAGCTCGTCGGCGCCGACCCGGGCTAGCATCGCGATTGCCGCCTTGGCCGCGCTGTAGGCGGCTTCGGCGCGGAAGCCGTACAGTCCGGCGGCGGAGGTGGTGAGCACGACGGAGGCGTCGATGGTGCGACCGGCCTTGTGCTCGGCGCGCCAGTAGCCGCCGAGGGCCCGCAACAGCCAGAAAGCCGCGCTGACGTGCACGTCGAGGAGCAAGCGGAGGTCGTCGTCGGCTAGCTGAAGGATCGGCCCTGAACGCAGCAGGCCGGCGTTTGATACCAGCCCGTGCAACTGGCCATAGCGGCTCAGCGCTGCACGGAGCAGGGTGGCCGGTGTGTCAGGGTCGGTGATGTCCCGGGCGGCCAGGTGCATGCTGCCGGGCATGCCATGGGCTGCCTCCGTGAGTCCGGTGAGGGCGGCCTCGTCCACGTCGTTGGCGACCACCGCGCCGCCCTGCCGGCATATTTCCAGCGCGTAGGCTCGGCCCAGGCCGCGCGCCGCGCCGGTGACGATGACAACCCGGCCGGCGAGTGGCCCGGGACTGACGGACGCCTCGGAGCTGGCGGCCCGGGCACCGGCTTCACCCGCCCTGACCTCGCGGACGATCGCTGCGATCTGCTCGAGCATCCCGGCTTCAGGAGCGTAAGGGCCGAACACCGCGTCAGCGCCCCGAGCTAGCAGGCCCACTTGGTCACGCTCGGTCAGCACGCTTCCCCCCAGGACAAGGCCGATGCCCAGTTGCCTGCACCGGGCCAGCAGCTCATCGGCGTAGGCGGTCCACTCCCAGGAGTGGACCGATACGCCGATGAGGTCGGCGTCCTCCTGTTCGGCGACCGCGGCTAGCCGCTGCGGGGTGTTAAAGCGCCCGAGGTAGATCACCTCGTAGCCGTGCCTGGTGAGGAGCTTGCTGATCGCCATTGCGCCGACCTCATGCTGGTCGAGGCCGAGGGTGCCGATGACGATGCGCCCGGGACGGTCATTCCAGGTGCCGGGGGGGCTGGCTGGGTTCGGCTCCGCACGCTGACCGCTCACTGCCGGATCCCGGGCGCCTGCCTGCGGGCGGCGTATTCGAAGGGATCCCCCGGGAGCCCGAGGCCCTCGCGGAGACATCCGGTGATCTCCCCGATGGTCGCGTCGGCATCCAGCGCTGCCACAATCGGCCCCATCAGGTCGGCGGATGGGTCGGCCGCGGCGTCGCGCACCCGCCCGAGGCTCGCTTGCAGCGGCGTGACCGGGCGAGAGGGGCGCCAGGTGCGGATGCGCTCCACGTGGGCATAGTCCGGCTCGAAACGCTCCTCGGCGATGTCCCGCAGGAACCAGTCGTCCTCCGCCGGGATGACATGCTCGTTGACGCCGACGATCCGCAGCTCTCCGGCCTGCACGGCAGTGGAATGCCGGTCCATGGCATTGGTGAAGATGCTGCGGAAGTAGCCGTTCTCGACCAGCGTGCCCACGTCACCAAGTGCCTCGATCTGCCGCACGGCGGCGTCGATACGGTGCTCAAGCTCGTCCGTGAGGGATTCGAGGTAGTACGAGCCGCCGAGCGGATCCTCCACGGCGCTGATGTTGGTCTCGGCCTGGATGACCTGCTGGGTGCGGATGGCGAGCTGGTGGGCGATGGCCGACGGCGTGCGGAAGGGCTCGTCGAAGGTGGAGATCTCCAGTCCTTGGATTCCGGCCATGGCCATGGCTAGAGCCTGAACGGCGCCCCGGACAATGTTGTTCGCAGGCTGCGCGGCGGTCAACGTGAGCCCCGATGTGTGGACCGCGATGTTCACCGACCATGACCGCGGGTCGGTCGCGCCGAACTCTTCCCGCATCATGCGGGCGAACAGCCGGCGGGTCGCCCGGATCTTGGCGATCTCCTCGAACAGGTCCATGCGGCAGTTGACCAGGATCGCGATCCGGGGGGCGAACGAGTCGATAGGCAGGCCGCGGGCCAGGAGCCGGCGGCAAACCTCCCTGATCTCCAGCAGGCCCAGGCTCATCTCTTCCACGACGTCCAGCCCGCCGTCTGAGATGTAGTACGTGTCCTCGAGAAAGGCGTGGAACCGCGGCATCTCGCGCAGCGAGAAGGCGATGGAGTCGACAGATAGCCGCATCCGCATGTCAAACGGCAGGAACGTCGAATAGGAGCAGTCTTCGGAGTACAGCGGTGCGTGGATCGCCGATCCGCGCATCACCTCGGGTGCGATTCCGTTGGCAGGCCCGGCCAGGTACTGGCCTGCCAGCGCGAAGGCGGGCGGCAGCGAGTGGCTCAGCGTGACCTGGTCAAGCGGGATCCCCTCGAGCAACTCGATGAAGTCCTGCTTGCGGCACAGCGACACGCCAGTGGTACCCACCGCGGGGACGCATATCGGATGATCGGGATCGAGTGCGGATACCGTCGGGTTGTCGCCGATGACGTCGACGCCCAGCGCGCCGTGCGCCAGCAGCGCCCGGAGTTGCTCGTTGGATCTGCGGGGCGAGCCCTCTCCGGACAATTCACGCTGGATCCAGCCGCGTGGCCGGGCTTGGGGCGGCCGCAGCCTGCCGCGGGTGAACGGGTACGTGCCCGGGTCGCCAAGCTCGGCGTAGTCGTGGGCCCCTGGCTCCGGCCGGTAGAACGGCAGCAGCGGGATCCCCGCTGCGGTAAAGCCCGCCGGGGAGCCTGGTCCGGCGCCGGTCATCCGGCACTGCCTGACTGGCACAAGGACACGGCGTAGGCGCGGTAGTGCGCCGCGAGGGCGCTCAGGGACAGCGGCCCGTCCATGTGATACCAGCTGCGGATGCCATCCAGCATGTCGAGCATGGCCATCGCGGTGAGCAGCGGGTCGTCGACGCAGAAGTCGCCTGCGACCACGCCCTCGGCGATGACGTCCCGGACCGCGTCGCGGTAACCGCGGCGCAGCGCGGCGATGCAGGACTGCTGCTCGGGGGTCAGCGCGTTGAGCACCGGGTTACCGACCAGGAGTTCCTCACGGCGGGTGACGGTGAGGACGACGTGGTCGGTCACGGCCTGCTCCAGCCGGCGCCGTGGCGGCACGGCGGGGTCCCGCAGCCCCGCCACCAGCTTCTCGGTGAATTCGCGCAGGAACCGGTCGATGATCGCGTAGAGGATGTCCTGCTTGGTCGGGTAGTAGTGGTACAACGTGGACGTGGACAGCCCGACAGCGTCCGCGAGCTCACGGATCCCCACAGCGTGATAGCCCCGGCGGGAGAACAGCGCCGCGGCCGAACTGAGGATTTCGTCCGGCATCGACCGCCGGCCGGCCGGGGGGCGGCTGGCCCGCGTCGGCTCTGCGGCATTCTGCGCGTGTGCCACGCGGCCAGTCGGCAATATCGCGCTCACGGCCGCGCACCCGCTGGCGGAGTTTCGACGGTGAGCGCCGCCAGTCGCTTCTTGATGACCTTGCCACTGGCGTTACGGGGCAGCTCGCCGAGCGTGATCAGCTCGGCTGGCAGCTTGTAGTCCGCGAGCTGCGCGCCGGCCCACTTCCGCAGCGAGCTGACATCCAGGCGCTCGGCCTCGCGCGGCACGACGACGGCGCGGACCCGCTCGCCGAACAGGTCGTCTGGCACGCCTACCACGGCGACCTCGGCGACGGCCGGGTGCTGGGCCAGGACGGTTTCCACTTCCAGGCTGTAGATGTTCTCGCCACCCCGGATGATCATGTCCTTCAACCGGTCCAGCACCTGGACGTAGCCGCCTGCGTCGGCGCGGCCGACATCACCGGTGCGCAGCCACCTATCGGCGCCATAAGTTTCCGCCGTGGCATCCGGGCGGTTCCAGTAGCCCGCGGTCACCACCGGCCCGCGGACCCACAGCTCACCGACTGCCTCCGGGTCGGGTGCTTCCAGCATCTCGCCGTCGACGGCCACAGCCACCCGTACCCCCGGTACCGGCCGGCCGACCGTCCACGGCCGGTCCAGCCATTCGCGCCCGACGGCGCAGGTGACGATCGAGGTCGCCTCGGTCAGCCCCCAGATATTCGCAAAGGTGACGCCGGGCAACCGGCGGACCGCCTCGTCCAGGAACGCCTCGGCCACCGGAGCGCCGCCAAAGCACACCATGCGCAGCGCGGGCAGGCCGGCCGGGTCGAAGGTGGGATCGGCCAGCATCAGGTGGATCATCGCGGTCACGCCGGCGAAGAAAGTGATCCGGTGCTCTACGAGGGCCTCACGCATGTCCGCTGCCCGGAACTGGGGCTGGAAGACCCGGGCCGCACCGTGCGCGCCAAACCCGACGAGCTGGGACACAATGCCGGTGGCGTGGAACATCGGGGCCACGACGAGGGTACGGTCAGCCGCCGTGACGCCCAGCACCGACCGCACGGTGCGCGCGTTGAACACAAGGTTGCCGTGGGTCTGCATCGCGCCCTTGGGCCACCCCGTAGTACCGGAGGTGTAGAGGATGTTCGCGATGTCGGTGCTGGCGGCCGCGAGCCCGGGCAGTTCCGCCGCGTCCGGCCCGGGCGCGGTCAGCTCGCCCACGTCCCAGTGCGGGCGCACCTGCGGCACCCGGCCCGCTGTCTGGCCGTCCACGACGGTGAGGCAGACGTCGGAATCCGACAGCACGTGTTCGATCTCCGGCGGCGCGAACCGGGTATTGACCAGGACGGCCACGGCACCGGCCAACTGGACCCCGCTGTAGGCCACGGCGTAGCGCCAGCCGTTCGGCAGCGCCAGTGCGACCCGGTCACCCGGGCGCACGCCCCGGTCGAGCAGCCGACGGGCCACCTGCCGCGCGGCGGCGTAGGCCTGCGCGTGCGTCAGTACCGTCTGGCCCTCGATCAGAGCGTCCGCGTCCGGCCATCGCTGCGCTGACTGCGCCAGCAGCCCGCCTGCGGTCGTCGCGCTGCCGAGCACAGGGCCGTGAGTCATTCGCCACCGCCGGCCAGCACCATGTCGGCGGCCGGGTCGTCGCCGGACCGGAGCAGCTCGGTGGCCAGCCGCACGCCGCTGACCGGGCACAGGTACTCCCGCAGCAGGATCGCCTCGCCCGGCCGGCCCGGCCGTGTCGCGAACTCGGGTGCCACCTGGTTGACCGGCGTCTGCCGGACGGCACAGGCGGGGCGGTAGTCCCCGGTGATCGGTCCCAGCCGGGCCCGGCCGGACAGCGACACCCACTCGGCGGGCTGTCCGCCGACCAGCAGGACGCCGAGGTCCCCGCCGACGGGGCGCAGCTCCGCGTCGCTGCCGGCCAGAGTGGGCGGCCGGCCGTCGGCCGGCGCCGCCGCCTCGGCCAGCCGCTCGCTCAGCCGCTCCGCCCGCAGTTGCCGCGTCCCCGTCTCGTCCACGTTGCCGTCGGCCGCCCAGGCGACCGCGTAGACGCGGGTGGCGTCCGCACGGTCCAGCCAGCCGTGGCCCACGTCGCTGGCGACCGCCTGCGGGGCGCGGGTCAGCGGATCGCCGTAGCCGGGGTTGTTCGCGCCTGTCCAGGCGATGACCGAATCGGGCCCGAGCATGAGCATCGGTCCCTTGTGGTCCACCGGCTCTTGCTGGCCCGGGAGGGCCTCCACGTCCTGCGGGACGACGCCGGCGGCGAAGTGCTCGGCCAGGCCCACCCCGTGCTTGACCAGGACCCGTCCCATGCTGCTCGGGTTGGCGCCGAAGGGGCCGACCGCCTTGGGGAAGGAATCGTCGATGTAGAGGGCGGCCGCCATGCCCGGCGTGCCCCACGGGACGTAGGCTTCGGTGATGCTGCGGCCGCCCCGGTGCGCGCCGGCGCCGTCCGCGCCGCCCCGCAGTGCGCGGCGGTACAGGCACAGCATGGGATAGAGCTGCTCGGTTTCTTCGATGTTGCTGGCTATGCCCTCGGGGATCCAGAAGTGCCCGCCGAAGTCGGCGCCGTCCGCGTCGCTGCTGGCCGGCAGCGCGCCGATCATGTTGTTGGCGTTGACGGCGATGTAGGGCGCCCCGGTGGGCTGCTGCCCGGCGATGATCGTGCCGTACCAGTGGGGTTGCGCGGGCCCGAGCGCTCGGTCGCGCAGCTCCGGTGGCCCGGCTGCCACCATCTTGGCGATCACCGATCCGGACAGGCTGATCAGCAGCTCCATGGTAAAGACGCCGGACGGGCTGACCGCGGCGGGGAAGTCCGCACACGACAGGGTGCCGGGAACCGGCTCGAAGCGCACCCGCCGGTACACCCCGCCGTAGGCACCGGCCAGGTCAGGTGTTAGCGACGCGGTCAGCGCGGACAGGAAGGCGCCCACCAGCCCCGCGTAGGTCACGTTGATCGACCCGGCCTGCGGGTCGGTGCCGGCGTTGTCAACGAGCAGCTCATCGCCGCGCTTGCGGACAGTCAGCTGGTACCTGTACAGGCCGGTGTCGCCGGTGTGCGACGCTTCCGCGTACAGCCGGTGCGACCAAGTGCCGTCCGGGATCTGCCGCAGCCGCTCCACGAAGAGTTCTTCACCAGCGTCGATGACCTTGCTCATCACCGTCTTGACGGCGTCCGCGCCGTAGCGGGCGATCAGCGCCTCGATCTTTCCCGCCGTGACCGTGTTCGCGGAGATGGCCGCCCGCAGGTCCATCTGCACCACGCCAGGGAGCCGCGACTGCCGCAGGAAGACCTGCTCCATGTCGGGGCGCAGCCGGCCGCCTTCCACGATCTTGAACGGAGGGAACGCGGGCGGGTCTGTGAAGATGTCGGCCGCGTCCACGCAGAAGCTGCCCACCACCGAGCCGCCGATGTCGGAGTGGTGCAGCACGTTCGCCACCCAGCAGAACAGCTGCTCCCCGACGAAAACGGGGGCGGCGACGATCGTGTCCGGCTGGTGCGGCGTCCCCACGTACGGGTCGTTGGACAGGAACATGTCGCCGGGCCCGATGCCGGGGTCGCCGCTGCGGTTCTCCAGGATCCACTTGATCGTCAGGGACTGTGCGTTGGAGAAGTACTGGAGGTAGGGCCCGAGGAAGACCAGCTCGCCACGCTGGGTGAGGACCGAGGGCTGGAAGTCGCGGGTCAGCATGGTGATCGGCGAGACACACAGCCGCTGAAGCGTCTGGCCGTGCTCGACGTTGGCGTTGAGCAGGGCGTACCTGATCACCTCGAAGGTGACCGGGTCGACGTCCGCCGAATCTGTCTCGTGCAGCGCGAGCCGGGGGTCAATGGGCAGTGCCGCGGGCGGGACGTACCCGCGGGCCACCCCGTCCCACGTCACCGTGGTGGGCGCGCTCATGCCGCTGCTCCTTTCTCGGCCGCCTCCGCCGCGGGCAGCAGGAGGCGGAGGTGGCCACCGTCCACGGTCAGCGATGCGCCACGCGGCACCGCGACCGTCGTGTGGGACAGTTCGACGAGGGCGGGCCCGCTCAGGGCGGAACCGTCGCCCAGCCGGCCCCCGTCGTAGACGGTGGTGGGCAGGCGTTGCCCGGCATCGGGCCAGAACACCGGCTCCGGCCGGCCGGCTTCACCGGGCAGCGGCGCCGTTGTGCCGCTCACCTCGCCCGGCGCCGCCGGCACCCGGGCCCGGACACGCAGCCCAAAGATCTCGGCCGCCCGGAATGCCGACGCCGCAGCAGCCCCGTAGCGCCGCGCGTACTCGGTCGTGAAGCCGGCGGCCAGCCGGTCGGCCAGACCTTCCCTGTCCGCCGGGGCGCCGTCGAGGCCGCCCGCGTCAATGGGAACCTCGAGGCTGTGCATGAGCTGCTCCTGGTAGCGCATCAGCGCCCAGGCATCGAGGTGCGGTTCCTCCTCCACGCCCGCGGCCAGCATCAGCTTTCTGGCGCGCTCCACGGCGCCTGCGATCTCGCGGGCAAGCGCCGCGTCGCCGAACGGGGCCAGCAGGCTGGTCTCAACCTCCGCGAACCAGGTCAGGTCACCAGCCGCGATGCCGTAGGCGGACAGCGTGGACGCACCGTTGCCGAGCGGGATTAGCACCTCCCGGACGCCAATCTCGGCGGCGTAACCGAACGCATGCACCGGGCCCGCCCCGCCGTATGCGTACAAGACGAAGTCCCGCGGGTCGAGGCCGCGTTCAAGGGTCTGCTGGCGGATCAGGGTCGCCGCGCGCAGGTTGTTGATGTTGATAATGCCCGCCGCGGTCTCCTCCAGCCCGAGGCCCAGCGAGTCGGCCAGCCGGGCGATGGCGGCCCGGGATGCGTCCTCCTCCAGCGGCATGCGGCCACCCAGGAAGCTGTCCGGCCGCAGCAGGCCGAGCACCACGTCGGCGTCGGTGACAGTCGGCTGCGTGCCGCCCCGCCGGTAGCACGCGGGACCGGGCTCCGAGCCCGCGCTGTCCGGGCCGACCCGCAACGCTCCGGTCTGCGGGTCGCGCCGCGCGATCGTGCCGCCGCCGCACGCAGTCGTTCGCACGTCCAAGTGCGGGAGCCGGTAGGTGTACTGGTCGATGACTGCCTCGTTGGCCACGATCGGCTGCCCATCAACGACCAGCCCGATATCGAACGATGTGCCGCCCATGTCGGTGGCAACCACGTTACGGTGGCCATTCACCGTCGCCAGCGCCGTCACCCCGGTCAGGCCCGCGGTGGGCCCGGAATCGAGGGTGCCCAGCGCCACCTCCGAGGCGATGGAGGCTGGCACCACGCCGCCGCTGGACTGCATCAACAGCAGCGGCACCGTGAGGCCGCCAGCGGCGAGGCGGCCACCCAGCGAGTCGAGGTAGCTGGTGCACGCGGGCCCCATGTATCCGTTGAGCACCGCGGCAACGGTGCGCTCGAACTCGCCGAGACGCGGGGACACCCGGGAGGACAGCGAGATGAAGACGTCAGGTGCCACCACCCGGACGATCTTCTCCGTGGCGAGCTCGTGCTCCGGGTTGGCGAACGACCACAGCAAGGCCACGGCCACACTGTCGAGTTGGTGCTCGGCGATGAACGCCGCGATCGCGTCGGTGGCGCGGTTCTCGTCCAGCGCGACGACCACCTTCCCACTCGCATCCACGCGCTCGTGCAGTTCCAGGACCGCGCCGGGAACGATCAGCGGGGCAGGCAGCGACGTGCCGCGGACGGCGAACACGTCCTCGATGCTGCGCCCGGCTACCCGCCCGTGCCCGCGCATGATCGCCAGTGCGTCACCGTGCCCGGCGGTCGTGACCAGTCCGACGCGGGCGCCGTTGCGCTCAAGGACCGTGTTTGTGCCGATCGTCGTGCCGTGCCCGATTCGCTCGGTCCTGGCGAGCAGGTCCGGCAGGGCCAGGCCGGTACTGTCGGCGAGCTCGGCCAGCGCGGCAAGCACCCCGTCCGCCGGATCACCTTTGCTGGATAGGGCCTTGGCCGTGTGGTAAGTCCCGCCGCCGGGTGCGCCACCCCCGATCAGGACGCAGTCAGTGAACGTGCCGCCAATGTCGATGCCGATGTGGAACACATGACCCTCCATGGGTCCCGATCGATCGATCGATCGGGACAGGATGCTAATGTAACTGGGGTGGCGTACGGAGTCAACGGTCGGTGCGTTGCCTGGCCGGCCCGCGGCTTGGCGGCTATCCCCAGGTCGGCGGCGACCAGCAGCGCTCACAGGCCGCCCGATCCGCGGCATATATGTGCACGGCGGTTACGGTAATCACTTGCTTTCCATCGGCTGTGTAGCCGGTTTTTAGGCTGGTGAGGTCGGCCGGACACGCCGGACTGGGGGGCCGATTTCGGCCGCCGCGATGTTGGCGAGGGCTTCGGCGAGCGCGGCGAGGTCGAGGTTTGCCAGGTGATCCATGACGTGTTTGCGCACGCCGGCGAGGTGGGTCGGGTAGGCGTTTTCCAGCCGCGCGAGCCCAGCCGGGGTGAGGACTGCCAGCTGGCCGCGCCCATCGGTTTCTGCCTTGACCCGCTCGACCAGTCCCTGGCGGCTAAGGCGCTCGACGACGCGGGTGAGCCCGCTAATGCTGATGGAGACGGCATTGGCCAGCTCGCTCATCCGCATGGACCGGTGGGGCTGCTCGGACAAGTTCATGAGGACGGAGTACTCGGTGAGGTTCAGCCCTTGCGCTTCGAGCAGTTCGCCGTCCAGCACCCGCGGGATGACCAGCACCGCCCGGGCCAGGGCTCGCCACGCGAGCTCTTCGTCGGGGGTCAGGGGGGCGAGCGGGTGTGCGGCTGATGAGGTCATGGCCTCCCCAATGTAGTTGCTTGACACAACAACTTCAATCACTGCCGCGCCCGGCCCATAACCGGGGCGTTCAGGAGCGGGTGGCCCTGAAGGGTGCCTGAACTCCGCCGCCGCGACCGGGCCAGGCACAGGCCGGCTGCCGCCCGGGTACTGGGCCGCTGGCCTGCAGAACGCCCTTGCGGGGGTGGCCGATGGTGAGGGTGTGCCGGGAAGCGCGGCCGGAGGGATCTGTGGTCGGCCGGGTCACCCTGATAGTTGCTTGACACAGCAAGTCATAGCAATATGTTTGTTTGTGCAAGCAGATACAGCGCTCGTAGGAGGACCAATGAAGATCGTCACCATCGGCCGTGGAAACGTTGGGGGAGGCCTGGCCGCGCTGTGGCGCAAGGCCGGGCATGAGGTAACCGAGCTGGGGAGCGATGGCGGGGACGCCAGCGATGCTGATGTGGTGCTGGTGGCGGTCCCGGGCCCTGCCGTCTCAGCGGCGCTGGACAAGGTCACCGGCCTGGCGGGCAAGATCGCCATCGACGCCACCAACGCCTACCCGTCCCGCAACGAGGCCTTCCCGTCGCTGGCGGAGGAGGTCCAGTCGATCACCGGCGGCCCGGTCGCCAAGAGCTTCAACATCAACTACGCCAGCCTGTACGGCCAGGTTTCGGCGCAGCGGGTACGGCCCAGCAGCCTCTACGCCGCCGACGGCGCGGCGGATGCGACCGTCGGGCAGCTCATCACCGACGCCGGCTACGACCCGGTCCGGGTTGGCGGGCTGGACAAGGCCCGTGCCCTGGAGGATCTCACCTGGCTGTTGTTCGCCGCCGCCCAGGATGGTGCCCCCTTCTTTTACCGCTTCGCGGCGCCCGGCGAGCTGTGAACAAGACCACACCCCAGCAGGGAGCGCCACGCCTCGCCCGCAACCCAGAAGGAGCCACACATGTCTCTCGCGTCAGAGAAGTTCCACGACACCCAGGACCCGCGGTACAGCACAAGCCGAGCCGTCCATGTTCTCGCAGGCGAAGGCCCGACGACGTGGTTCGCTGGTGACACCTACACGATCAAGGCATCTCGCGAGTCCACGAACGGCTCGCTCGGATTGGTCGATGCCACGGTGCCTCCCGGCGGCGGACCGGTCGCCCATGTCCACACCAGAACCGACGAAGCCTTCTATGTTCTCTCCGGCCAGCTCGAGATCCTCGACGGCGCAC
>Ga0126373_10002591_pt1 | contig 13356 bp, 8 predicted proteins | sample PanSoiMetPlot_11_FD_92545 | JGI IMG/M metagenome (GOLD analysis project Ga0126373, IMG submission 92545) | Tropical forest soil microbial communities from Panama - MetaG Plot_11 | ecosystem: Environmental > Terrestrial > Soil > Tropical forest > Bulk soil | place: Panama | collected 2016-02-17
ATCGACCGGGCATCCCGTTGAGTGACTGAGCTATTTTGTTATCCCGACTTGGCTGAGCAACCACGCGCACTCGAAGGCGCGGTCTCTTAGCTGATCGTAACGTCCCGAGGCACCGCTATGCCCGGCAGGATCCAGTTTCATTCTGAGCAGGATCGGGTTCTTGCTTGTGTTCAACGTACGCGCTTTGGCAACGAATTTCGCCGCCTCCCAGTAGGCCACTTGGCTATCGTTCAAGCTTTCCGTGAGAAGCATGGCCGGGTATGGCGCTTGATGAAGATTGTCGTAGGGACTGTACGAGAGTATGTAGTCGTACACGGCTCTGTCGTTTGCCGGATTGCCCCATTCTGGATAGTCGGTCGTCGTTAATGGCAGCGAAGCATCCATCATGTCGTTCATGACGTCCACGAACGGGACCGCCAGATGCACGGCCTTGAAGAGGTCTGGACGCATATTGACCACCGCGCCCATCAGCAAGCCTCCAGCACTCCCGCCTTCGATCAGAAGAAGATCTTTGGAGGTCCACTTTTCGCGAATGAGGTAGTCGGCGCAATCGATAAAATCGTTGAACGTATTCTTTTTCTTCAATAGCTTGCCGTCGTCATGCCAGGGCTCGCCCATATCGTCGCCACCCCGAATGTGCGCGATGACATACGCGAGACCTCGGTCGAGCAAGACCAATCGTGAACTCGAAAACGACGCCGGATAGCCAAATCCGTAGGAACCGTAGGCGTTCAGCAAGAGCGGTTGACGGCCGTCCTGAGGAAAGCGTCTTTTGTGGACGATGGAGAGAGGCACCTTGACACCGTCCCGTACCGTCACCCACTGGCGCTCCGAAGCATATTGAGAAGGGTCGTAACCCCCGGGTACTTCCTGCTGCTTCCGAAGCATCGATTTTCCGGTCACGGTATCGTAGTCAAAGACGCTTGGCGGTGTGATCAGGCTCTGATAGGTGTATCGATAGGTCGTTGAGTCATATTCCAGATTGATGCCAGGAGACGCGGCATACACGGGCTCAGGAAGCGGAATTGTGCTCCACTTCCCCGACTTAAAGTCGAGGAGTCGCATACGATTCAGCGCTTGCGACTTCTCCACGGACACCGCGAAGGCGCGGAACAAGTCGATGTCCTCAACGAGAACATCCTTATCCTGAGCGATGAAAATGTTCCAATTTTTCACTTTGGGACTATCGTCCGGCGCCGTGAAAACCTGAAAATTCCGAGCGCCCTTATTGCTTCGAATGTAGAAGAGATTTTCGCGATGATCGATAAAGTAACGGTGCCCCTTTTCACGAAGAAGAAAAAGAACGAAAGAGGATTGCGGTTGATCGGCCCTCAGATACCGAAATTCCGTAGTATCCGTGCTCGAGGCCCCCAGCAGGATGTATTTCTTGTCCCGGGTCTTGTCCACGTCGAGCCTAAATGTCTCGTCCTTTTCCTCATACAGAAGTTCGGAGCCCTCCTGGCCGAGCCTGTGACGCCAGGCGCAATTGGAGCGCTTTGTGACCGCGTCCTCGGTGACAAGAAACAGGGTGCGGTTGTCCCCAGCCCAGGCTATGTTGTCGACGCGCTCTATGGTGTCGGGTAGAGTAGCGCCCGTCCGCAGGTCTTTCACAAAAAGCGTGAACTGCCGATATCCTTCGTAGTCGAGCGTGTAGGCAAGCAGACTCTGGTCGTCACTGACGACAAAAGCGCCCAGTCCGACGAATTTCTTTCCCTGCCCGAGTTCATTCAAATCGAGGAGTATTTCTTCTTTGCCTTCCAGGCCTCCCTTTTTACGGCACTGGATAGAGTACTGTTTACCTTCCTCGGTTCTCGAGTAGTAGTAGTATTCGCCGCGACGCACAGGCACGTCCAAATCGGTCTGTTTGACATGCGACAACATTTCGTTGTAAAGCGCATCCTCAAATGGTTTCGACCCAGCAGTCATCGCCTCAGTGTACGCATTCTCCTGTTTGAGGTATTGGAGGACGTCCGGATTAGACCTCTCGCGCAACCAGAAATAGTTGTCGACCACTCTGGCGCCGAAGCGGGTTTCTTCGTGCGGGATTACCGGTGCAACGGGTGGAATTGGCGTTTGATCGGCCAGGAGGCCACCAAAAAGGAATGCCGATAGAGTCAGCGCAATAAAACCAACCTGAATCGCCGACGTCGTTCATACTCCCGTTTGAACGCCGTGCCCATGCTGTGACCCAAGGACGTTTCTCTTTCACCCCGAGGAACGAGCTGGATTGTACCATTCACCGCGTTTACCGGTGGGGGAGATAGCGGCTGGCCGAAAGCTGCTCCTAGAAGCTTGCGGAAATACCAAAACGGCTGGTCGCGGCCTCTTTTGAACCGCTCCCACGCTTTCGGGCCGATTGGTTGGCAATCCTCTAGAATCGCGCGCATGGTATCGATGGCGCTGCCATCGCGAAGACTCCTATCACGTTGTCCCGTTGCCGTGACCTGACGAGATAGCCCACACCGGGGATATGCTTAAGGCGTGAATTCTCTAGAGCGTGCTTTGGGCGGGCAGTGGCACCAAGGTGTTCGGATGAGGAGTTCGCTCGGGGGCCACACAGAAACAATCCTCGCAAAGCGAACTTAACAGTGACCGATCGCTTACAAAACAGGAGAAACCAATGTCGAAAACGTTTTCCATCACCGGGGCAAAAGAGGAAGTGGACTTATGAAGATTGCCATCCTCGACGATTATCAGAATGTCAGTTTGAAAATGGCGGATTGGACTGCTCTCGCCGCAAGGGCTGACATCACAGTATTCAACGATCATCTTGCGGATCCGGAGGCGCTCGTTGAACGGCTTGCCCGCTTCGACATCCTGTGTGTAATGCGAGAGCGGACGCCGTTATCGCGAGAAGTGCTACAACGCCTGCCACGACTCAAACTGATTGCGTCCACAGGGGCACGTAACGCTTCGATCGACAGCTCTGCTGCGAAAGAGCTTGGAATCGCTGTCACAGCGACTGGATACCAACCGACCGCCACGATCGAGCTCACCTGGGCTCTCATCCTCGCGAGCGTCCGCTTCGTTGTTCGCGAGAATCAAGCCGTACGTGACGGCTTCTGGCAAACCTCGATCGGAGAAGAACTCGGCGGCAAGACCTTGGGCGTATTGGGCCTTGGCAATATCGGAACACAGGTGGCGCGGCTTGGCCTCGCGTTCGGAATGAAAGTGATTGCGTGGAGTCAGAACATGACCCCAGAGATCGCCGAAGCGGCGGGAGCGAAGCTGGTTTCAAAAGAAGAATTGTTCGCTGAAGCGGACATCGTTACCATCCACCTTGTCTTAAGCAGCCGTACGGCGGGCCTTGTGGGAGCTGCAGAGCTTGCGCTGATGAAGCCGACTGCCCGATTGATCAACACGTCCCGTGGACCTATCGTTGATGAGCCATCTCTGATCGAGGCACTACGCTCACATAAAATAGCAGGGGCCGCGATCGATGTCTTCGATCTCGAACCGTTGCCGCCTCAGCATCCCTTCCGGGCCATGGCTAATGTGCTGGCGACCCCGCATATCGGATATGTCACCGAAAACCTCTATCGAACGTTCTACAGAGATGTAGTGAAGAGCATTACCACATGGCTGGAGAAGCAGGCGACAGGAGCAAGGCAATGAGTCCGCTCCGACTGACGGGATGCGGTCATGAATGAAGTGGCAAGCAAAGAGATTCCGCTGAAATGGGATGTGTTCGTGGCCAAACGCCAGGGGATCACCCGTGACCTTCCGCCGGGAAAGGAACAATTGATGTGGGTAGCCGGCTCCTCAATTCTCATTTATGGCGTTCGCGATGCCGTCCTGGTCGACACCCAGCTGACCATTGATCAGAATCGTGCTCTCGCCGCATGGATCGCCAAAAGCGGCAAAAATCTGACCACGATCTACATCACTCATGGCCATGGTGACCATTTCTTTGGTATCGCGGAGCTAAAAAGGTTCTTTCCCCACGCGAGAGCAGTCGCAACTCCTAATGTGCCAAAAGTCATGCACCGACAGGCTTCGCCAGAGTACCTGGCAAAATTCTGGACGCCGCGTTACCCGGGGTAACTTCCAGAGAATCTGATGGTCGCGGAGGAACTCACTTCCAAGGTGATCCAACTCGAAGGGGGTGACCTCGTGCCGGTCGAACTCGGACATACGGACACCAACCACACCACGTGTCTCCACGTGCCATCAATCGGTTTGGTGGTCGCCGGTGATGCCGTTTACAACGATATTCATCTCTATCTTGCCGAGTCGAGTCCGCAAAGCCGACGTGAATGGATCGCCGCTCTCGACACAATCGACGCACTCAACCCGCGCGCAGTCGTCGCTGGCCACAAAAAACCTGAAAGGAATGATAACCCCGGAAACATCGAAGAAACGCGGCGATACATTCGCGATTTCGACGACCTCGCTGAGACGACCACCACTGCGCGGGAACTTTACGAGAGAATGCTGGAGCTTTATCCCAATAGGGCCAATCCGGGTTCGCTGTGGAGTTCGGCCCAAGCGGCGAAAGGCTAGAGCGCAACTGAGCTACGGGCACTCGATAGTGCGGGGCTTCCACAAACAGCCCAAAAGTTCGTCAGCAAGCAAGGGTGATGCCTCTTCGCGTCTAAACCGTGCCCGCACTTTCTTTGCTGGGCCGCTTAACCGTGGCGGTAGCTAGGAGTTTTTTGCTACGAATTCCGGCTCGCGCTCGTCGATGCGAATCTCCGAGAGTTCCGTGATGAGGCTCCCAGCCCAGCGGTACACGTTGTGTTCTTTGACAATTTGGCGCATGCGCCGCATGCGGGCTTGCCGTTCTTCCGCATCCATCTCCAGCGCCGTGCGAATGGCGTCCGCCAGTTGTTCGGTATCGTAAGGATTCACTACCAGAGCGTCCCGCAGCTCGCGAGTGGCGCCTGTGAAACGGCTGAGGATCAAGGCGCCTTCTTCATCGTCCCGTGAGGCAACAAACTCCTTGGCCACAAGATTCATGCCATCGTGGAGCGACGTGACCATGCACAGATCGGCGGCCCGGTAATATGGCACAATCTCTTCGTGGCTGTGGTGACGAGTGAGCAAAACAATCGGCTTCCAGTTTCCGTTCTTTGTAAATCGACCATTTATGCGCGCAGCCTCCGCCTCAACTTCCTCTAGGAGGTCGTGATAGCGCGGAATCGTAGTGCGGCTGGGCGCACCAATCTGCACGAACGTGAAACGGCCTAAGTAATCTGGACACTTTTCAAGGAACCTCTCTACGGCGCGGAATCGCTCGATGATTCCCTTGGTGTAATCGACACGATCCACGCCCACACCGAGAAAGCTTGCCCGTACGCCGTGCGACTTGAGCAACGAGGCCCGCAAGTCGTAAGGCGATGGAGCCAAGAACGCTGGTGCAACCTGGGCCTCACGGAAATCGACGCTGATTGGAAACGGCCGCACGTTTGTCACGTGATCTCGACGCTTTACGGAGAAATGCTCCCACTCAACTCGCGACTCTAGAGCTGCGTCGACGGTTTCGAGGAAATTATTGCAGTGCGCCTGCGTGTGAAACGCAACCAGATCGGCACCAAGCAACCCATCCAGCAGTTCACGCTGCCAGGGGCAAATGCCGAACGCCTCCGGATTTGGCCACGGGATATGCCAAAAAATCGCGATGCGTACATCAGGGCGCGCTTCTTTGATCATCCGCGGCAACAACGCGAAGTGATAATCCTGCACGAGGAGCAAAGCCTGCTCGGAGCCTTCCATTTCTTCGAGCACAACATCTGCAAACTTGCGGTTCGCATCTTGGTAGCTCTGCCAATCGGAGGCACGGAAAATTGGCCGTGTGTGCGCGATGTGGCAAAGCGGCCAGAGGCCCTCGTTTGAAAAGCCGTAGTAGTAGCCTTGCTCTTCTTCTTTCGTGAGCCATACCCGGCGCAGGGTGTACTCCGGTTTATCCGGAGGAACACGCAACCGGTCCTGCTTGTCCACAACCTCACGATCCGCGTCACCCGAGCCAAAGGCGATCCACGTGCCGTTGCAAGCGCACAACACAGGCTCGAGTGCCGTGACCAACCCGCTCGCCGGAACGGAGACTTCGATATTCTTTCCGCGACGCATGTGTATGTATGGCTCTCGGTTGGAAACGACGAACAACGAGCCGTGCAGCTTGCTCTGCAAGCTCACCCGCAGTCTTTCCGGTGTCCATAGCGACTGGCCTGTTTCGCGCAAGCGAGCCTCTTCGGCCGCAGCCGCTCGCGCCTCATGGAGGCTGCGCGCCAGGTTGACCACCTCTTCTGAGAACGGTGCGAGAAAACTGTCTTTGGGAAGCTTCACGCGCGGATGCGCCTTGCCGCTGCGCAGGTCCTTTATCCATTGCGCCATGCGCGACATCGGGAGCACGACGGTCCACCGAATGATCAGCAGCGTCACAAAGACAACCAGCAGCACCTGCGCGATCACGTGCCATATGGTTTCGCGCCAGATGCTCTTGCTCTGCGCTTCGATGTAACTGGCGTCGTCAAAGATCGCCAGCGCACCACCGACCGAACCATTCTTGTGCAGCGGCAGGTAATAGACATGCACCGCCTTGCCATCTAGGTGAAGGAACTGTCCGAAGCCCTGGTCTTGCCTGACATGCTCAAACGGAGGCGCCGGTGGTGTGACCCGGCTCTCTAGCGTGGCGCTCTCTGCCAATATGTTTCCATCCGAGTCGTACACTGCGACACCAAACAGACGTTGGCGGTTTTCAAAGCGATTGACAATGCGCCGAAGTTCGGTACGCGAATCGTGGGCAAAAGCAGGCTCAACAATTTCTTGAAGGCTCTCAGCGAAAACCTCGGCGCGCCGTTCCAGATCCGAACGCAGCCCTTCCTTTTCGGAGCGGACTTGGCTCCTCGATATGAGATACGTTACCAGGGTGATCCCGACGACCAGGGAAAGGATCAGCCGCAGGCCAAGCCTCACGGTAACCTCTCTCGAGAGTTTCCAATCGTGTTCATGCGCGAGTTGGGTGTGAGCAAGAGTGGCACAAAGTCACACGCCTCCGACCCCGTTTCCTGCTGATGGTCTCAAACGCGTCCGCGAAATAGGTTAATGAGCTGCGATCTGTAACCCCCCTCGCGCGCCGTGGATGCACAGGAATCGGTCACCGCTGGTTTTGAATGTTCACACGAACATGAGCATGCGCCGTTGGGCCCATTGATCTGGAGCTAGTGGATTCTGCGTTGCTACATTTCGGTGCGTCGTAGCACCGTTTCCCGGAGCGGGGCCGATGGCGAAAACGCCGAGGAGGACAAAGACAGTCGCAGTCCAAGCCGTTCCGCTCATATCCACCTCGGTCAGCGACCTGCAGCTAGCATAAGGGTTAAACCGGGTTTATACCATACAGGGAACACCCTACACGCTCCGTATCTTCATGAGCTGGTGGTGTTTTCAGAGACCCCTTGAACTTTGCAAACAATGGAAGCTGAGCCTGGAATGAATTTTTTACGCAGTCTAGGGCCGCCACGGCCTGCTCGCTCGACAAACGGGGCGTGCTTGACCCTCCTGCATAGCCCGCGTAAGCTGGATGGAGCGCAACACATGGCAGAGGATTCAACCAAAGTGAGGCTGGTGGGAGCCGGCCCGGGCGACCCCGATCTGCTAACCGTAAAGGCGCAACGCCTGATGCGCGAGGCCGATCTCGTCCTTCACGACGACCTGGTGTCCCCAAACATTCTGGCCCTGGCTCGTTCACATTCGGAAATCGTGAACGTCGGTAAGCGCTGCGGCTCCAAAGGGATTACCCAAGTCGAGATTCACGAACGGATGATCCTGGCCGCACGCCTCGGCCGGTCTGTCGTTCGCCTCCATGGCGGTGATCCCGCGATCTTTGGGCGGCTGGGCGAAGAGATTGATGCTCTGACCGAGGCTGGGGTGCCCTTTGAGATCGTCCCTGGAATCACCGCCGCGTCTGCCGCGGCAGCGGCGCTCGGTGTCTCGTTAACGGACCGGCGCAAGGCTTCCCGCGTGATCATTGTGAGCGGCCATCGCGCCGCGAAGAGCGCCCCGTACACCGCGACTGACTGGAAGGAAGTAGCTCGAGCGGACGCGACCCTTGTGGTTTACATGCCTGGCAATCACTTCGCGCCGCTCCGTGAGGAGTTGCTCGCCGCCGGACTATCGCCAGAGATTCCCGCCGCGATCGTCTCGCAGGCGACTACCTCGGTTGAGCAGTGTGCGAATGCTACACTCGGTACAATCGATCTGCTACCACCTATGGATTCTCCCGCCGTTCTTCTGATCGGGCGATCACTTGATCGCGCGCGGCGCAAGAGGAAAGACGCTGCGTTGGTTGCCTTTGAGGAAGCGGAGCTGATCCTGTCTTCACTGTGATCTTCCCGCCCCACTCTGGCGCGTCTGCCGGAAACGCAACACCAATGTTCGTGTTAGATTGAGTTCAGATCGAACTTGGCTTTGGCGAGGGTCCCGCGCAAATGCTCGAGCGCAAACGGTCCCAGATCGATTGGATCGACATCGTCTGGTTCATTTTCATTGTCAGCCTAGCGCTCCTACCGCCAGTTGACGAAATTCACAAGCAACTGATTCTATTTTCCTTCGCTGTCTTTCAGTTCTTCGAAAGCCGCTTTATTGTCTGGTTGCCCTCGCGCGGCCGCGTCTACAGCGTGGCATTCAAAATCGCCCTGGCTACCTTGCTCCTCGACCACACCGGTGAGGTTGCAATCAACAGCAGTTATTCCCCGATCTACTACGTCCCGATCATCACTGCGGCCATTTATTTCGGCCCGCTAGGGACGCTTTTTTGGACGGCCGTCACTTCTCTTGCCTACAGTTTCTATCTAATCCCTGCGCATTCGGAATACGAAATCACCGCCGAGGGATTCAAATATCTCGCCATCCGCATCCTTTTCTTCTTTCTCGCCGCCATGCTTGTCAATCGGTTTGTGGTGGAAAATCGGCGGCAGGTGGCGCGCTACCAAGCGTTGTCGGAAACTCTGGAAGAAACCAATCGTCAGCTGCAGCGGGCCGAGGCCGAGGCGCGCCGCACCGAACGCCTGGCCGCGCTGGGTCAAATGTCCGCAGGCCTTGCACACGAAATCCGCAATCCGCTCAACGTCATCAAAGGTTCAGCCGAAATGTTGGCGGAAAAACTGAAAGGCTCCGAGCCGCTCGCGAGCGAGTTGGCCGGCTACATCTCTTCCGAAGTGAATCGCCTGAATGCGCTTGTGGCGCGGTTTCTCGATTTTGCGCGCCCCTCGCACTTGGATCTGAAACCGCAAAAGATGGACGAAATTGTCGAGCGTGCCCTCGAATCCGTGCAGGCTCACTCACCAAACCCAAACATTCGGGTCGAGCGCCATTATACTTCGGCCCTGCCGGAGATTTTTGCCGACGCACAACTGTGTGAGAGCATTTTCGTCAACCTGATTCAAAACGCGTATCAAGCAATGGAGTCCTCTGACCACGGGCGCGAGAATGTATTGCGCTTGTCCGTTGAACCAGAGTCGTCAAACGGTCGCAAAGGAGTGGGAGTCAAGGTGGTTGATTCCGGACCAGGCGTTCCGGCCCAACTGCGCGAGCAGATTTTCAATCCCTTTGTCACATCGAAGCAGGATGGCGTCGGGCTTGGCCTCGCTCTCGTCGCCAAATTCGTGGACGATCACCGCGGCTCGATTCGCCTGGAAAAGAGCTCGGGGGCAGGCGCCACGTTTCACGTTTTTCTGCCTGGCCTAACCACAGAGAAAGTGCCCGGTTCCTATCGTATGGAAGTGTTTAAATAGCTCAACAGGTCGCACACGTGCCCGCCGAAAAGCCATCGATCCTGGTCATCGAGGACGAATCCAAAATGCGCCGGCTGCTCGAATTGCAGCTTGCCGAAGAAGGCTTCCGCGCCCAAACTGTCGCGGACGCCGAAGCCGGCTTGCGGCTGATGAATGGCGAGAAATTCGATCTGGCCGTTACCGACTTCAGACTTCCCGGCATGAGCGGCCTTGAATTTCTGCAGGCCGTAAAGCGCATCGACGCACATCTTCCAGTCATCATCATGACCGCTTACGGTTCGGTTGAGTCCGCCGTGGAAGCCATGAAACATGGCGCCAGTGATTATGTCTTGAAACCTTTTTCTCTCGCTGAACTAGTGCTCGTAATTCGTAAGGAACTTGCTGCGCACCGTTTGCTCGAAGAAAACCGTTCCCTGCGGGAAGCTCTCGGGCAACGCTATCAGTACAAAAACATTGTCGCCGAGAGCAAACAGATGCAAGCGGTTCTGGCCCTCGTCGAGCGGGTGGCTCCGACGAACGCGACGGTTCTGATCGGCGGCGAAAGCGGGGTCGGTAAGGACCTGATCGCTCGCGCGATTCACGAGCACTCCAATCGTGCCTCCGGGCCATTCCTTAAAATCAACAGCACCGCGATCCCCGAGAACCTGCTCGAGAGTGAACTCTTCGGCTATGAAAAAGGCGCCTTCTCCGGAGCAGTCACAAGCAAGCCCGGAAAATTCGAGCTGGCCGATCGCGGTACGCTGTTCCTCGACGAAATTGGCGATGTGCCGCCGCCGATTCAGGTGAAACTCCTACGCGTGCTTCAAGATCGTGAGTTCGAGCGGCTGGGTGGCACGCGGACCCACAAGGTAGATGTGCGACTGATCGCGGCCACTAATCGCGATTTGCGCGCCGCCCTCGAAGAAGGAACGTTTCGCGAAGATCTCTACTATCGCCTCAACGTGGTCGCCATCGACATGGCGCCACTGCGGGAGCGCAAGGAAGACATTCCCGCGCTGGCCGGTTTCTTTTTGAGAAAGTTTACCCAAGAAACCGGAAATCCCATTCAGAGCATTACGCCACCAGCATTGCGCCTGCTGATGGACTACCACTGGCCTGGCAATGTCCGTGAACTAGAAAACATCCTCCAACGCAGCGTGACTCTCTGTTCTGGAACGATCCTGGATGCAGCGGATGTTCATTTCGATACCACCCGTTCGCGGCGAACCGTGGAAGCGGCTCCCGTGCTGCCCGATGGATTCACCCTCGAACAGTGGGAACAGGAGGTCATCCGTGAGGCGCTTCGACGCGCCAATGGCAACAAGAGCCAGGCAGCGCGAGCGCTAGGTCTTTCGCGCAATGCGCTGCGCTACCGCCTCTCCCAAATGGGCGTCGCCGATTCGGCCGAAGGCGAAGTGTAGCCTTCAACCAACCGCAGCCAGCTGGCCGAAATCCACCACCCCGCTTGAAAAGCACCAGTCCGCAGAACTTCCTCGGATCCTGGCCTCTTCGCAACAGACAGAATCAGAGCGACTTAGCGTTATATGTGAGGATCCCCTTTTGGCACAGCCCATGCGTAGCAGAAGGGTGGACCTAAGGATCCTGGCGAGTCGTCGGCTGGGAGGGAACATGAAACGATATCTGGCAGGTATGGCACTTTTTCTGCTGGCTTCCGCTGCGCGCCCGCTTCTCGCGCAGGACCAGTCGCAAGACCAATCCGATCCCTACGCGCCCTACGATTCGCCTGGCCCGGCTCCATCGCCCGGTCAAAGCGCTCCCCCGGAGTCGAACCAGACAGCGACGGGCATGGCGCGCCTCAGTTTCATTCATGGCGACGTTTCCGTTCAACGCGGTGATAACGCCGACTGGGAAGCGGGGACCATTAACACCCCGATCGCAGTCGGCGATCGCGTGTCAGTCGGCTCCGGCGGGCGCGCAGAAATTCAACTCGATTACGCCAACGTGCTGCGGCTCTCTGATGGCGGAATGGCAAAAGTCGCTGCACTCTCGCGCGGGAACATTCAAGTGCAAATTGGCCAGGGCCTCGCCACATATTCAGTGCTGAGAAACAGCGAGGCCAGTGCGGAGATCGACACACCGAACAGCGCCATTCATCCGAACGGCCCGGGTGACTATCGCATCAGTGTGATGCCTGATGGGTCGACCGACGTTGTGGTTCGCGAAGGCTCCGCTGAAATCTCCGAGCCGCAGGGCAGCACGCAGGTTGAGAGCGGACAGATGATCACCGTTCAGGGCAGCGATAATCCCGAATACAAGATCTCATCCGCGCCCCTGGCAGATGCGTGGGACTCCTGGAACCAAGACCGCGACCGCAGGATTATGAACGCCAGCAGCTGGCGCCATACCGACCCGTATTACACCGGTACACAGGATCTCGACGAGTACGGTGCCTGGTCCGAAGTTCCCGATTATGGCCCGGTGTGGACTCCCCGGCAGGGTCCGGACTGGGCTCCCTACAGTGCGGGCTCCTGGGTTTGGGAGCCCTATTGGGGTTGGACGTGGGTTTCCAGTGAGCCTTGGGGCTGGGCGCCCTATCACTACGGGCGCTGGTTCGTTTGGGGCGGCAATTGGGTGTGGTGGCCTGGCCCGGTGGTTGCCTATCCCGCCTACTATCCTGTTTGGGCGCCAGCCTACGTCAGCTTCTTCGGCTGGGGAGGCGGCGGATTTGGCGTCGGCGTCGGCTTCGGATTTGGCTTCGGCCATGTTGGTTGGCTGCCGTGCGGACCGGGTGATTGGTTTCACCCCTGGTGGGGACGCTGGGGCGGCCGCTACAACGCCTATAACGTGACCAACATTCACAACACAACGGTTATCAATGGCTACCATGACGGCTTTGCGCCACTGGGCCTCCGTGGCGAGCACTCATTCTCAAATGTGAACCAGGCGTTCAACAACGAGCGCGTACGCAGCGGATTCGTATCGAGCGATAGCAATAGGTTCGGGCAAGCGGGCTTCTCGCCGCAGCGCGGCATCAGCGCGGGTGAATTCCGCCAAGCAAGCATGGTGAGCGGGAAAATGCCGTTCAGCCCGTCGCGCGAAAGCTATAGCGCGGCTGGCCACGCTGCGAATCCCCTCTCATATCGCAACGCGCCAGCGACCTCGCAGCGCTTTTTCACCAGCAGATCTCAGGCTGGCGCGGGCCTTAACGCGCAAGGCTATCGTTCCTTCGGCGCTCCCAACAGCTCGGCACGCGTAGCGCCTAGCTTCGGTGCTAGTCGGAACTCCGGCGCATTCAGCCGGACGACGCCCTCTCCATCACTTGGTTCCGCACGCTCGAATCGCGAAGCGCCAGTACAATCGACCCGACCCGGTTGGCACGCGTTCACCCCTCCCTCCGGCCCAAATCGTTCGTCGCAAGGCTTTAGCTCAAGTCCGCGATCGGACCCTTACAATTCCCCTCGATCGGGCTTCGGTTACGCCCAGCGCCAGCCGCAGGCCGATCAGCAGTACAACCGTAGCTGGGGACAGCGGCAGCCGCAAACTGAACAGCAGTACAACCGCGGCTGGTCGCAACCCAACGAATACCGGCCGCCCGCGTCGGCACCGCGATCAGGCTACTCCAATTCATACCCTTCCTATTCGCGTCCTCCCCTTAATATGAGGCAGCCTGTCGTGACGCCGCGCG
>Ga0126373_10002592_pt1 | contig 13355 bp, 15 predicted proteins | sample PanSoiMetPlot_11_FD_92545 | JGI IMG/M metagenome (GOLD analysis project Ga0126373, IMG submission 92545) | Tropical forest soil microbial communities from Panama - MetaG Plot_11 | ecosystem: Environmental > Terrestrial > Soil > Tropical forest > Bulk soil | place: Panama | collected 2016-02-17
AGGGCAGGCAGAAGGCGGCAAAGTCGTAGATCCGGTGGACGCCGGACTTGCCCGAGCGCGCCGCTTGGCAGGTGTCCTGTGCCAGAGATCTTGAGGCATTGCCATCGCGCCAGAGGCATTGGGTGGAGTGCTGCCACTATGTTGAGGCACCCTGCTCCTCGATTCCCCCGATCACCTGCGCCAGGACGTGTCCCGTGCCAGAGAAGTCGAGTCAGTGCCACCGTGTCTGAGGCATCGGGCGGACTGCTGCCAGTAAGTTGAGGCAGCTTGTGATCAATATCTGTCGTGAGGTGCTTGGTGGCTGGTGCGGGCTTGGCCGGGGCTGCGGGCCGGCGGCCGGAGCATCAGCCGCAGTGGCTGGCTGCCGCCGTAGTGCAGCTCCCCGGTCAGCTCGAAGCCGAGCCGGTGGTAGAGGGCGGCGTTGCGCTCGCTGGAGGCTTCCAGGTATGCGGGCAGGCCCGCCTGGTCGCACCGGGCCAAGGTGGGGCCCATCAGGACGCTGCCGATGCCCTGGCCTTGCTGATCGGGTGCGACGCCGATGAACGGGAAGTAGTGATGGGGCTGCTGCGGATGCCGGGATTCGGCCCGCGAGAGCAGCCACGCGGCGCGGGGCAGCCGGGCGCCGAACGACCGCAGGTAGCCTGGCCCGTGCCGCAACTGCGCCGGCCAGGGCTGGTGCCATTGCCCGGGCGGTAGCGATATGGCGGCGCCGGCGAGGTTGGTGGTCGTCTGCACGGTGCCGCGGGCAAGCCCTGCGGCGCGCATCTCAAGGGCGAAGAAGCGCCGCAGCCGGGCCGGGCGCTGCGCCTGGCCGGGCAGCAGCCACACAAACACCGGGTCGTCGTGGAACGCCGCCGCGAGCACGCCCGCGAGCTGGCGGATGTCGCCGTATCCTGCCTGCCTGAGCGTTACGGCCTGCTGGCCGCGCCCGTGGGAGCCGTCCCCGGCCGACACCGACAAGGCTTGCTCCTGGCGCATCGAACTATTCATACAATGTCTTATACAATGTTTAAATGATGATGTCCAGCCCGGGCCCGGCCACGCACCGCACCCGCCTGCTGGCGGCAGCGCGAGAGCTGCTGCGCGAGCGCGCGTATGGCGACATCACCGCGCGTGACCTGGTGGCGGCATCCGGCACCAACCTGGGATCGATCGGCTACCACTTCGGCTCAAAGGAAGCATTGCTCAACGAGGCGATCGGCCTCGCCCTGGAAGAATGGGCCGAGACGATCATCGGTCTGACCAGCCCCGCGCAGGAGCCGGCGCCGCTCGCCTGGCTGGGCCCGCTGCGGGCGGTCCTCGACGATTACGAGTCGATCCGGCCGTACTACCAGGCCTTCATCGAGGCACTCGCCCGCAGCGCCCGGTCCCCCGCGCTGCGGCGCCAGCTCGCCGATCACTACAACCGGCAACGCGACCGCGTCGCGTCTTGGCTCACCGCTGCCTCCTCCGGCGCGATCACACCGCAGCAGGCGCGGCACCTGTCCTCGGTCCTGATCGGCGCAGTGGACGGCCTGCTAATCCAGTCCTTCATCGACCCTGGTGACGTGCCAGCCATCCGCGACCTCGCCGCCTCTTGCGCCAAAGCCGGCACCGCCTACGGCCAGCTGGCCGGCGAGGAGCCCGCCGCCGACTGACCGAATGGGACGGCGCATGCGTCTACCCACCCCAGTTCAGGGACAGACACGGCCAAACCAAGGCCAGCGGCCGCACGACGAAATGCCTCAATTCCGCTGGCAGACGGGCGCCCGCAACCGCACAATGCCCTGCCACTCCAGTTGAGGCACCCCAGGTCAGCGCCGTGGGCCGCCTCGCATCCGATGGCAAAGGACAGCAGGCTGCGCGCCGCCGTATTAGCGGTCGCGCGGCCTGCGGTCTGTACGCTCGTCGCCATGGCCTACGACAAGGAGCTCGCCGGTCGTATCCGGCAGCTCATCGGCAGTGATCCCGAGCTGACCGAGAAGAAGATGTTCGGCGGGCTCGCCTTCCTCATGCGCGGCAACATGGCCCTCGCCGCCAGCAGCGAGGGCGGCGCCATGGTCCGCGTCGACCTCGCGCAGTCGGATGCTGTCCGCTGCCAACGAATCTGAGCCATTGCCAGCGTGTCTGAGCCATCTGCGGGTTTCTGCCATTCAAGTTGAGCCGTGGGAGGCTTTCCGCCCGGCTCGACCCCGGCTCCTGGCGACATGTCCTGTCGCGGACAAGGTGAGCCAGTCTCAGGGTTCCTGGGCCATTGGGCTGTTCGGTCTCAGCAAGTTGGGCCACTGTACGGCGCAGCGGGCAAGGCAGCCCGGGTATACCGCAGCGCCCGCCCGGACGGTGGCAATGACCTTTCCAGTCAGCAGGGCGTGCTCGCCGATCTTGGGCACCGCCCCCACTGCCCGATCGGCTTGGGAGTTCGGGTGGCTGATGATTTAGGGTGCAGGGATGCCGGTGCTGGCCAGCCCTGGGTACCGGCGGCTGTGGGCCGCGCGGACGGTGAGCCAGTGGGGTGACATCGCCCAGTTCACCGCGGTGGCGCTGCTGATCTTTCACCTGACTGGCTCCGGCGTGGGCGTCTCGGGTGTGGTGATCGCGGAGATAGTCCCGGTGCTGCTGCTGGCCCCGCTGGCTGGCCCGGTGGTGGACCGGTTGTCACGGGTGCGGGTGATGATCAGCGCCGATCTGGCCCGGGCGGTGCTCGCCGGGGTGCTGGCGGTCTGGCACGGTGACGTTGCGGTCGTGTATGTCATCGCGTTCGGCTTGTCGGCTGGGTCGGTGTTTTTCAACCCGGCGGCTGGGTCGTTGTTGCCCGCGCTGGTCAAGGACGATGAGCTGGTAGCGGCTAACAGCGGGATCTGGTCGGCGGCGGTGCTGAGCCAGGTGCTGCTGGCGCCGCTGGCCGGGCTGCTGGTGGAAACGGCCGGGTATGGGTGGGCGTTCGGCGCGAACGCGGCCAGCTTCGTCATCAGCGCGCTGATACTGGCCGGGCTGCGCGCCAGCGAGACCGCCCGGCCGGTCCCATCCGCCAACATCTGGGGCCAGGCCCGTGAAGCGTTCGGTGTGGTCGGCCGCGACCGGCTGCTGCGCGCCTTGGCCGTGGCGCAGGCCCTGGCGGCGTTGTCGGCTGGGGCGACCAGTGCGCTGCTGGTGGTGCTGGCGGCCCGCAGGCTGCACACCTCCGGCGGCGGGTACGGGCTGCTGCTGGGCGCCATCGCCGTGGGCGCGTTCACCGGCCCGCTCCTGCTGGCCCGCCTGCCCGCCGCCGCCCGCCGCGCCCCGGCGATCGTCTTCGCCGCATTCGGGCTGCGCGGCCTGGTCGACCTGGTGCTCGCCAGCGTCACCGAGCTGGCCGCCGCGCTGGCCGCGCTGGTGGGCTACGGGATCGGCACCTCGACCGGCAACGTCGCGTTCTCCACGGTGATCCAGTCGCACGTGCCCGACCGGCTGCGCGGCCGGGTGTTCAGCGCCTTCGACCTGATCTGGCAGTCCATGCGCCTGGCCAGCCTGCTACTGGGCGGGCTGCTGGCCGACGCCGCCGGGATCCGCGCCGTCTACTACACCGGCGGCGCGCTCCTGGCCGCGGCCGCCCTCGCCGGGCTCACCCTGGCCGGTCCTGCCGCAACACCGGCGGCTGGTCAGGACCGGGCGGGGAACGGCGTAGGGTGCCAGTCATGAGCCCCCGTCACACCGGCCGGTGGTCGGCTGGCGCGCTCGGCGTGCTGGGCTCGATGGCCTGCACCGCCTCGATGATCGCCGCCGCGGTGGGCGTCGGCGGCGCGGCGGCCGCCGCCAGCATGGCAGGCATGACCGGCATGACCGACACCGGCCCCGGGCACCCCGGCGGGGCACTCGGCGCCCTGGTACGCATCGGCCCCTGGCTGATCGTCGCGTCCGCGGTGCTGGTGACCGCCGCGTTCGCGCTCACCCGCCGCCCTCTCACCGCGATCCCGGCCCTGGCGGCCGGGGCGGTGCTGTACGCCGGGATGTACGCCCAAAACAGCCTGCCGGTCATGTACGCCAGCATCGCCGTCGGCTACCTGACCTGGGCAGCCCTGCTGCTATGGGTGGCCCGCTGGAGACCGGTGGCACCGCGCCGAGATGAAATGGCTCATATCCGGTGAGACAAGCACCGTGATCGCGTCTTACGCCATTCGAGCCACCCACAGGTCAGCGACCTGGCCGTGGCTCAGGTCGATTGAGACAGGACACGACAGGTCGCGGCGGGCGCGCCAACTGCCCACCGCGGCGGCCGCGCGGCAGCGAACCCATTGGGCCCGAGAGGGTGCGGGCAGGTGTGGCCGGCCGCGCGCGGCCGACAATGCCTGGTAGGCGACCGTAGCGCGCTGCGGGATCACGCCTCGCCGTGTCGGTTGAACAGTTCGGCCAGCCGCTCGGTGTGATGGTCGGCCTGGCGTTGCCCGCGCGGGCGGACCTGTACCAGCCCGGATGGCAGTGGGACGTGAAGGAATCCGGCCACAAGATGGGCGGCCGGGCCGACGTCCTCGATCAGGTCCTCGTAGACGATCTCCATGGGCGTGATGGAGTGGGCGGCGAACCAGTCCCGCCAGCCGGCCTCGCACGCCTGGGCGTAACCGAGCAGGCGGCCGATGGCGTCCCGATCGAACAGCGGCGGGTCAGTCGGCACCTCGCCGGGCGCCAGCCCGTACTGGCCGGTGACGGCCGCCCGCCACCAGGAGATCGCCTGCCGCAGCTTGTCCTCGCGGCGCAGCCACACATAACCCAGCGCCGGGAACGCTGCGGCCAGGACTTCCGGGTCCGGGGCGTCAGCGGCGATGCCCAGCTGCCGCCAGGCGCGCAGCCGGGCGACAGCGTCGCCGAGATAGTTCCACATCATCTTCGCCCCCCACACCCCGTTCGGGGTGACCGGCTCCTGCTGCACCGCCCACAAGAATGCATCCTCGCTGGTCGCGCCCCACCGACCGCGCCAGAACGGCTCGTCGCCCCGGTGGAAATATTCGGCGGGCCTGCCCAGCACGCCGGTGTCCTCCAGCGCGCGGCACAACAGCCAGCTGCCCGCCCGCTGGACCGAGCAGACCAGATACGAACGCCGGGCCACCCCGGGCCCCGGTTCTGCGCGCCAGGGAATCGCGGGGCCGCTGGTCACCGGGGCAGCCACCGGCCGGTGGCCTGGCGCCGACGTTTCTTGCGGACCCAGTCGGTGTCGCTGTAGCGCCAGCCCTGCTCGTCGGCCTGGTCCAGGCCGGCCTCGATCGTCTCGATCTCGCAGGCGTCGTGCTCGACGTGCAGAGCTACGGTGCGGACCCGGGGATCAGGGTCCTTCTGGAGCCGCTTCACCTCGCCGCGGAACCTCTCATACAGCGGGAACCCGGCGGCGCACGGGCAGACGCTGTGCAGCGCCCTGGCCCGGGCCTGCGGGTCCGCGGAGCGTAGGCCCACCAGCACGGCATCAGGATCAGGCGGGCGCTGGCCGGGCCACCGTTTGTGCCTGGCCACGGCCGCACTGTAGGACCCGCGCTCCCATCGGCGCGACGCATTTACAGCACGGCCCCGTGCCCCGGCGGCATGGCATGCGCCCGGCACGCGGCGACTATCACGACTGCATGCCCGCTGTTCCCGCCTGCGGCCCACGGCGAAATGGCTCACATCCGCTGGCAGGCGGATCCCGCAACTGCACAAGCCCCTGCCACTCAAACCGAGCCACCGCAGGTCAGCGGCTTGCCCGTGGCTCGGATCCGCTGGCACAGGACAGATGCCCAGGTGGCGACGACGAAGGCCACGCTTGTGCACATGCGCGGCCGGGATATGCCCGGATGGCTGCGGGTCAGTTCCGATGATCTGCGCACCGACGACCAGCTAGCCCGCTGGGTTGAGATCGGCACCGGATACGCGCGCTCGCTACCGCCCAAGTAGTAGCCCGCCCGAGCGCGGCTTGCGGCCGTCCGGTCCGGCCGCCTTGATCATCTTTGATGCGCAGGTGTGTAGTCGAAGACCAAGCGGACTTGATGATGGCAGGAATGGTGGAAGCGTGCAGGTTGCAAGATCACCAACGACCAGGACAAGCGTGTCCTGTCGCAGACAAGTTGAGCCAGTCTCAGGGTTCCTGGGCCATTAGGCTGTTCGGTCTCAGCAAGTTGGGCCATTGGGTGGCGCGGCGGGCCACGGCGCTGGCTGATATCGCAGCTCCGGGCTTGCTTGTGCCCGGGTTGTGTAACGGGCGCGTGGTTTTGTGTCGTTCCGGAGGGAAGGGTGTCTTCCCCGGTGGGGTCCCGGCCTGGCCCCGCAGGCCGGGACCCCACTGCTTTGGCTGCGGTGCCGGCGCGCCCGGCTGCTGAGTTGCGCCGTCACGGCCTGGTGAGGATCGCGGATTCGTGGGTGGCTGCGGTCAGGGGGAGATCTTGCCGCGGGGGGCGAGGCGGAGCGTGATCGGCTGTGCCGTGCCCGGTGGCAGCGGGTTTGTGCCATCGACCCTCAGTGTGATGCCGCCGGGGTTGCCCAGGCGCATGTCCACGGCATGCCGGAACACCCACCGGTGCGCGGTGCCGCCCGCGACGACCGTCTGGAACAGGTACCGGCCGCCGGGGGTGGTGAACTCCACCCAGCAGTCCTCGGCCGCCCGCAGGCGGATGGCGACGGTATGCGGATACGGGGCGGGGGCGGGCGTGGTGGCGGCCGGGGCTGGGGCCGCCGCCGCGCGGTGGCCGTGGCGGTGGCTGGCGGTGGGCGGCCTGGACCCGGCGGCGGCGTGGACGACTGTCAGGTGGTGGGAGGCCGCCAGGAGGTGGTAGGCGGCCACGCCGGTCACCGCCAGCAGCGCCAGCCCCAGCACCGCGGCCCAGGGCGGCCGGCGCGGTTCGCGGATGCGGACCGGCCGGACCGGCTGGCCCAGGTCCGCGGCGGCGACCGGCGGCGGCAGGTGGGCCGCGTCGTAGGCGGCGATCAGCGGCACCGGGTCGGCCCCGACCGCGCCGGCGATGGCGCGGATGTGCCCGCGGGTGTAGAAGTCGCCGCCGCACCCGCCGTAGTCGTCGTGTTCGATCGCGCGGATCAGGGCTTCCCGGATGCAGGTCCGCTGGCTGACCTCGCGCACCGTCAGGCCGGCCCGGTGGCGCGCTTGCGCCAGGTCTTCGCCGATGCTCACGCCGCGCCTCCACCACCAGGGTTGCACTGCGCCCGGCAGGATTACGGCCGCTTACCTCCTATCATCGCCCTGTGTGACCGGTTCGCAACCCCCGAAATCCTGCCGCCCCGCATGGCCACGCCGGGATGCCGCGCGCAGCTTCGGCACCCTGCCCGAGCCGCCTTTCACAGGGCCGGTGAATGGCCGGCGACAGCCTGCCGGGCGCGCTGGGTAAGAGCTCCTCGCCGAGCGCCAGCACGGCGGTGATCAGGTCCAGCAGCGCGCCGGTGAGGTCGGGCTCGGCGGCCTGGACCACGGCGTCATCAACCCTGACGTGGTAGACGGGGATGCGCGGGACCGGCCGGTAGAGCGGCAAGATGGCCAAAGCGCGGGCGGCGAGCTCTTCCCACTGGGCGCCGTCGATCCGGCCGACGGTGTCCACCATGCGGCGGCGCATGGTGCCGTCCCAGTCGATCCGGGTCACCACGACCCTCACCAGGCCAGTCTGTCGCCCCACCCACAGTCGGCCAAGATCACCCGAAGGTTTGGGCGAAAGCACGACGCCGGGCGAGCTGGAGATCGTGCGCTTGGCCTGGCGGCACCTGGAGTCAGGACTCGTGACCTTCAGACCGTGACGAGATGGGATGGCTTATATCCGGTGAGACAAGCGCCGCGATCACGTCTTACGGCATTCGAGCCACCGCAGGTAAGCGACCTGCCGTGGCTCAGGTCGATTGAGACAGGACAAAGCGGAAAGCGAGAACCGATGCGGCTAGCAGGTGTCCTGTTCAGGTGGGGGTTGCGCTGTCCGCGTTAACCTTGCGTCCAAAGTTTCGTCGTCCACGTCAGAACTTCGTGCCGCTGCCGCCGGTCACGGTGCCACCGCCCACGGTCATCACGGTGAGTGAGCGGACTGTCCTGTGCCAACGAATCCGAGCTATTGCCAGCGTGTCTGAACCATCTGCGTGTTTCTGCCATCTGAGTTGAGCCATTGAGGGTGTCCCGCGGTGAAGGGGGTCATGCGGGTGATGGTGGTGCTGGCGGGTTGGGTCGGTGGCTGGCCGGAGTGTGGGGGTGGCTGAGCCCGGTGCGGAGTGTCGCGTCATCTCGCGGTCGGCGAAACTGGCCGGGCTGGTGGTTGTCTTGCACTGATGCGTTTGTCCTGGCCGCCGAGCGGAATGATGGCCCGGGGTCGCGCCTATCTGGCTGCCGGTGGCGGGCTGGTTGTCCGGGGCCTAGAACTCGTCCAATGCGGGGATGACCCGCCGGCCGAGCACCTCCAGCGGCGTGATGGATGCGACGTTGGGCACCGGCCCCTGGTAGTGGGTGATGCCCAGCCCGGCAAGGTCGCGCATCCGCTGGATGAGCGCGGTCACGTTCTGCCCGCCGGGTCCGGGGTGGAGCGGGCCACTGACGGTCTTCTCGATCTGGTCGTAGTCGCGGCCGACCGCGTCGCAGTGCCCGCGCAGCACGTCCAGCTTGCGCGCAAGGTCGGGCCCGCCGAGCAGGTTGCACGCGTAGGCGTACTGAGCGACGAGCCGCAACGTTTTCTTCTCGCCGCCGCCGATGAGGATGGGAGGGTGCGGGCGGGTCAGCGGCTGCGGCGAGTTGAGCGTGCGCGCCAGCCGGTAGTGCCTGCCAGCGTAGCGGCCGTCGTCATCGCTCCACATCTGCAGGCAGATCTGCAGCGCTTCTTCGAGCCGCTCGAACCGCTGCCCGGCCGGGGGGAACGGCAACCCGAGACCGCGGGCTTCCTGTTCGAACGACCCTGCGCCGATGCCCGGCCAGGCCCGGCCCTGCGAGAGCACATCGAGGGTCGTGACCGCCTTGGCCAGCAGCCCGGCTCCCGGTAGACGACCGCGGTGACCCACGCCAGCAGCTGAATTCGCGTCGTTCGCGCAGCGAGGTAGCCGAGCGTGGTGTAGGCCTCGAGCATCGCGTGCTCCGGGGGGCCGTTGTGGGCGACCTGCCACAGGTGGTCCATCACGCTCAGCTTGTCGAAGCCGTTGTCGTCAGCGGCTCGCGCGACCCGCGTGAGGTCGTGCGCCAACCGGTGCGGGCCGCCCGGCCAGGTGAAGCTGGATAGATGAACGCCGACCTTCATCCCGTTCCCGTCCTGCTGGAGAGCTGGCAGATGCGATCGGTGGACCGCCGCAGGTTCGTGGGCGTGGTGGGCGCCGGGTAGCTTGTGGCCGCGTGGTTGGGGGCGGGTTGCGGCGGCTGCGGCCTGCTGGGATGAGCGGGGTGGGTGACCGGGAGCCCGGCGGCGCGCCAGGCCTGAAAGCCGCCTGCCAGGTCGGTCGCCTTGTGCAGGCCCAGTGCCCGCAGCGAGGCGGCGGCCAGGGAGGAGGAGTATCCCTCGTCGCAGCAGATAATCCAGGCCACGTGATGGTCGGTGGCTTGGGGAAGTCGTGACGGAGAGCTGGGATCGCAGCGCCACTCCAGGTGGTTGCGCTCGACGATCAGGGCACCGGGAATCTCGCCGTCGGCGCGGCGCTGCCACTCCGGCCGGGTGTCGAGGAGGATCGCGCCGCCGCGGATGGCCCGGGATGCCTGCGCGGGGCCGAGCCGGGCCAGGCCGGACCTGGCGGTGTCAAGCAGGTCGTCAACGTTTGCTGTCGCCACGGGTTGCTCCCTCATGGTTGAGCGGCGGCCGGGCTGGTTGAGCCAGCCCCGCCCGGCTCCGGTCACGCGGTCACCGCGCGCAGCGTGGCCGTGACGGCGGCCAGCACCAGCAGCGCCGCGTCGCCGGCCAGGAACACGATCGCGTCGCGCACCCGGAGGCGGAAGGCCAGCGCACCGGCCATGAGCGCGACCAGCCCGGCCGCCGCGGCGATGCCGAGCGGAGCGACGGCGAGCCCGGCCAAAAGCCCGGCTGAGGCGGCCGCCTCGGGCACCGCGATCAGGCGGTAGCGCGGCCACGGGATCTTCAGCTTGCTCGCCTTGCCGGCCTCGCTGCGCGCCTTGGTGAGCTTGCCGGCCGCGCCGGCGCCGAAGACGAACGCCAGCAGCACGGACAGAACCACCGTCGCCACAAACATCTGCATCTCCCATCCCGCGGCCGGTCCGGGCCGGTCCCCGGACGGTGCGCTGGCCGGCGCGGCCGCTGCGGTAGGCTCAGCTTGTCTTAGTGAGTCAGTTTTCTTAGTTAACTAAGATACTTACGCAGGAGAGGTAACGATGTCAAACGAGGCGGGCCCGGCAGCGGTCGGTGAGATCGCCGCCAGCCTGCAGACGTTCGCCGCCAGGCACCTCGTCCACAGCCTGCTCGCCGCCGAGGCGCTGGGGCTGGCGCCCACCGACCTGGTGGGCATGTGCCTGCTGCAGCTGCACGGACCGGCCACGCCCGGCTGGCTCGCCGAGATGACCGGCCTGAGCACCGGCGCCGTCACCGGCGTGGTAGACCGCCTGGAACGCGCCGGTTACGTGACACGGGCACCAGACCCGCACGACCGGCGCCGGGTTATCGTCGCGCCGGACCTGGAACGCTTCAACCGCGACATCCAGCGGCACGCCCCGGCCCGGGCGCCGGTAACGCTGGAGTTCCTCCGCACCTACCCGGCCGCGCAACTGCGCACCATCCGGCGGTTCACCGCCGACCTCGCCGCCGCCCCCGCGCTGGCCCAGCCGACCGGCACCGGCCGGTTATCACACTGAACCTCCCGGCCCAAGCAACCAGGCACCATGCGGCACCATGAGTCACCACGGCAGCCGGCCCACGGCAAAATGGCTCAAATCCGCTGGGAGACGAGCGCCCGCAACTGCACAAGGCCTTGCCATTCAAACTGAGCCGCCCCAGGTCAGCAGTTCTCTTCGGGTTGATGATCTTGAATTGGCATTCTCGCAGGTCGGAGCCTCGTTGGCTGGCTCGTGTGGTGTGCAGCAGGTGGTGTGCACGTTTCTTGGTGCGGTGATGAGACCTAAGATGGTGAGTTTCTAAGAGCTGGCCTGAGCGGTGGCGCCCGGTTGGTCAGGGCCATGAGGTCGCGGTTGGCAGCCCGGCAGGCGTCGAGCTCGTCGGTCCGCTCTTCGAGTTCTTGGCGCAGGTCAAGGAGTTGTTGTTCGAGTTCGCGGATGTGGGCGTGCAAGGCGTCGGTCCCGTCGGCGTGTGTGAGCCCGCTGGCGCGGAAGACTTCTTGCCCGAGGAGTTCGGACAGGCGGGCGGTGAGGGTGGCGTTCTGCCGCCGAAGCCGCTGGGCCTGGTCTCGGAGGTTGGCCAGGTCGGCGAGCAGCGATTGCCTGCTGGCCTTGGCCGAGGCGGGGCTGGGGGTGGGGTCGGCGGCCCGTGCGTGAATTTGGGCGCGCAGGTCGTGGTGGCGGTAGAGGAACGACCGGTCGACGCCGGCGGTGCGGGCGACGGCTGAGACGCTGATCTCCTCGCTGGTTGCGGACAGCTGCTTGAGGGCGTTGAGCACGCGTTGCCTGCGGCGGGTGCTGTCGCGGCGGCGGGATGCGATGAGGGCTTCTGCGGAGTGTCCGGTCACGCTGATTCCTCATGGAGCATGCCGGCTGCTGGCGTGGTGCGGGGGCTTGGCATGCCGAGGTTGACGGTGCGGCGGGTCGCGCGCACCACCTCGATGGCCTTGGTGATCTGCTGCCGGTCGGGTTCGCTGAGCCGGTCCAGGTCGTGCTCGGCCCGGCGGATGAGCTGGCGGAGGCGGGCGATTTCTTCGCCGGAGGGCATGGCCTCTGCTTTGGCCCAGTCGTCGAGGTCGCTGGCCGCGCGAACCCGTTCCCGTGTGCGCAGCAAAGAGTCGAGGTAGTCGCGGAGCTCGGGCAGGTAGGAAGGGTCTGAGCGGAAGTGGCCGCAGCCCAGGCAGCGGAACCGGAACGGGCAGCCCCGCCGCCGGCCTGGACGTTGGAGGGTTCGGAACACGTGCCGAACGGGACGGCGACCTGGCCGACCGCCAGGCGCTGGTGTTCGCTGTCGAGCAGGGCCCGGGCCTGGCGCCAGACGCGGTTGCCGGCGCGGTCGAACTGGAATGCGGCTAGCGTGTCCACCGCCGTCCTGGTGCGTTTGGCGGTGACCGAGTAGTAGCCCTGGGTGGTGGCCATGGACCGGTGGCCCATGAGGTCTTTGAGCACGTCCACGGGTGTTCCGGCGTCTGCGTGGCGCTGGGCGAAGCTGTGCCGGTAGGCGTAGAGGAACACCGCGGCTTTGTCGAATTCGCGCCCGTCCTCCAGCAGCAGCGGGGGCAGTGCCTCGACCCAGGTGCGGTGCTGAGTGGCGACAACGGAGCCGTCGATGGGCAGCTTGCCGTCCTGGTTCCTGGTTGGCCTTGGAAATAGCGCGAGTTCGGATGCGGGAGTGCCGGGGTAACGTGAGCGGGTCCGCGCCTGCTGAGCTGTGATCACCTCGGCGGTTCCGTTGGTAATGGGCAGCCGGCGGTCTGCACGGTTGGCCTTGAAGTCGGTGTAGATAAGCACGTACTTGCCGTCGGCGTCTTGGCCGAGGCAGTCCCAGCCAAGTTCGCAGATCTCGGCCGGTCGGCGGCCGGTGTCGATGAGCAGCTCGATCGCGGCTCTGATCGCAGGCCCGGAGGTGGGTTCCAGCGCGGGGAGCGCCTTGACCAGCTGGTTGAAGACGGCGGCTGGCAGCGCCCGGCCGGGTTCCTCGCCACCGGCGTGCTGTGGGATGTCGGCCCGGCGGATGGCGAAGTCGTCGGGCAGCCCGGCCATGGGCTGCCCGGGACGGGTCAGGCCGAGGGCGCGGCATTCCCGCAAGATCATGGCCAGGCGGCGGCAGGTGGCGGACCGGCTCCGGGAGGAGATCTGGCCGGTGGACTCGAGGTGGTTTAGCCTGCTCAGCAGCGACAGGATGTCCTCGCGGCCGAGCCGGCGGGGATCGTCGCCGTGGTCGTGGCGGTGCAGCCGCAGACTGGCTGAGAGTTCTTCAATGCGGCGCACATGGTCTTGCATGATCGCGGTGGCGTGATCACCTCGGCGGGTGGGCAGCTCCTCGGCGACCCAGCGTTTGGCGGCCTCGCGGAGCCAGGACTGGGAGATGCCGGTGAAATCAATGACCCGGCGGCGGCCGTGCCCAAGGACGGCGGTGTTCCAGATGTCCCTGCGCTGCTCCTCATCTGGGGAGGTGCCCGCCCGCAGGACTGCCTGCTGCAGGTCTCGCGCTAGCGCCTGCTGATGGCGCGCGAGCCGGGACACGTCGAAGGTGACGATCGTGGGAGTGCGGCTGCTGAGCAGGCGCCGGCACAAGATCCGCAGCTGATAAAGGTAGGTCAGCCCGCCGGACCGGCAACGCTCCTGCAGGCCAAAC
>Ga0126373_10002593_pt1 | contig 13355 bp, 9 predicted proteins | sample PanSoiMetPlot_11_FD_92545 | JGI IMG/M metagenome (GOLD analysis project Ga0126373, IMG submission 92545) | Tropical forest soil microbial communities from Panama - MetaG Plot_11 | ecosystem: Environmental > Terrestrial > Soil > Tropical forest > Bulk soil | place: Panama | collected 2016-02-17
CTCGACACCATGAATTACTGGATCTCCGGCACGCCTGCGGAATTGGCGAAGACGCTGCGCCTGATCGACGCGCTCCTCATCAACGACGAAGAAGCCGTCCAGCTTGCAGGCGAGCACAATCTGCTGCGTGCGGCCAAACGGATTTTCAGCATGGGCCCGAAAGCTGTCATCATTAAGCGCGGCGAATACGGCGCAATGCTCTTTCATCGCGACGCGATTCTGGCGGTGCCTGCATATCCGCTCGAAAAAGTCTGCGATCCGACGGGCGCGGGCGACAGTTTCGCCGGCGGATTCATGGGCGACTTGGCGCGGCAGAAGAAAGTCGACCATGATTCGCTGCGCCGCGCAATGATTTATGGTTCCGTACTCGGAAGCTTTGCTGTCGAGCAATTGGGCGTCGAGCGCTTGCGCAGTCTCACTCGTCGCGAAGTGGAAGCCCGCGCCCGTGCGCTTGTTCGCATGACCAGCATCCGCTTGTAAACGGCCTTGCTTGCTAAGCAGGCGTGAACTCATCGGACTCTGACTCATTTCCGTTACTGGACTCCGTTTCTAAATTTCCCTATCCTCGATTGCAGCCCGATGCCTAGCGCAGTCAAGCCACCACCGCTCGAACCCGGAAGCGCTGTCCGCGTCATCGCTCCTGCCAGTCCTGTCGAGGAGGACGCGCTGCGTCGTGGCTGCGCGGAACTGGAACGCCTCGGCTACAAAGTAAAATGGGATCCGCGCGTTTTGGCGCGGCAGGCATACTTTGCAGGTTCCGTTGAGGAGCGCCTCGCAAAATTACTGTTCGCGCTCGATGAAGACAGTTCGCATGCCACGTTTTGCGCTCGCGGAGGATACGGCGCAGGCTATTTGTTGGAACGACTGGAGCCGCGCCGGCTGAAATCCCCAAAAGTTTTTGTCGGCTTCAGCGACATCACTCTGCTGCAGCTTTTTTTCTGGCGCAAGAAGAGATGGATCAGTTTTTACGGCCCGATGGTCGCTGCAGGTCTGGACAAGGGCGCGGACGTTCCCGGCGGCTATGACTTGGAATCGTTCCAGCAGGCTCTGACGCAGGCCAGCCACGGTTGGAAGCTCGACCTTCACGGCGAAACTTTGTGTTTTGGGCGCGCCGAAGGCTCGATAATTGGCGGATGCTTGACGCTTGTGGAAGCGACGCTCGGAACGCCGTGGGAAATCCAAACCAGCGGATCTATTTTGCTGCTGGAAGATTGCTCGATGAGGCCGTATCAAGTGGATCGCGCGCTTGTTCATTTGCGGCAGGCAGGAAAATTCGAAGGCGTGCGCGCAATGGTCCTCGGCGAATTTCCGGAATGTGAGCCACCGGTGGCCGGCGGTCCGACTGTGCGTAATGTTTTTGAACGAATCGTCGAGCCGCTCGAAATTCCTGTCGTATGGGGTGCGCCCGTGGGGCACACTCCTCGCGCGATGTTGACCATACCGCTGGGAGTGAACGCACGTCTCGTTGCACAGGGAAGCGGCCGCTTGGAAATATTGGAACCAGCGTGTCAGTTCGGCGCACCGCATTCGGCAACGAGTTCTGCAGCACAGAGGAAACAATCACGCCGCTCCTGAAAAATTCGCTCGAACACATCCACCTGCTCGGAATCGGCGGCGCCGCGATGGCTCCAGTGGCGGGAATGCTGAGGGAGCGCGGCTACACGGTCACCGGCTCAGACGCGAACGTTTATCCGCCCGCGTCGACGTTACTGTCATCACTCTCCATTCCGTGGAAAGAAGGCTTTCATCCCGACAATTTGAGGCCCCCGCCGGATCTGATTGTCGTGGGAAACGCAATTTCGCGCGGCAATCCGGAACTCGAAGCGGCGCTCGATGCGCGCATTCCGTATTGGTCTATGCCCCAAACGCTCGAAGAACTGTTCCTGCCGGACCACTCGCCGATTGTTATCGCCGGAACGCACGGCAAAACCACGACCACGGCAATGCTCGCGTGGATTTTTCACGCCGCAGGACGGCGGCCGGATTTTCTGGTGGGCGGCGTCGTGCCGAATTTCGGCGAGCGCAGTTACGGACTCGGCGGCGGAGAAGAGTTCATCATCGAGGGCGACGAATATGATTCCGCATATTTTGACAAGCAGCCGAAATTCCTGCATTACCATCCGGAGCAGCTGATTTTGACTTCGCTGGAATTCGATCACGCGGACATTTACGAAAACCTCGCAGCGATTGAATTGCAATTCCGGCGGCTGGTCAACCTCGTCCCACGCAAGGGAAGGATTTTTGTCTGGGGTGAAGCGGAAAATCTCATCGCTTGTACGAAGAAAGCTTTTTGCCCCGTCGTAACCTACGGCTTGACTCCGAAAATGGACTGGTGCGCTGGAGACATCGAATGGCGCGACGGCATGACGCATTTTCGCGTCCTTCACCACGGTTGCGAGGCAGCGCGAGTTCGGATGGCGCTTGTGGGCCGGCACAATGTGATGAACGCGCTCGCGTGCATAGCCCTTTCGCTCGAGCGCGGCGTGGAGCGCGGCGCGATTGAAGACGCTCTCGCGCGATTCGAGAGCGTGCGCAAGCGCATGGAAATCAAAGGGGAAGTGGACGGCGTCATCATCGTTGAAGACTTCGCGCATCATCCGACGGCAATCCGCGCGACCGTTGAAGCGGCACGTTCGCGTTGGCCGGGAAAAAGGTTGTGGGCGGCATTCGAGCCACGGTCCAACACAATGCGCCGCAAGATCTTCGCCGATGCGTTGGTCGAAGCTCTCGCACTCGCAGATGGAACATTGCTCGGCCCCGTGAATCGCTCGCAGCTTTTGTCAGACGAAGAGCGCCTCGACCCAAAGCAAATCGCGGCGAAAATTCGCAGCCGGGGATCGACCGCGGAGGCTTTCGGCTCTTCGGCGGAAATCGCTGACTATCTGGCTGATCGGCTCAAGCCCGGAGACGTTGTGCTCGTTATGTCCAACGGCAGCTTCGACGGCCTTTCGGGAAAGCTGATTGAAGTGTTACGAAAACGAGCCGTGGCGCCACAGGCCTGACGCGTTGCGCAGAGGCGGCGCGACTGAGAAGGAATAGATGAAATCTACGAGCAGCCGTCGATTGTTTACTCTTTGCTTGTTTCTACTGTTCCCGCTCCCGGCCTTTTGCATGAAGACCGTGCTTAGCCTCCAACGCGTGTCCTTCGTGGATAAGGACAACGGAATTGTGCTGGGCACGACGGACGAATACTCATTTGTGCTGCTCTCACACGATGGTGGGAGGCTGTGGCGCGTCGCTTACCGCGCTTCATCGCTCCTTCGCGGAGCCCTATTTCAGAACCATCTTTCCCTATGGGTTGTCGGCAGTGGTGGCTTGATCCTGCGTACTCAAGATGGAGGACAATCCTGGCGTCAATCCGATAGTGGCACGCAAGAGGATATAAACCAAGTCATGCTTGGCCCAAAGGGAATCCTGTTCGCAGTTGCTAACCACGGACTCCTGCTTACCTCGTCTGACGGAGGTGCGACCTGGCAAAACAAGCGGCTTGGCGATGGTAAGGACTTAGTTGACGTTGCTTCGCTTGAGTCTGGTGAAATGGTGATCTTGGCCCGTGACGAGATACTCGCGTCAGATGACGATGGCTCCACTTGGAAAAGACTCGGAGCGAATAAGATAGAAACATTGTCTCATCTCGTTTTTTTCAACAGCGAAGAAGGTCTTATCAGTGGAGGTGTCCTCGTGAGGACTTTGGACGGGGGCAAAACGATGGATTGGGTGAATTTACACTCAAACGACAGAGTCGGTCCAGTTGTCATTCCTGGAGGGAGCACGGCTTTTTTGCTTGTCGGAAAAGCAGAAACGGGAAGCACGGCTCGACTTGCGATTGATAAGCTTGCTTCCAGTTCGAGCATACTCCGAACGGATGACGGAGGCGCGACCTGGAAGTCCGTGTTTCATCTTCAGGACTCAAAGAGTCAGGGGGCTTGGCTGCAAGATTTATCGTGGAGTGAAAAGCAAGACGGGTGGGCAGTCGGTGACGGCCTGATAGTCACTACCCACGATGATGGTGCGACCTGGAATGTCTGCCGATTAGATTATTTGCAAGGTCAAGGAAATTTGCAGCTAAACGTCGGGGTTCAGTTACGACAAACAGGATGTAGCGCACACTAATGTTGGGCGTCTACCTGCGTAAGTGCCAATGATCCGCACGATTGTAGGCATCGCGTTCCTCTCGCTATTCATCATTTTCGTGGGCCTGCCGGTCATCGCGTACTCGCTGCTCAGTCGCACAAGCGACGTGCTGTATCGCTGGGGACGGTGGGGAATTGGCGCGTCGATGCGTCTCGCGGGGGTTCGCATCCGCACCGAGGGAGCCGAGAACATTCCGCAGGGCGTTTGCGTGTTCGCAGCAAATCACGTGAGCAATCTCGATCCGCCTGCAGCGCTGATCGGTGTGCCGCGGCGTATTTCGTTCCTGGCGAAGAAAGAAGTCTTCAGCGTGCCGGTCGTCCGAACCGCGCTACGCCTAGGGAAAATCGTTCCCGTAGACCGCGAACACACGGAAGCGGCCATCGCCAGCATCGATCACGCGGTAGGCATCCTGCTGGAGGGAATTTCGTTTTTTGTTTTTCCCGAAGGTCATCGCAGCCGCGATGGAAGCCTGAAGAAATTCAAGAAAGGCACATTTGTGATGGCAATTCAGGCTGGCGTGCCGGTTGTGCCCGTATCGATTCTGGGAAGCCGCGAACGCATGCCGAAGGGAAAGCTTTCCACCGTGCCCGGCGAGATCCTGGTTCGCTTCGGCAAACCCATCGACAGCAAACAGTTTGCGGTGGACGAACGCGAAGAGTTACTTGAGCGCGTCCGTGCCGCCGTCGCCGCGGGCCTAGAAAAGTAGCAACTCGCCGCAGCGCGTTTTAACAAGTTCCGTTCACGATTTTTCGAGTTCTGCGCGGAGGCGTGCGACGTCCTTTTCAAGCGCACGCACTTCCCGCTGAAGCTCGGGCAGGCGATGAAACACGCCTGTCGCGCGTAGCCATTCTTTGTTTTCAAATCCCGGCGAACCGGAATAAACCGCACCGGCGGGAACGTCGTGCGAAACCGCGCTCTGAGCAGTCAGCACAGCACCGTCGCCAATGTGAAGATGACCCGCCGCAGCGGACTGTCCAGCCATGATGCACCGATTGCCGATGATGGATGACCCAGCGAGCCCAACCTGCCCGCAAAGCAGGGTATCTTCCCCGACCTTGCACGCGTGACCGACCTGGACAAGATTGTCAATCTTTGCGCCGCGCGCGATCCGCGTTTCGCCGACGGTTGCGCGATCAATGGCGCTATTGGCCTGAATCTCGACGTCGTCTTCTATGATGGCCGGACCCATCTGCTGCATCTTGTGCCAGTGCCCGTTTTTCTCGCGCGCGAAACCGAAGCCGTCCGTGCCTATCACCGCTCCATTTTGGAGAATGACGCGGTTCCCGATCTCGCAGTATTCGCGAACGACGGTGTGGCTGTGCGCGAAAAAATTCTCGCCAATGTGCGCTCCGCGATAAATGCTGACAAAACTGTGCAGGACGGCGCTGCGTCCGATCACGACATCATCGTCGACAAAACAGAACGGGCCAATGTGTGCGCCTGGCGCGATCTTCGCCGTTTTGGAAACGACCGCCGTGGGATGAATGCCGGGCTCGTAGCGAGGTGCGCGGTAGAAGAGCTCGATGGCGTGGGCGAACGAGAGGTACGGATCGTCGGCGCGCAGCATCGCGAGGGGAAGCGATTCCTCCTTGCGTCCGATGATTATCGCGGACGCGCGCGTTTTCGTCGCGCTAATGCGATAGCGGCGATTCGAAAGGAATGTCATCTGGCCCGCCTGGGCCTCTTCGATGCCGGCCACGCCGGTAATTTCCACCTCCGCATTGCCGTCGACACTGCATTCGAGACGCGCTGCGATCTCTTTGAGCTTCATGTTCCCTCCGCGACGCTAAAGCCTTTCGCGCGTCGTGTGTTCAACAACGGCCGAAAGACCGAGAAAATGTACAACAGATTGGCGGCGGGACACGAGGCGGCGGCCGGCGCCAGGGCGAGTCATTCTTCGAAAAGCTTTGGTTGAGAGGATGTCGCAGCAGCCGGTGCTTGGCGGCGCGCTATGCCGACCACGCCGAGGACTTTCACCTCAGCCAGCGCCGGGCGTGGGATGAAGACCCATAAACTGTTCCCGTGGAGGTCCGGCGGCGTAAGTCGAACCCCGCCATTCAGCACTTCGACGAGGTTATTGGGCACGATGCCTTCCATGCTGTCCCCATCTCGAAACTGACACCGGACCCACAGGCCCTCCAGCTTAGGACGGCTCAGGAACGCCTTACGCTCCGGTTCATGGTCGTCCGTAAACTCACGGACAAAATGGATGCTCTTTACCTTTGTAATGTCCAGGTTCTGATACTCGCCCTCGCGGGTTAGGAACTCGACAGTCGGAGTGTCCCCAAGCGCGCTGGGGTTCAGGTAGCCATGAACGCGCGTTTTGTCGCGCAACGCGACGATCGCCTTTTTGTGTGTGTTGGCTGCGGTGGCCTTTTTCACCGGCTGGGGGCCTCGCCTTTGGAAAGCTGTTGCGAAAGTATGACGCGTATGTTATTGTCGCCTTCTGGTTTTTGTCAAGTTATTGTTTTATAAAGGGTTAGAACGGAGCGCTGCCGGAGTGACCGAAAACAGGCAGATTCTCAGATCTGCTCCCATCGTCCTACCTAGCACGATTGTCAGCCGAATCATCAAGGTGCCCTTCGGGAAGAAATGCCCGGCGCTCTGGAATAATATCCTTCGTAATATGAGTAACTTGCTCGGGGACAGGGCATCGCCCGTAATAGAAGCGCACCTTAGCAAAGGGCGCTAAGTTTCATCGAGAGTTGTTAGGGGGCAAGAGGTAGCCATGGAAGGTGTGGTTAGCGCATTTCTGAATTACGTACGCGTGGAAAAAGGGCTCGCGCACAATACGGTCCTGGCATATGGCCGCGATCTGCGGAAATTCGAGGCCTTCATTAATGAGCGGCCACTCGGCGACCTGACCAAGGTAACCCGCGACGACCTCGTGGATTTCCTGGCCTCTCTCTACCGTGCTGACCTCGACAGCCGTTCCGTCGCCCGTCATCTGGTTACCATTCGCTGCTTTTTGAAGTTCTGTCTGGCGGAGGGATTCATCGCGGAAGACCCGTCGATTTACGTCGAGGCGCCCAAGTTCCGGATGCGCCTCCCTGCACATTTGAACGTCGAGGAAGTGAACCGCCTCCTGGCGCAGCCAAACGTGGCGAGCCCAGTCGGGCTGCGTGACCGCGCGATGATCGAACTCCTCTACTCCGCGGGTTTGCGCGTCTCTGAACTTGTGAATTTGCGGCTGAACGACCTGCAAATGGAGACAGGCTGTGTGCGCTGCATTGGAAAGGGCAACAAGGAGCGCCTCGTTCCGATGGGGCGAACTGCCGTTACGGCCATAAAAGCGTATCTAAACGGTCCGCGGCAGGAGCTCGCAGGTAAAAACGCTTCGCCCTACTTGTTTCTCAATCGTTTTGGAGCGCGCATGGGGCGCATCGGTTTCTGGAAGAAGCTTGGGGACTACGGCAAGCAGGCAGGCCTCCGACTGAAGCTCAAGCCCCACATGCTCCGCCATAGTTTTGCGACGCATCTGCTCGAGCGAGGCGCGGATTTGCGCTCCGTCCAACTTATGCTGGGGCATGCTGATATTTCCACGACTCAGATTTACACGCATGTGGCGAAGGACCGACTGAAAGAAGTTTACAAGCAGCACCATCCTCGGGCGTAGGAAACGGAGTTAGGTAATAGAAACGGCTGCCTTATAACGCTGTCAGATCCGGAGGCGGAATCATCCATGCCTGATTACATGTATCTGTTGGAAAGCCGGCTCTCTCCCGAGCAGCGCGCTGTTCTGCTTCGCGTGCAGGAGCTGGCCCGCGCGCAGGAATCGAACATCTACCTCACCGGCGGGGCGGTTCGCGATTTGATTTCAGGCATGCCGCTGCGCGATCTGGACTTCACCATTGAAGGCAATCCGACGCGCATGGTTCGCGAATTGGAAAAAGGCGGAGCGAAGGTTGTTCTGGAAGACGAGCGCCTGCGCCACTACGAACTCGTCTTTGCGGGCGACGTGGACGGCTCCATTTCCGCAGCGCGCGACGAGTTCTATGCGCGCCCGGGCGCCAACGTCGAGTTGCGATGGTCCACGGTCATGGAGGATTTGCGCCGCCGTGATTTCTCGATCAATGCCGTGGCCATCTCATTGAATCCGGCTTCGCGCGGTTTGCTGCTCGACCCCACCAATGGTCTAGCCGACCTGGAACGGAAAGAAGTGCGCGTGCTTTCCATCCATGCGTTCACCAATCAGCCGATTCGCTTGCTGCGCGCTTTGCGATTCTGCGCTCGCATGGACTTCAGGATGGAGCAGCGCACGCAGGAGTGGTTCGATCTTGCGATCGAACGCGGCCTGCATGAAACAATCGAAAGGAAAGCGGCAGGGAGAGAAGTAATCGACGTAGGCCGCGAGGACGCGGCGGCAGCAATCCTCAAACAGTGGGAATCCCACAAACTGCTCGAAATTATTCATCCGAAGCTGCAGCGCAGGCGGCCGGATTATGAAGGCCTTTCAAAGCTCGCAAGGGCAAAAGAAGGCTTTGTTGCCGTGGGCATTCGCGGGAGGTACAAGACTCCTACGCTCTTTTATATTTTCCGCAGACTCGAGCCGCGAATGGCCGCAACGCTTAAGAGCCTGGAAATTCCCGCCGCAGAAGCGGAGAAGATCATTCACCTCCCCGTTCAAGCGAAGAAACTGCTCCAGGTTCTTCGCGGAGGCAAGACGAAGACTGCCCGGCAAGCATACGAGGTAATCTCTACGACCCCGACGGGCCTGCTGGTATTTATGAGTGCCGAGTTCCGAAACCCAAAGGCGGCGGGCAAGATCCGGAACTACCTGCAAAAGTGGCGTCCCCTCCGTCAAGGTTTGCCTGCGACCGAGCTGGAGAATCTGGGCGTGCCTCGCGGGCCGAAATTTGATTCGATTCTCGACCAGTTGTTTGATTTGCAATTGCGCGGCCGGGGCAAGACGCTGCCGGACGTCATCAAGCTCCTGAAGCAGCTTGCCGGCATCAAGGATGAACCCAAGCCGAAAGAAGAAAAGAAGAAAAAGCGGGGCAAGGCCGCCGAACAGGGCGCAGGCCAACCTGCCAAGCAAGCTCCGGCACACGAGCCTGCCGCCGCGCACACTCCGCCAGGCCTACAAGCAGGGAAGTCCGTTGCGCCCGGCGCGAAGGATACAATGAAAAAACATGCTTACGCGCGGCCGGCGCCGAAAGCGTCTGCTAAAGTGCCGCAGCGAAAGAAGTCCGCGCGTCGCTGAGCGCGTCTTTCAAGACGTGGCTGGGTTTCTTGCAATTCTTGCTGTGGCAGGATTAAGTTAAAGGGACCGGACTAAATAAACACAATGAGTGCTCCAGAATTTGTCCATTTGCATGTACACACCGATTATTCTCTTCTGGACGGCGCGTGCGAAATTGGCGAGCTGACATCGGAAGCCGCGCGGCAAAAAATGCCTGCTGTCGCTGTCACGGACCATGGCAACCTTTTCGCCGCAGCGAATTTCTTCCATCAGGCCGCAACTTGCGGGGTCAAGCCAATCATCGGCTGCGAAGTTTACGTCGCACCGGATAGTCACAAAAACAAGAATACCGACGCCGAACGCTCGAATCATCTCGTCCTGCTTTGCGAAAACGACGAAGGCTACCGAAATCTCATTCGTCTCGTTTCCACCGGATTCCTGGACGGCTTTTATTACAAACCGCGCATCGATCACGAGCTCCTCGCAAAGAATAGCCGCGGCCTGATCGCTCTTTCTGCGTGCCTGCGCGGCGAAGTAACCGAGCACATCCTCGAAGGGCGGCACGATCAGGCGAGAGCGTCCGCGTACCGTTTGCAGGAAATTTTCGGCAAGCAGAATTTCTTCCTGGAAGTTCAGGATCAAGGCCTCGATGCCGACAAGAAAGTGAATCCGGGAATCGTGAGCCTTGCGAAAGAAACGGGCATCCCGCTGATCGCCACGAACGACTGCCACTATTTGACGCGGTCCGATGCGCACGCTCAGGAAGTTCTCCTGTGTATTCAAACCGGCAAAACCATGAGTGAGCCGAACCGCATGCGTTTTGCCACCGACCAGTTTTATTTCAAGACCGCGCAGGAAATGGCTCAAGTGTTTCGCGAATTGCCAGATGCGCTATCGCGCACCATGGCCATCGCCGAACGCTGCCAGGTCAAGATCGAGCGTGTGCAGAATCCATTCCCTGAGTTTCAAGTGCCCATAGGCACGACCACCGATTCATATTTTGAGCGTGTCGTCCGCGAAGGTTTTGCTGAGCGCATGCCGCAACTCGAGCGCCTGCACAAAGAAGGACATCTGCGGCATCCTTTGACGGAGTACGAACAGCGACTGAACAACGAAATCGAAATGATCAAACGGATGAAGTTTTCCGGCTATTTCTTGATCGTCTGGGATTTCATTCGTTACGCGCGCGCGCAAGGAGTTCCTGTCGGCCCCGGTCGCGGCTCCGCGGCAGGCAGCCTGGCGAGCTATGCGCTGTGCATCACCGACGTCGATCCGCTTCAATACGACTTGCTCTTCGAGCGTTTCTTGAATCCCGAGCGCATCTCCATGCCCGACATCGATATCGACTTCTGCATGCGCCGTCGCGGCGAAGTGATCGAATATGTGCGGGGCAAATACGGCGAGCAGAACGTCGCGCAGATCATTACCTTCGGCACGATGGCTGCAAAGGCCGCGTTGAAAGACGTTGGCCGCGCTCTTGACATGCCCTATGGCGAAGTCGACCGGTTGGCGAAGCTTGTACCAAATCAGTTGAACATCACCCTCGAAGACGCCCTGAAAGATCCATCGCCTCTCGCAGCGCAGCGGCAGCAAGACCAGCGCGTAAACGAATTGGTCGAAGTCGCGCTGCGACTGGAAGGCCTCGCTCGCCACGCCTCAACGCACGCCGCCGGAGTCGTGATTTCTCCCCGGCCGCTGATGGAGATCGTCCCGCTATACCGTTCGTCGCGCGATGAAATCACCACGCAGTACGACATGAATGCGCTCGAGCGTATCGGCCTGCTGAAAATGGATTTCCTCGGCCTAACCACCTTGACCGTTCTCGATGATGCCGTTGCGCTGATCAAGCAGAATCGCGGCGTGGACATCAGGCTCTCAGAACTTCCCCTGGACGACGCGGCTACATACGCGATTTTCTCTCGCGCCGACGTCTCCGGCATCTTCCAGTTTGAATCGCACGGCATGCGCGAAATCTTGCGCCGATATCAGCCGACGCGGCTCGAAGATTTGACCGCTCTCAACGCGCTCTATCGGCCCGGCCCGATTCAGGGAGGAATGATCGACGACTTTATTGCCCGCAAGCACGGCAAGAAGAAAGTCGTTTATGACTTGCCCGCGCTCGAAGAAATTCTCTCTGAAACCTATGGCGTCATCCTGTATCAGGAACAAGTGATGCAAATCGCCAACCGCCTGGCCGGATTTTCTCTCGGCGAAGCGGACATTCTCCGCCGCGCCATGGGCAAGAAAAAGCGCGAAGAAATGGCGGCCCAACGTGAAAAATTCCTCGCAGGTTGCGCCACTCGAAAAGTCCCCGCGAAAAAGGCTGAGAAAATATTCGACCTCATGGCCGAATTCGCCGGCTACGGCTTCAATAAGTCCCACTCCTGCGCGTATGCCTTGCTGGCGTATCAGACCGCGTACCTGAAAGTGCATTTCCCGGTCGAATTCATGGCCGCGCTCCTCACTTCAGAAACGGGCAACACGGAAAAGGTCGTGAAGTACATTCACGAGTCGCGCGGCATGGGCATCAGCGTGTTGCCGCCAGATGTCAATCACAGCAGCCTATATTTCACTCCCGTCGGTGAAGACATTCGCTTCGGCTTGGCTGCTATCAAGAACGTTGGCGAAAACACCGCCAAGGCCATCTGCGAAGCCCGCACAGCGCGCGGCAATTTTTCGAATATTTATGCCTTCTGCGACGAGATCGACTCCCGGTTTCTCAATCGCCGCGTCCTCGAAAGCTTGGTGAAGGCCGGCGCTATGGATTGCTTCGGCGCTCCGCGCGCGCGCCTTTGGGCTGCCATTGAGGGAGCGATGAGCCACGGCCAAAAAATGGAGCATCAGCGCTCGGTCGGCCAACATGGACTTTTCCTCGGCGGCGCCGCGGCCCAAACGCTCGCGGACGATGAACAGACGTCTTTGCCTGAGGCCGAAGATTGGACCGAAGATCAGCAGCTCTCGGGCGAGCATTCGGTTCTCGGCTTCTATGTTTCAGGACATCCTCTAGACAAATACGCCGGACGCTTGCGCGATTTGGGCGTGACGGAACTCGGCGCACTCGAGCAAAAACAAAACGGCGAAGAGTTGATCATCGCGGGCATTATCGTGCAGACCCGCCCGATGCGTTCCCGTCGAGGTGCTCGCTGGGCCATCTCGCGCGTGCAAGACCAAACCGGCGGCGTTGAAGTCCTCATTTTCCCTGAAGCTTTCGAGCGCTACGAAAACACACTCAAAAGCGCCACGCCTCTCGCCATTCGAGGCCGCGTAAACATCGAAGATGCCGGAACGCGTTTCGTCGCCTCCGACATTCGCCTTCTGGAGCAGCTCCAGGCAACAAAAACCGACGTCATGCGCGTTCGCGTCGACCTGCGCGCCGTAGATACGCAGACACTCGATCAACTGCAAGCCCTTTTCGCGGAACGGCCTGGGCGCTGCCGCGTTGCATTTGAATTGATTTCGCAGGACGGCGTCACCGCAACCCTCGAAGCCGAGAAGCGCGTCGAGCCCGCTGCGGAATTGGTCGCCCAGGTCCAAAAAATCTGCGGCCCGGATTCAGTTGCAGTCGTACGCGCATAAGGATTTTTCCCGAAAAGGGAATCGCTTTGACCGCTAGACGGCGCAAACACGAACTGGACGACATTGAGCAGGACGTAGACGCGCTCGTCCGTCTCGCGCCCGGTAACGAAAAAGCCGCGCAGGAGCTCGCGCGATTGCGCAAGGAAGTCAGCGAGCTCAAGCGCGAGTTTTACTCACACATGAGCGCGTGGCAGAAGCTGCAGATCGCGCGCCACATGCAGCGCCCATATCTGCTCGATTTCGTTCCGCTCCTCTTCGAGGACTTCAGCGAAATTCACGGCGACCGCGCCTTTGCCGACGACCCGGCCATGATTTGCGCCATGGCAAAGTTTCATGGGCGGCCCGTGATGGTCGTCGGCAACCAAAAAGGCCACGACACCAAACAGCGTGTGGTGCGAAATTTCGGCCAGGCCAAGCCGGAGGGCTACCGCAAGGCGTTGCGCGCGATGAATCTGGCCGCCAA
>Ga0126373_10002595_pt1 | contig 13347 bp, 10 predicted proteins | sample PanSoiMetPlot_11_FD_92545 | JGI IMG/M metagenome (GOLD analysis project Ga0126373, IMG submission 92545) | Tropical forest soil microbial communities from Panama - MetaG Plot_11 | ecosystem: Environmental > Terrestrial > Soil > Tropical forest > Bulk soil | place: Panama | collected 2016-02-17
ATCCAGATCGGCGCGAACAGCCAGGGCGGAGGAGCGAACGGAGGCTTGGCGAGCCCCGAATACCAGTAGACGAGACCGCCATCGCTGAACAACACGCTCACGCCCGCGGTCGCGAGGCACAGGACGAGCACGCCGCCGAGTCTCAACCAATAAATCTCAGGCGTACGCTCCGGCGCGCGTTTCGGCGCGGGGCGCTTCGATGCAAACTTCGGTTGCCGTTCCATCGCGAGTAACCACGGTACGCGCCGAGCTCTTCGCTGCGCTTGACGATCAATTCTAGCGCGCGCGCAAGTTGAAGCCATTAATTCTCGCTTGCCCACGCTTGAGATTGGGCCGTCTGTGCGGTCGGTGGGGTTTTGCCGCTTGGCGCGGTGGGGTACAAATATCGATCGCGCGCGGTCGCTCGAGCCGCCCGCCATAATCGAAGGTGAGAAATGGCAGACAACAATAATCTCCGCGCTCATAGCAGCATCTTGGTCGATGGACCCTCGCGCGCACCCGCGCGCGCGATGCTCAAGGCCGTCGGTTTCACCGATGAGGACTTGAGCAGGCCGCTCATCGGCGTGGCGCATACGTGGATTGAAATCATGCCGTGCACTGCGCACCTGAGGCAGCTTGCCGAGCACGTCAAAGCCGCGATTCGCGCCGCCGGCGCGACGCCGATCGAGTTCAACACGATCGCGGTGTGCGACGGAATCTCGATGGGTACGACCGGGATGCGTGCGTCGCTGGTCAGCCGCGAAGTGATCGCGGACTCGATCGAACTCACCGCTCGCGGCCATCTGTTCGACGGCATCGTCGCCCTCTCGGGATGCGATAAGACGATTCCCGCAACCGTAATGGCGCTGATTAGGCTCGACCTGCCGTCCGTGATGCTCTATGGCGGATCTATCCAGCCCGGGCGTTTCGGCGATCAGAACGTGACGATCCAGGATGTGTTCGAGGCAGTGGGCGCGCATTCGGCCGGCAAGATGAGCCTCGCTGATCTGAAGCGTCTCGAGGACGTTGCCTGCCCCGGTGTCGGTGCCTGCGGCGGACAATATACCGCCAACACGATGGCCACCGCGTGCGAACTGCTCGGCATCTCGCCGCTCGGAGCGAACAGCGTGCCGGCGACCGATCCGAAGAAGGCGGAATGCGCGCGGCGCGTCGGCCAGCTCGCGGTCGATTTGCTGAAGCGCGGTCTCAAGCCGCGCCAAATTGTTACTAAACAATCGATCGAAAACGCGATCGCCTCGGTCGCGATGACGGGCGGCTCGACCAACGCAGTGTTGCACTTCCTCGCGATTGCCCACGAAGCCGGTATCGCACTTGATATCAATGATTTCGATCGCATCAGCGCGCGCACCCCGCTGCTCGCCGACCTGAAGCCAGGTGGCCGCTTTACCGCGGTCGACATGCACAAGGCGGGTGGTGTTCCGCTGGTGGCGAAGCGCCTGAAGCAGGCGGGTTTGCTGCATAGCGATTCGATCACCGTCACAGGCCGCACGATCGGTCAGGAAGCCGACAGCGCTACCGAGACCGCGGGGCAGGACGTTGTACATGCGGTGAGCGCGCCGCTGAAAGCGACCGGCGGCCTCGTCATCCTGAAGGGCAACCTCGCACCCGAGGGATGCGTCGTGAAAGTCGCTGGACACGAGCGCATGGAACATCGCGGACCGGCGCGCGTTTTCAATTCGGAGGACGAAGCGTTCAAGGCCGTGTCGCAGCGTCAGATCAATGCGAACGACGTGATCGTGATCCGTTACGAAGGCCCGAAGGGCGCGCCCGGCATGCCTGAGATGCTGGGAGTCACGGCGGCCCTCGTTGGCGAGGGGCTCGGCGAATCGGTCGCGCTGATTACCGACGGACGATTCTCCGGCGCCACCCACGGCCTGATGGCGGGTCACGTCGCGCCGGAGGCCGCAGTTGGCGGTCCGATCGCGGCGCTGCGCGACGGCGATGTCATCAAATTCGACCTTGCGAAGCGCCGACTCGACGTCGAGTTGAGCGACGCGGAAATCGCGAAACGGCTGAAGGATTGGAAGCCGCCAACGCCGCACTACGCATCAGGCGTGATGGCAAAGTATGCGCAGCAGGTGTCATCGTCATCGCGCGGCGCGGTGACGAGCGCGGGAGGTGCGGCGACCAGCTAGATTCGGCGAAGAGGCTGCGACACTTTCAAAGGAACGCGCGCCGATGGCTACGGGAGAGCTCGCGGCGTTCGGCTCGTCAGCACCAGCGGCGCCGGACAGGGGTACATCGTCGAGCGCCGCGCGACGCATCAGGCGCGCAGCTTCGACGACACTGCGCCGTCTCATCAGCGGTCAACCGCATCTACATTTGTCGTTGGCGGCGAGGAGGCGCGTCCGGCGGGCGGCATTATGCTTCGATGGTCGACCAACTGAATCGCCTCCCGCCGATATCCACCGCCGCAAGCCTATGACCGCCGATCCAGCGCCCGCGAGCAGCGGCCGATGCATCTTCATACAACCCCAAGTACCTCGCGACGCTCTTTGAGCGGTGGTTGAATGCGAGGATCCCGAAGCGGTGGGAGCGCTGTACGCAACGGCGACACTGAGCAGGACGCAACTCGGCTCGCGAACGCGAACGCAGCGCCGGCCGCTTCGCCGGCTACTCGCTCGAACGCGTCGGTATCCGCCGAATCGATCAGACGGAGATACCCCCTAGTAGCAACCGACGGGCTAGGACCTTGGCACGGGCGACGGCACGCACCGTAACGCACCGAGCTAGCGCCGGCGATCGAAGACGTATAGTGGTCGGGCGACCGGGCTTGGCGAGCAGCACGTCGAACCGCTCGCGATCTTGGCAAACCCTAACGCGAGAAGATTGCCTGCCGCGGCTCCGAGCGCGATAATCACGGCTAATCTTCGGCCGATGGGTGGTTCAGCAATTCTTAGATCCGCTGCGGCGGCGGCTCCTCAGGTTGCCGCGGCCGGATCGGCGGTGGTTGAGTGCGCTGCGCTTGGTTTTCGCTACGGCGACCGCGAGGCACTGCGCGACGTATCGTTTTCGATCGCGCGCGGCGAGATCTTCGGTTTTCTCGGCCCCAATGGCGGCGGCAAGACCACGCTATTCAAGATTCTCTCGACACTCGTGCCGATGCAATCGGGAACGGCGCGGATGCTCGGGCGCGATCTACGGGGTGATACGATCGCGGTTCGTCGCGCCCTCGGGGTCGTGTTCCAGCGGCCGAGCCTCGCCGGTAAGCTGACCGTCGCCGAGAATCTGCGGCATCATGGGCATCTCTACGGCATCACGGGCCGCCGCCTCAAAGATCGCGCCGGCGCGATGCTGAAAAGGCTCGCGCTCGAAGATCGCGCGGTTGATCTCGTCGAGACTCTCTCCGGTGGATTGCAGCGCCGCGTCGAACTCGCGAAGGCCCTTCTTCACCAACCGCAACTATTACTGCTCGACGAGCCCAGCACCGGCCTCGACCCCGCCGCGCGGCGCGACTTCTCGAACTACCTCGCGCATCTGCGCGACAGCGAAGGCGTCACGATCGTCCTCACGACGCACTTCATGGAAGAGGCTGAGCGATGCGATCGAATCGGAATCCTTCATGAAGGTGCGCTCGCCGCGATCGATCAGCCGTTGCCGTTGAAGGCGCGTGTGGGAGGCGACGTGGTCGCGATCCAGTGCGCTGCACCGGAGATGCTCGAGCGGAAGATCCAACAGCGCTTCAAAGTGAAGGGGCAGATCGTCGGCGGCGTGATTCGCATCGAGCGGCCGCGCGGCCACGAGTTCGTCCGCGATCTGGTCGACGCCTTCGGCACTGAAATCGAATCGGTATCGTTCGGCAAACCGACACTCGAGGATGTCTTCGTCCATCTGACCGGGCATCAGTTTTTCACCGATGCCAAGGACGCCGCGGAGCGCGAGTAACCGATGCCCCAGATCATGCTGCAGGCAGGTACGCTCTGGACCCTCGAAATCACGCGCTTCGTGCGCCAAAGGAGCCGCTTGTTCGGCGCGCTCCTGCAGCCCCTCGTTTTCTGGGCTCTCCTCGGTGCGGGACTGAACGCTTCGTTTCTGCCAAGCGGAATGCCTGCGGCGATGAACTACGCGCAATACTTCTATCCTGGCGTGATCGTGCTGGTGCTGCTCTTCACGGCGATCTTCGCGACGATCTCAACCGTTGAGGATCGTAAGCAGGGATTCCTGCAAGGCGTGCTGGTTGCGCCGATTTCGCGCCCCACGGTCGTGCTCGGACAGGCGCTCGGCGGTACCACGCTCGCGCTTATCCAGGGAATCATATTTCTGGTGCTAGCGCCGCTCGCAGGTATCCACCTGAGCATCGGTGCGATCATTGCCGCGTCGCTGATGATGGCGTTGATCGCGTTCACCCTTACCAGCGTCGGACTCGTGATCGCCTGGCGCATCGGATCGACGCAGGGTTTCCACGCGATAATGAATCTGATCCTGATTCCGATCTGGCTTCTGTCGGGTGCGTTCTTTCCAGTCAACGGCGCGCCAGGGTGGCTAGCGTGGACGATGCGTCTTAATCCTCTGACCTACGCGATGGCGGCGCTCAGGCGTGGTCTCTACCTAGCCGAGCCTAGCGCGATAGGATCGGCGGCGCCGATGATGAGCTCGGTCGCGATCGCGATAGCGTTTGCGATGTTTGCGTTCCTCTTGGCAACACGAGTCGCGCGGCGCGCTTCGGCAGCCTGAACTCTTCACACTGGGTCGAAGTACGGATCGACGCGACCTTTGAAGTGGAACTCGCGCGCAATTTCGACCCATTTGCGATCGAGTCCGTGCAGCGGTTCGGGCAGGCGATCCAGATGAAAGAACGCTGCCTCCAGCGCCTCGAGTGGATTTGGATTTAGCGCGCCACCGAAGATCCGGCAGTAAAAGAGCATGGCGTACACGTGTCGCGCGGGCGAGCCGACCTTGAGGCTGTCGATTATCGCCATGACCCGCTCCGGGCACACCATGAGTCCGGTTTCTTCGCGCGCCTCCTTGACCACGTTCTCTGCAGGCGAAATTCCGACCTCGCAGAAGCCGGTCGGATACCACCACTTGCCGGTCGGACGCCGAATCATCAGCACTTCATCGCGCTCGTTGAACGCGATGATCCCGACGCCGACGGCTGTCGTCACATAGCCGTGATAACCAGCAACGACCTCGCTCCTCCACCTGGCGCGCAAGGCCTCGGCTTCTTCCTGGCTCGCGCCGCTCACAATCGCCTGCAGTCGCGCCGCCTCGTGCAGCAACTGCTCGTAGCGCTCGGCGTCGAAGCCGCCAGGGTTGAAGGCGAGTCCAGTGCGCGCGACTGCCGCGACTCGTTCGATGAAGCGGGCCAGCTCGTTAAGCAACTTTGGTGTGGACATCGAGAATAGGGTGCCGGTCGCAGCACGGCCGGCCACGCAACTATAACATAGCTGTCGGCACGCGGATGAAACTCATTCTGAGCCGTAAGGGATTCGACGCGAGCAATGGCGGATGCGCGAGTCCTATTTTTGAAGACGGCACTCTCTGCCCGTTGCCCATTCCTGACGCCACCTCGCCCATCAGCTATGGCGATATCCGTGATTGGCGCGGCGAATCGATTGCGCCGATTGTCGAGCAGCTAACGCGCGGCCGCCTCGGTGGCGGCGATCGCGCGCATCTCGATCCCGATTTGCGTCGCGGCGCGCTTAAGCGGCATCGGGGATGGCGGCCCATCTTCGGGCAGACCGGAGCGGCCGCCGCGCATCTCGCGAGCTACCAGGTTGGTGCGGGTGACCTGTTTCTATTCTTCGGATGGTTCAGGCGCGTCGAGCAATTAGCTCGCGGCTTTCGCTTCATCAGCGGCGCGGCCGACCTGCACGTGATCTATGGCTGGATGCAGGTCGGCCAAGTCGTCGAGTTGGCCGCCAACGCGGCTCGCGCGATGCCGTGGGCGGCGTATCATCCACATCTGTCGGACGCGGCGCGTTACAAGAGGAATACGCTCTTCGTCGCGAGTTCGATGCTGGTTTCGATCGGGCTGGCGCTGCCGGGCGGCGGCGCATTTTCCCACTTTCGTCCCGAGCTATGCCTCACCGCACGAGATGAACCCGGGGGACGTTCGCTCTGGAAGCTGCCTGGATGGTTTTACCCGAGCGGGCGCCCGGCTCTTTCGCGCCATGGTGATCGCAAGCGATGGCGCCGGCTTGGCGACGCGCTCTATCTTCGGACCGTGCCAATCGGCCAGGAATTTGTACTCGACCTCGATGTTTATCCGGAAGCTCACGGATGGCTCCGCTCTATTTTCGCAGCGAACCACGCCACACCGCGCGAATTTCTCAGCTCCGCGGCTGGCTGATTCAATCGGGTACACGTGCCGGTCGGCTGAAGAGATTGCCGATCGCTGCGATCACGAAGACGACGATCGTGATGGCCGCCAGGGTCACGGCCGTCATGATCACGGCCGCGATCAAGCCGAGAATGACGAAGATGATCGCGTGCAGCACCATAAGCCGCCTTTCGCCGCAGAAAATGCGCGCTACCTTTTCTTCGCGGCGGTTCGATAGTCGGCAAATTTCGAGTCGCGCTCGTCGAGCGCCTTGGTCACGTTCTCGCGCATCTTCCTCATGTAATCGCGCGACGACTGCTGGTGGAAGCAGAGCGCCTGGATCTCCGTCGCGGAGCGGATCGCGGCGCGCACGCCCATCACTTCCATCGCGCGGTGCACGACGCGTTTGTTGAGCGCCTGCAGGTCGCGCGGAATCTTCGCTACTCGCTCCGCAATCGCAAGCACCTCGCCCTCAAGCCGCGCCGCAGGAAACGCTCGGTTCGCGAACCCGAATTCCGCCGCTTCGCTTCCGCTGATCGAGTCGCCCGTCAGCATCATCTCCATCGCGCGCCGCATGCCCATCAACCACGGATGGTAAGCGCAGTCGGGCGTGGACATCGCGCGCACCGGCGGGTATCCGATTTGCGCGTCGTCGGCGCAGTAAACCAGGTCGCACGCCGTAGCGAGCTCGCTTCCGCCGGCGAGGCAATAGCCGTGCACCTGCGCGATCAGCGGCGTCGCCATGTCCCACATCTCGAACCATCCGTCGACCAGGTGGCGCGGCCAGACTCCTTCGCCCGGCGAAACGTGGCGGGGCAGCGGCTCTCCGGGCACCTGCGCGAGATCGTAACCCGCGCTGAAGCACTTGCCGTTGCCCTTGATAATGATCGCGCCGATCGACTGATCGAGATCGGCCTTGCGCAGCGCGTCAAACAACTCGCCGCGGAGCGCATTGGAAAGGGCGTTGCGTTTCTCCGGGCGGTTGAGGGCGATTCGCCTCACGCTCGAAGCGGCGTCCTCAACGACGATAAATTTGTAGTCGCTCATGGCACAGCCTCCCTGCTAGACGCGCGAGTTAGTGCGTCGCCGGCTGGCAGACCGCCCACGCGGCTTCGGCCAGGGCCGGCACACGCTCAGCGAAACTGGCGAAAAGCGGATCGTCCGCCTGACCCCGCAGGTAGCGCGCGTAGCTGCCCTCAAGGATGATCGCGAGCTTGAAAATCGCGAACGCCTGGTAGAAGGGAAAGTCGCGCAAGACGCGCCCGGTGCGCTTTTCGTAGCGGTCGACTATTTCGGCGCGCGACATCCATCGCGCCTCCGCCGACATGCTCGAGATAATCGTGCCGCGGGTCGCGGAATCGTTCGGATCGCTCCAATAACTCAGCATCCAGCCGAGATCAGCAAGCGGGTCACCAATCGTCGACATCTCCCAGTCGAACACGGCGATCACCTTGACCGTCGCGGGGTCGAACATCACGTTGTCGAGTTTGTAGTCGCCGTGGACGATAGTCGGCGCGGGCGATTTTGGGATCCGCGCGCGGAGCCATTCCTTGACCTTGTCCATCACGGGCAAGGGCCGCGTATGCGGAATGGTGCGTTCGAGCTGATCGGTCCAGCGGCTAAGCTGTCGCTCGAGGTAACCGTCAGGACGGCCGAAGCCTTCGAGGCCAACGGCGCGCCAGTCAACTTCCTGCAGCGCTATCAGCGTGTCGACCATCCCTTCGCTGACGCGGCGGCGAATCGCAGGCGTGCGCGCGAAGCTCTTGGCGTCGGCGCGGACCACTTCGCCCCTCATGTATTCCATCAAGTAAAAAGGAGCGCCGATGTACGAAGTTTCATCGGTGCCGGCGTAGACCCGCGGCACCGGGACAGGAGTATCCTGCAAGGCTTTAAGGACGCGATACTCGCGCATCACGTCGTGCGCCGTGGGCAGCAGCGGGCCGCGCGGCGGGCGCCTCAGCGCCCACGAGTTGCCGCCGAAGTGCACGAGGTGGACCTCATTCGAATGACCGAACGAGATGTTCTCCGAGCGGAGATCGTGGGTCGAGCCGAGCTTGCGCTCGTCGATGAATCGTTTGAGGCCAGCAACGTCGACAGTCGCCGACGAGCCGGTTTTTTCCCGCGTGTCGATAGCCATCGAGCGTACAATTCACGGGTTTCGCAGGTCCGGTCAAGAGCGCGTCAAGCGCGCCCTACTTGCGAGAGGTGGGCGAGCGCTAATAGAACCTTCTACGATGGCATCAGCAGTAGCGGCTGAGATCGCGACCAGCCGCGCATCGATAATCCGCTTGATGCGCCCGCATCAGTGGATCAAGAACCTGCTGGTGCTGGCGGCGCTGGTGTTTGCCAAGCGCCTATTCGTGTTTCACGATCTGATCCTCGCGCTCACCGCGTTCCTCGCGTTCTGCGCGCTTTCGAGCGCGGCCTACGTCGTCAACGATATCGTCGATCGCGACACCGACCGGCTGAATCCCGAAAAGCGCGACCGGCCGCTCGCGCGCGGCGACATCTCGGTTGAAGCGGCGCGGCGCCTGGCAATAGCCCTGGGCGCGATCGCGCTACTTCTGAGCATCCTGCTGAGCTTAGACTTTTTCGGAATCGCCGTGTTGTACGCCGTGCTTCAGGGTGTCTACTCGTTCTGGGCCAAGCGCGTGATGGTGGTCGACATCATTGCGGTCGCGATCGGATTCGTGATGCGCGCGTTTGCGGGCGGCGTGGCGATCAGGGCCGAAGTCTCACCGTGGCTTGCCTTTATCACGTTCGCGCTGGCGCTACTGCTGGTGCTCGGTAGGCGCCGTCATGAGCTGACCGCGCTCGGCGACGCGGCGACGGCGCATCGCGGCGCACTCCAGTACTACAGCGTGCGATTGATCGATCAGATGATTTCGATTGTCGCGGGCGCAACCCTGGTCGGTTACATGATTTACACGGCGTCGAGCGAAGTCGAGAACAAACTCGGCACCCGCCATTTGTACCTCACGGTGCCATTCGTGGCGTTCGGGATCCTCCGCTACCTATACTTGATCGCCGAGCGCAACGAGGGCGGCGATCCGGCGCGGCTGCTGCTAAGCGACGCGCCGCTGCGAGCCTCGGTCGCACTCTGGCTGCTGGCCGATCTCGCGTTGCTGTACTTCTAAAGGAGTCTAGCGCTCAGAAACCAGGGATGATGCTCGTCCGTCCGTTCATGATTTGGAACGGATTGCGTCCGAACGGACTCTGACCGAGCGAGCCGAGTCCGCCCAGCGTCAACTGGAATTGGAACTGGACCTCATTAGGGTTGTAGGACTGCATCATGCCGGCGTCGAGCGCCCAGCAATCGCATGGTGACTTGAGGCGGGCGCCGTACTCGGCGGAAAGCAGACGACCCGCGGCGAAGTCATAGCTCGGTGCAACATAGACGCCGAGATAGTCGTAGACATCTGAATACACGCGCGCGGTCGCTAACTCGCTGCCGTTTCTCGAGGTGCTCTTGATCACGGTGTCTTGCGGGCTCACGTAGCTGTAAGCCAGCTGCATGAAGGTTCCCTCGAGAGCATTGCCCATGTACAGCTTGGGCTGCTTTTGCCAGGTCGGAGGGGGCTGCAGGTTCAAGAAGAAGTTGGTGTAGGTGATTCCCGCGTGTCCGCGCGGATTGTAGTCAAGCTCCGAACCCAACGACACGATCGAAGTCGGATAGATCGTCAGCAAGCCCTGCAGGTCCGAGATGTGCGAGGCGTCAGGCGAGATGTCATGCGAGATGTCGTAGGCCTGCTGCAGCGTCAGCTCGCCGAGCTCGTCAATATGATCGCCGTTCCTGATCATCTGGCCCGCGTTGGGCGCGAGTAGCCGCCACGGATTTTGCTGGCCGTTGAAGGCCGAGACTCCCGTGGCGGAGCTCTCGCTCTGCATCGTAGCCGAGCTTCCACCGCCGTCGGGCATCTGATCGGGCGCTTCTTCGTTGCTTTCGGTCTGGGGCGGATTCTTGACTCTCGCAAAGAGCCGCGTGGTGAACCCGTAGGCTATTAGGCTGCGCGACTCCATGCGGTCGTACTGATCGAACAACGGATTGTTGCCTTGATAGATGCGCGGAACGTAGGAGTAGTTCGCGTACGGCTCGATCGTGTTTTTGAGCTTCTCAATCGACGAGCCGTTGACGTCGAAGACCCGATCAAGAACCGTCGATATCCCGGTCTGCACATAGGGAATGGCGTTGCCCTTCCACTCGGTGTGCGTCCCCGGTCCGAGCGATACGCCATTGTTGTAGATCAGTCCGTCGGTTCCGACGGGCGTGATCTTGAGCTGATTGCCCGACGTGCCCCACACATTCGTGAGCACGCCGGCCTTACCGTACGCGGTCGCGTAATCGCCGAGGCGGAAGGGAAAAGTGTATTGCGGGTTGGCATAAAAGCGCCATCCGCTCAGACCCTCGTCACGATAGAAATTGGTCGCGTTCGCGTCGTAATCGAGGAAGCCGAACGAGCCCAGTCCCTGGCGTCCGCTCAGCAGCGCGTCCGGCAGACGCTGGAGCGCGAAGGTCTGCGGCTGAATCAGATCCTGGTTATAGGTTCCCTGGATACGTGCGAAACCGTTCTCGAATGAATCGAGCAGGCCGAAGTGCGACATCGCGTTGCGCAGCGAAGCAAAATCGTTGCCGAAACCAGTCGACAGCGTCCAGGTGTTAACCTCGCGGAGCAAGAGCGCGTCGCTAACTGTCATCGCGTCGCCGTAGGCGGTGAGATTGTCGGTCAGGTGCTGCCGCATCATCGCGATCGCGTCCCAGCGGTTTTCGGGGATCGTGGTGTCGGCGATCTGGTTGTCGACAATATCGTTCTCTCGGTTCTGGTCGGAACGGATCGCCTCGTTGTAATACGCCGCATCGGCCCAGAAATAATCGTCGTTGCCGTTGGTCAGCCGATACTCACCCATCCCGCCAATGCGCTGCGACGTCTCCACGTCAAGCGCGAAGGTGGCGTCGGAGCTTTTGTTAATCGCCCAATAGTAGGGTTGCAGATATTGAAATCCGCGGATGCTGGACTGGCCCTCGCGGCTCGACAGGAATCCGCTATGGCGCTGGCTGTCCGCCGGGAAAACCGCGAACGGCAGCTTCGCAACCGGATGGCCGAGCACAGTGAAGGAAGCGTCGTTCGCGCTTCCCGAGCCGCCGACGGTCAAATCCATCTGATCGGCCTGGATCGCCCAATCGGGCGCGTCCTTGCGGCATCCGCAAGTGGTGAAGAATCCCTTGGTGATCTCGTAGTTCTGACCCTCGAGCTTTTCGATCTTCTCGCCGGCCAGGTGATAGGTGTCGTGCCGCGCGTAAACTTTGGCGTGGTAGAGAACGAGTACCTCGCGATTCAGATCGACGGTCGCCTCGGTCGCCCAGATCTCGGTGTCGGGATCGATCAAATGAACATTGCCGGTTGCGCGCGCCTGGCGCTGGCGGCGATAGACGTCGATCTGATCCGCCTTCAGCACGCTGCCACCTTGCGTCATGACGGCGTCGCCTTTGACGGTGAAGACGTCGTTACGGGAGTCGAAGATGGTTTCCTGACCGGTAACGTTGACCGGCTCGGCGTGTTCCTCTTTGACCTGAGGTGGCGGCCCGGCGAACTTCTTGGTCTTCGCCCGATTACCCGGGGTGAATTGCGCCGCGCCGAGCGCCGGCCACCACGCGAGTGTCACTACGATTGCGAGGATCCAAAGAGTTTTACGCGTGAGGATCAGGAAACAAACCGCCTCTGCCCGCCCGGGCCAAAAAGTACTGATAAACTTCGCCGATAAGATACACGGAACCGGTAACGAGCGCTACGTCGTCAGCGCCAATTCCCTCCATCACACGCGCCACCGCTTCGAGCGGCTCGCGAATGACCCGCGCCGGAACATGGCGTGCGAACTCGGGCACTAGGTTCTCCGGATCTAGTGGCCGTTTCGGCTTGACCCGCGTGAGCGTAACGTCACGCACTCGTGGCGCCAGCATCGCCGCCATCCGCTGCCATTCCTTGTCGGCCAGGCAACCGAACACGAGCCGCGGCTTGACGTCGGCGCCGAGTTCGACTGCCAGGGTCTCGAGCAGCGCCGTGACACTCATCTCGTTGTGCGCGCAATCGAGAATCACCAACGGCCGGCGCGAAACAATATCGAAACGTCCCGGCCAGTAGAGATCGCGGAGACCCGCGCGAATCTGATCTTCGTCGATGTGATAGCCTTGCGCGCGCAGCGCCTCGACCGCCGCAATCGCAATCGCGCTGTTCTCATGCTGGAACGGGCCAGCCAGCGCGAGCTCGACATCGTTCAGCTTGAGGCCGAGGCCCTGGTAGTCAATTCGATGCGCCGGGGCGTGCGAAACCAAGCTGAAGTCGCGATCGATTAGGCGCACGGCAGAGCGTCGCTGGCCGGCGATTGCAAGCAGAGTCGCGCGCGCTTCTTGGTCGCGCGCGCCGATCACGACCGGCACGTCATTCTTGATGATCCCGCCTTTTTCGGCCGCGATCTTGGGAATCGTGTAGCCGAGGTACTCCATGTGGTCGAATCCGATCGGCGTGATCACGCTAAGAATCGGCGCCACCACGTTGGTTGAATCGAGGCGACCGCCGAGGCCGGTCTCAATCACGGCCAGATCGACCTTCTCGTCGGCGAAGTAGAGGAACATCAACGCGACGGTGAACTCGAAGAAGGTGAGCGCGAGGTCGGCGCGATCGTAAATCATGCGGAGCCGCTCGATATACTCGAGCAAGCGCGCCGCGGAAATTTCGACGCCGTCTATCCGCGTGCGTTCCGAAAGGTTCACCAGGTGCGGCTTGGTGTAGAGGCCAACCTTGACCCTGGCGGCACGGAGCACGCTGTCGAGCATCGCGGCAACCGAGCCCTTGCCCTTGGTCCCGGCAATATGAATGGCGCGCAGTTTGCGATGCGGATTGCCGATCAGCTCAAGCGCCCGATCCATCCGCTCAAGCTTGTAGATTTCGCCGCGTGCTTCGAGCGAGTAAAGCCAGTCGAGTGTCTTTTCCAGCCGCTCCATGCCGGACCAAAGTCTAACCGGCGATCCGTCGGCAGAAAAGAATCCGCCTACTTGCGGGTGCGATTGCCGCTGCCGCGCGCGGCGCCGC
>Ga0126373_10002596_pt1 | contig 13345 bp, 8 predicted proteins | sample PanSoiMetPlot_11_FD_92545 | JGI IMG/M metagenome (GOLD analysis project Ga0126373, IMG submission 92545) | Tropical forest soil microbial communities from Panama - MetaG Plot_11 | ecosystem: Environmental > Terrestrial > Soil > Tropical forest > Bulk soil | place: Panama | collected 2016-02-17
ATTTCGAAGGGTATCAAAGGAGGAGATCTACGCAGCGACGGGCATTCAATTCATGTCCATCAACACGATTTACCAACTCTTCGCTGCGCTGCGAGACACGCCCAGCATAGTCGCCGCCGCCAAGCAACTGGTTACCATCCCGGACCTCTTCAATTACTGGCTGACGGGAAATGCTGTTTGCGAATTCACCAACGCAACCACAACCCAGCTCGTTGACCCCTTCCGCCGCAATTGGGTAGTTGATTTGATGCAAAAGGTTGGGCTTCCTCGGGAGCTCCCGGCATCGATCGTCGAGCCCGGCACGATCCTTGGAACTTTGCGGCCTTCGATAGTTCAGAATGCTTCTTTGGACCGCACACCGGTTATTGCTCCTGCGTGTCACGACACTGGTTCGGCCGTTGCTGCGATCACAGCTCGCGATGGCACTGCATTCCTCAGTTCTGGAACTTGGTCTCTTATTGGCATGGAACTCGACGCGCCCATCGTGAATCCTCAGGCTCTCAAGATGAACTTTACAAATGAAGGCGGCGTGAATGGGACCACGCGCCTTCTCAAGAATGTGATGGGACTCTGGATGCTACAAGGCTGCAGGAATTGCTGGAGCGCACGAGGCCAGCGTGCCGACTACGACGAACTTGTCGAACTGGCGGAGCGCGAGCCAGCCTTCACACATTTAGTAGATCCTGACGACGAGTGTTTTCTGCGAACGACAAATATGCCCGACGCGATCGATGATTTCTGCAGGAAGACAAATCAGCCAGCACCATCGAGCCTGGGTGCCTACGTGCGCTGCGTCTTGGAGAGCCTGGCATTGAAATATCGGGCAGTTCTGCGCAGCCTGGAGCAGCTTTGCGGAATGCGCATCGAACAAATCCGAGTTATTGGTGGCGGGTCGAAGAATCGCCTTCTGAATCAGTTCACCGCCGACGCGACTGGCCTAGCGGTTTTGGCTGGGCCTGCGGAGGCAACCGCTTTGGGCAACGTGGCGGTCCAGATCCTAGCTACCGGCGGCGCCGGTTCACTCAAGGAGGTTCGCGCAATCGTTGATCGCTCTTTTCCAACCGAGGTGTTCAACCCCATTGATCCCAGCCGATGGGACGAACAGGCTAAGCGCTTCCAACACTACAGCGAGATGACCTATGCCTGAAATCAAGCAGACTAGCCGACTGAAAGATTTGTGGAATGAAGCAGACGCGAAGAAGATGGCCTCAAACCAGCTGGCAATGCTGCGTTACAGGTCGAACTTGTTGGGTGCCGACCTGCGCATCACAAACTTTGGCGGAGGAAACACAAGTTCCAAGATTGAACTCCCCGATCCATTCAACGGCAAAAGCGTGCGAGTGCTCGCCGTCAAAGGCAGCGGCGGAGATATCGGGTCAATCAAGGACGCAGGTTTTGCCTTGCTCTACCTGGACCGTTTGGAAGAACTCAAGGGCCTATACCGCGGCGAACAGTACGAAGATGAGATGGTTGCCTACTATCCTTTGGCGGCATTTGGCAACAACCGCGTTGCGGCATCTATCGACACACCCTTGCATGCTTTTTTGCCGTTTCCCCATGTCGACCATCTGCACCCCGACTGGGCGATCGCGCTGGCCGCAAGCGCTAACGGCATGAGCAAACTCGACGAATTCAACCGAATATTCGGCCACAAGCTTGTCTGGGTCCCCTGGCAACGTCCCGGATTCGAACTCGCCCTCTTGATTGAAAGAGCCGTACGGGAAAGCCCGGGTACCGACGGCATCCTTCTCGGCGGGCACGGGCTTTTCACGTGGGGCATGACACAACGCGAGTGCTACCTGAACTCGATTCAAACGATCGACCAGATGGGTGAATTCATTGAGCGGCATCAGGCTAGAAAGGGGGTTTTGTTCGGTGGGCTTGATTACGCGCCGCTCCAAGATCGCCAGGCAATCGTCGCTCAGATTTTGCCAACGCTGCGCGGGGCTCTCTCGTCAAATCGACGCGTGATAGCTCACTACTCTGAAGACCCGGACGCCTTGACCTTCGCAGGTTCAAAGTGGTCGAAAGAGTTGGCAAGGCTTGGGACAAGTTGCCCCGATCACTTCCTGAGAACACGCGTCTGCCCGATGTTCTTAAACTGGGATCCTACGAAGGAGACAGTCGCAACTCTGAATGCCCGCATTCAGGAACACGTCGTCGAGTATCGAGCCTCCTATAACCAGTACTACGAGGCTCACGCAAACCCGGACTCTCCCCCGCTCCGTGATTCTAATCCCTCGGTGGTGATCATTCCCGGATTAGGGCTGTTTGGCTTCGGCAAGAACAAAAAAGAGGCGCGCATCACCATCGAGTTTTTTATCAACGCCATTCGTGTGATGACAGGAGCGAATGCGCTTGAGGATGACAAAGCACCAAGTCCGCTGCCGCAGGCTCGCACGGCAGAACAATCAAAGCAGTTCACCGAGTTTCACAATTACGTCGCCCTTCCACGGTCAGAAGCCTTCCGTATCGAGTATTGGGCATTAGAGGAGGCGAAGCTGCAACGCATGCCTGCGGAAGCCGAGTTTAGCAGGAAGATTTTTCTCGTAGTTGGCGGTGCGAGTGGTATCGGCCGAGAAACCGCGCTCATGCTTGCGAAAAAGGGCGCCCACGTGGTCGTCGCCGATTTTGATGTGGACGGCGCCAAGAAAGTTGCGGCTGAAGCCGGGGCACTCGGGTCTCCCGAATTCACAGCATACACAGCGATTGATCTCAGTTCTTCGCAAAGCCTTGCCGAAGCGACGAAATGCACGGTGCTGCGATTTGGCGGAATTGACGGAATAGTGAATACCGCCGCTATCTACCCCGTAGCAGGAACAGATGCAGAGTTGGCCGATGCGCTCTGGGCGAAAACCTTCCTGGTCAACGTCACAGGAAACTATCTGCTGGCCCGCGAAAGCGCTGGCGTCTTCGCCCACCAAAATCTGCCAGCTTCAATTGTCCTCACCAGTTCTGCCAATGCTGTCGTACCAAAAAAGGGCAGCGAAGCTTACGACACCAGTAAGACCGCCTTGAACCACTTGATTAGGGAACTCGCGATGAAACTTGGGCCGTTGGTTCGGGTCAACGGAATCGCTCCTGCCACGGTGATTGCAGGCTCCACCATGTTCCCACGCGACCGCGTGATCCAATCGCTGCGAAAGTACAAAATCGCTTTCTCGGAAAAAGAATCTACAGAAGAGCTCCGCGTGAAATTGGCCGACTTTTACGCGCAACGCACCCTCACCCAGCGCCCGATTCTCCCGCAGGACTGCGCCAGCGCGATCATATGGCTAGCCGGCGAAGCGAGCGCCAAAACGACGGGACATGTCATTCCCGTTGACGGTGGCCTGCCGGAGGCCTACTTGCGGTAACGCGTGGCGCAAAAGAACTGCTGGCCGCTGTCGGGCGAGAGCAAGTCTTGGGGTAACTACATGAGGCGCATTTGCTTTGTTCTGCAAGTAAGACCAGATCGGCTGGAGGAATACAAAGCCCGCCACCGCAGCGTGTGGCCGGAGATGGTGGCGGCTTTGCGCGAAACAGGATGGAACAACTATTCCCTGTTCTTGCGGCCAGACGGATTGTTGGTTGGGTACCTCGAAACGGAAGACTTTGAACGGGCTCGCGCCGGCATGGCCAGCCGCGAAGTTAACGAACATTGGCAAAAAGAAATGGCCGGCTTTTTTGTCCAGCCAGCTGGTGTCTTGCCCGATCGGGCGATGGAACCGCTCGAAGAGGTGTTTCATCTTTAGCTCAAATTGTTAAGGACCGACATGTCAGCTAATCCTGCACTTGGCGTTTTTTTTCACTGGTTAGGTGGGCTCGCTTCGGGCAGTTTTTACGTTCCTTATCGCGGCGTCCGCCGTTGGTCGTGGGAAACTTATTGGTTGGTCGGCGGCATCTTCAGCTGGATTATCGCTCCCTGGTTTCTCGGTTACCTCATGACCCGGGACCTGCTTGCCGTCTTATCAGAAGCATCTACGAGCACGTTGTTTTGGGCCTTCTTTTTCGGCCTTCTATGGGGGATCGGGGGGCTAACATTCGGCCTGACCATGCGTTTCCTCGGTATTTCTCTCGGGATGGCCGTTGCGCTCGGCCTGTGCGCGGCGTTCGGTACCCTAATTCCTCCCATTTTCAGCGGAGTGTTCGTCCCTCAGGTTCTGAGAACCAGTTCCGGGCGAGTTATTCTCCTCGGGATCTTTGTCTGTCTGCTGGGCATCACGGCTGCTGGTCTTGCCGGGATTTTCAAAGAACGCGCTATGTCGCCGTACCAACAGAAGGCGGCAATTCAAGAGTTTGACCTGAAGAAGGGCCTTGCCGTCGCAAGCCTGTCGGGAGTCATGAGCGCCTGCTTCGCATACGGACTCGCGGCAGGAGCACCCATCAAGGCGCTAACCTTAAAACACGGTACTCCACCCCTGTGGCAAGGGCTCCCCGTTTTGGTTGTTGTACTGATCGGAGGCTTTACGACGAATTTTCTATGGTGCCTGGCGCTCCACACTCAGAACCGTACTGGCTATCAATACTTCACCTCAGATCCCAAAAGGTATTCGCCGGTGACAGATGAAACGATCGTCGAAACCGCCATCGACGCTCCGAGGCGCGAAGTGGTGGAACACATTCCTTCAAGCAAGAAAAACAACAGCCAGGAACCCGTACCGATGCTGGCCAATTACCTCCTTTGCGCCCTGGCAGGGACGACTTGGTACTTCCAATTTTTCTTCTACACGATGGGCGAAACTCAAATGGGCAAGTACGGATTCTCCAGTTGGACTCTGCACATGGCCAGCATCATCATTTTTAGCTCCCTCTGGGGCATCGGGCTCAAAGAATGGAAAGGCGCGGGTGCGCCGGCAATGCGGCTACTTACCCTGGCACTTTTCCTGCTTGTGGGATCCACGATGATCGTTGGCTACGGAAATTACCTCGGACTTGCGCACTAACGGTCTCGTTCGGGACACCTGCTGCATTGCGGCGGATAGGGGCACCTCAGACACCATGAAACTTCAAAGAAAAAATACCGTCATTTTTCCAACTTGCTTCGTGCTTCTGCTCGGTTTGCTGCTTCTGCCAAGGAACCCCGTTTCCGCTGCGGTCAGGGCAAAAAGGCCGACAGACCTCCGTGCCGATTCGCTGACGCATCCGCTTGGCATTGATTCACCGAGACCAATGCTTTCGTGGCGCTTGCAGGACGATAGCCCCGGGGCAAAGCAAACCGCGTATGAAATCTTCGTCTATAGCAAACGACCGACGACAACTGAGACGACGCCAGATATATGGGACAGCGGGCGTGTTGCCTCAAGCACTTCAACGGGAGTTTCGTATAACGGGGCTGAGCTCGAGCCGGAGAAACGCTATTTCTGGCGCGTCAAGGTATGGGATAAAGACGGAAAGCCATACCCGGTCAGCGACACTACTTGGTGGGAAACGGGCCTGCTGTCGCAGTCAAACTGGCAGGGCAAGTGGATCGGCTATGAATCCCCAGAGCTGCACAGAATTCGTGAATCTGGCGCCATGTGGATCACCAATTCTACGCCTCAACCTTCGGAACCAAATGATACTCAGCACGATTTCCGCTTCGCCTTCACGCTTGACCGGCCGGTCCAGAGTGCGGCTCTCTATGCCACTGGAGCGGACACAACTGCAGCGTGGGTTAATGGCAGGCAAGTGCGCCAAGCTCAACCGCTCGCCCCATGGCAGCAAATGCCATGGGGAGCCTACATGCGCGTCGACGTGACTGCAGCGGTGCACTCTGGCGTCAATGTTTTGGCGATCGGTGTAACGCGATTCCTTACAGCGAGACAAAAGCAAGTCTCTACTCGAGCACCAATGAGCGCGTGTCTGTTCATCGCCTTTACCGATGGCTCTACTGAGCTGTTCATTTCCGGCGCCAAGGGATGGAAGGCAGCCTTAAATGCACCCGATGCGTGGTGGCGTGAGGATTTCTCGGATGCTTCATGGGAAGCGGCGGAACCCTACACACCTGCTCCAGGAGGCTTTGATGGCCACCCCGGTCTACCTTGGCCGACCGGAGCGGTTGCCGCTCTTCGGCGCAATTTCCGAGAAGACAAGGCGGTCGTCTCCGCCCGGCTTTACGCCACTGCACTTGGTGCGTATAAGTTTCGTATCAACGGAGAACCAATTGGCGATCAGATTCTTGCTCCGGGGTGGACCGACTACCGGCAGCAAGTGCTGTACCAGACCTATGACGTTACGATACAGATCAAGCAAGGCAACAACGCCATCGCAGCATATCTCGCCCCCGGCTGGTACAGCACGCCCCTACGGTGGTTTCGCCAAGGAAACAATTATGGCAGTACGCAACCGGCGTTGCGCGCACAACTACGGCTTGAGCATGCGGACGGTTCGGTTGACTGGATTGCGACGGACGAAAACTGGAAAGCGGATCTCTCTCCGATTTTGCAGGCGGAACTGTACGACGGTGAAACATTTGACGCTCGTAAGGTGCAACACGGTTGGGATACCGCAAACTTCTCCGATGCACATTGGCACCCGATCATGCTGGTCAATCCCAACGAACCACGCATCGTCGCGCAATACTTCCAACCGATCCGTGCCGAGCGTGTGATGTTGGCAAAGACAATCACCAACCCGACTCCTGGCGTTTACGTCTTCGACTTTGGCCAGAACATGAGCGCCTTGCCTCGGCTGCGCATCGGCGGAGTTCGCGGAGACGATATCAAGCTGCGCTTCGCTGAAGTGCTGAACTCCGACGGAACACTGTACGTGGAAAACCTTCGCACAGCCAAGGCCACCGATCACTTCATCCTTTCTGGCACCAAGACCACCGAGGATTTTCAGCCAGAGTTTACGTTCCACGGCTTCCGTTATGCGGAAGTGTCGGGGCTGCGCGACAGGCCGACAACAGAAACACTCAAGGCTGTCGTCCTTCACACGGATGCACCCTTTACCATGCGCTTTAGTACGCGCAACAGCATGGTGAATCAGCTCTGGAGCAACATCCTTTGGGGACAGCGTTCCAACTTTGTGGGTGTTCCCACCGATTGCCCGCAGCGGGACGAGCGCCTGGGATGGAGCGCGGATGCGCAGGTCTTCTGGCGTACCGCTTCTTACAACATGGATTTATTGGCCTTCAGCCGCAAGTACGCTGCTGATCTGCGGGGAACGCAGGTCGGGACTGCAATGTACGGCATTTATGCGCCAGGAGTCGATTCGCCAAGTCCCTTTTATGGCGCTGCGTGGAGTGACGCCGGGGTCATTATTCCGTGGACCGGCTGGATGCTGAGCGGTGATCGCCGCATCATCGACGAGAATTGGGACGGTATGGAGAAATACCTCGCTGAGATCGAAACCAAAAATCCAAATCACCTCTGGCAAAATGGATTTGGCGCCGCTTTTGGAGATTGGCTTACCCCAACAATCACCACACCTGAAGATCTGTTGGCTAGTGCGTATTGGGCCTACGACGTCTCGCTGATGAAGCAGATGGCGCTAGCTACGGGACGCACGACCGACGCGGAGAGGTATGGGACATTGTTCGGCGAGATCAAAAGCGCCTTCCAGAAGGCATACGTCCGGGCCGACGGCTTTGTGGGAACAGTCGATCATTACCCCAGCATTCCCCCGCCTAGCGTTCATCCCGACGAAGGCCCTCAAGACAAGGACCGCGTAGTCGAGACACAAACCGGCTATGTGCTTGCTCTTTATATGAACCTTGTGCCAGACGACCTGCGTCCGGCTGCGGCGCAAAAATTGGTCGACCTCATCAAAAACAATCACTGGCGGCTGGGCACAGGATTCTTGGGGACACCCTACCTCTTGGAAGTGTTGGCTGACACGGGCTATACCAACGTCGCATATAATCTGATGCTGAACCACGAATATCCATCCTGGGGATATGTTATCGACCACGGCGGAACGACAACATGGGAACGATGGAATGGGGATCAAATGCGCAACGATCCGAGTATGAATTCCTACAACCACTACGCATATGGCGCAGTTGGAGAATGGTTGTACCGCTATGCCGCGGGCGTCGATACCGTGTCAACTGATCCCGGGTTCCACACCATTTACCTTCACCCGAACTTTGACGCTCGGCTGGGAAGCCTCACCCTCGATTATGAATCTCCTTATGGCGCGATTCAGTCGCAATGGAGCGTCCAAGGAAACCAGGCAACTTGGAAGGTGACAATTCCGCCAAACGCGACAGCACTCATATCACCCCGTGCGACCAATGCGGCATCCATAACTTTCAAAGGGTTGCCACTAGAAATGTCTGAGTTCCACGCCGATTCCTCTGGCCGCTTTGAGTTGCCTGCGGGTTCCTATACGCTTATCGCGACACTTAGGAAACCAGCGTCTGGGAGAGGTGGCACAAGATTGAGTGGTTTTGATATCTGTGGGCCTGGCCAACATCGCGGCTATTGCGTAAAGCAACTCCACTTGCCCTGAGATGAGCTGTGTTGAGCGGCCTTGGCTGGATCAAGATCGTTGGAAAATAAACCTATCGAAGCCACAGCTTGCACGCGGCCCACAATCGTCACGGACAATAACTAAGGAGCGTGAAATAAATTGACCTTGCAACTCCCGGATGGCGAATTCCACGCCTATCTCTTCGATTGCGACGGCACCATCGCCGATTCCATGCCCTTGCACTACGTTGCTTGGCGAAATGCCCTCGCCGCATGGGATTGCAGTTTTTCGGAGGATCTGTTCTATGCTTGGGCTGGTTTCGCGGTAGCAAAGATAATCTCCCTTTTGAACGAAAAGTATGGACTCAACATGCCTGTCGAAGGCGTGGCGCGAAGGAAAGAGGAACTTTATCTTGAATCGCTTCCAACCTTAAAGGCCATTCCGGAAGTACGAGAGCATATTGACTTGCAGTATGGCCGCATCCCTTTGGCTGTCGTTTCAGGAAGCACGCGTGAATCGGTGAGCGCGTCGCTGCGTTCATTGCACTTGCTTGATAAGTTTGAGACGCTCGTTTGCGCCGGAGACTACGAGAAGGGGAAGCCGGATCCAGAAGCCTTTTTGATCGCCGCCGCTCGCCTGAATGTCAAACCTAAGTCGTGTTTGGTCTTCGAAGACGGCGAGCTCGGAATTGTAGCGGCAAAGGCTGCGGGCATGGCCTCGGTTCGTGTGCCCCCGCCGTGGGAGAGGCATTCCACAGTTCGACCAATTGCCGATTCTGCTCCGTGAGGCACACGTACTCGCAGCTTTCAGAGAAGACAACGTTTATCGGCTTGCCATCCGCGCCGTCAAGGACTCACGCGTAAGCCGATCTCTCAATGCTGCCTTTTGCTGCGTTGCGGCCTACGCAAGTCCTGTGAAGTGAGAAAGCTGGTAGGGGCGGTGGGGATCGAAAAATAGGTTACTTCAAAAGACCGGCGTTTTTTGCGGCGTTGCGACCGCCCAATCATTCCAATCGGCACAAACGGCGCACTGGAACTAGCGCGGGACTAGGGACAGAGATGGACCTCGACGACAGCCTGATGAGGGCCGCCACGGAGTGGATGATCGAGGACGGCGGTGTGACGCCCGCTTGTACCCGAACTTCGATTGCGGACCGGAAGGACCGACTCTCGAGAAAGACGTTCAGGTGCTAGGCACCGATGTCATGGCGTTCACCTCGCGGGATATTCGCTTTACGACCAAAGGCGACACGCTGTTCGCAATCGCGCTCGGCTGGCCAACGGATGGCCAGCTTGTCGTCCACAGTCTCTGGAAACAGACACCTTATCTTTCCTCGCCCGTTTCGCATGTCGAGCTCCTCGGCTGCGATCAGGAATTGCGGTGGAAGCAAACCGACAACGGCCTCGTGATTGATCTGCCGTCGCGAAAGCCAAACGAGATGGCGTATGTCTTCAAAATCTCCCACTAGTGCGCGACGCGCGACTCCTGACCGATTTCCATCGCCATGCGCTCAGGAGGTAGCGGTCCGGTTGAGACGAGGACGTCGTATTGCGCCAACCCGGCATAGGCCGGTGCGTAGCCAGGGTCCAGCTGAATTGCTTGCTGAAAATAGTCCCCGGCGCGGAAGAACGAATCGTCGGCCTTTTGCAGGAAATAGCGACCCTTGAGATAAGCTTCGTATGCTTCGCTGTTTACACGTTTGGGAGAGGAGGTCTGCCCCGCGCCAGGTGCAACTTCGAGTTTGATCGCGTGGGCAACACCCAGCGCAACCTCATCCTGGAGTGCCAGGATATCCGTCACTTGGCGTTCGTAGCTCTCCGCCCAGATGTGCCGGTCCGTGTCCGCTCGTATGAGCTGCACGGTAATTCGAACGTGATTTCCCTCACGGAGTACAGCTCCCTCAACAACCGCATCCACTTGGAGTGCGCGCGCGATTTCCGGGACGGGCTTTTTCGTGCCCTTGAATTGCGCTACCGACGTTTCGGAGATCACCTTGGAGACACCGAGTTTGGCAAGCTCCGTGGTAACCGCATCGGTCATGCCATCGGTGAAGTATTCGTCGCGAACACCTGCGCTCAGACTCCTGAAAGGAAGCACAGCCAGCGAATGGATCGGTGAATCGCGGCGGCCGCGCGCCAGGCGATAAACGCCCGCCGCCGCTACACCCGCCACTAGAATGCTCCCAAACACAAGCACCCATTTACGGGAATTTGCGAGTTTTGGCCGGAGCAAGGGTTTGGAAACCTCAGCAACGAACCGGTAGCCGGGCCGGGGAACAGTCTCGATGAAGCGAGGGCTGCCGGAAGTTTCACCCAGTGCTTCGCGCAAGCGGCTTATCGCGTTATTCAGGCCGTTCTCAAACTCGACAAACGTATCTCCAGGCCACAGTCGCTCCTGGAGCTCCCTTCGTGTAACCACCTCCCCAGGATGTTCCAGAAGGGCGAGCAAAACCTGCAGTGGCTTGTCGTGGAGTTTAAGGCGGATGCCCTGTTTGCGCAGTTCTCCCGTCGAAGGATTCACCTCGAACGAGCCGAACCGAATCGCTGACTGCGGCGAGATTCTAGCATCATCCTCCGACGCCCGGATAGAGCATTTATTAAAGCTCGTAGATCCAGACACTTAGAGTTAAAGAATCATTTATGGTCTGTTTGACTTGACTGCCTGTTCAAATACCATCCATCGTAGCGGTCTTGCGGAGCGCATTCGGTCCCTTAAGTCCAGGAGGTCCGCACCGTGTCTATACCATCCCACCAGCAATGGATGAATGAGACGAATCTTGGCGTTATGAAGCGTCGGAGTGGTGATCTCCAACGTCTCGACGAGGCGATTCGACAGTTTGGGGCTTCGAGAACGCCCGAGAATCTCTCGAAGGTAAGGAATGCCTTGGAGAACTGGAAGCGCTCGAAGGATCCCGCATGGGTGTCGAGCAGGAACGGAGGCGGCGCCATAGCTCGCCTCGAAGAACAATTGGCGAACTCTGCGAAGGCCTCCGTGAAATGCAACGGCGTGGCAGTCGTGCCACCTCTCTACATCCCCAAAGGTCGGACAGCCAAGTTCACGCTCGAGGGCTTAACGCCCGCTGAGCTTCCATCGTGGACCGCCAACGTTGGGGTGCATAAGTCTGGCACAGGGAACAACTTCTTAAATACCTTCCAGGCAGTCGAGAACGGCATCGTAGCGGTTACTTGCGATCGGTTGGCGATGCCTATCACAGTCCAGGTGCAGGTCTTCGAAGTGGAAGGGGTTCTCACGCCAGAGGACAATTTCGCCGGCCGGGCCAAAGATAAATTCGGCGTCGACGAGCACATCGTACTCGGCATCAAAACGACCCCGCCCGGGATTGCTGCGGCGGCTCTGGGCGGCCTGCGGTGGGAAGTCAAAGGCTCGCAGGGCAAGCGCAGCGAATGCGGGTTGCTTCAGAAAGACAAAAGTAATAGTGCGGTTCCCGACGACACAGGCTCGGCGTACTACATAGCGCCTTTTATTACCGGAGAGGCTGACGACCTCTGTTTCAATCTACGGGCGAGCAAGGACATCACCCTCCAAGCGGTGATCACAAGCGGCCTTTTTAAGGGCCACGCGTTCGAGAAGACGGTTAAGGTCTTCGCTCCGCGGGCTCACATGGTGGTCTCGGCCGGATCGGACCTGCACGAAAACAACTTTCCCTCGGCGGGTTTCATCGGCCTGGCCCATATGCACCCCACAAATGTATCCTTTCGAACACTGGAGTGGTCTGAGAGCATTGGCACTGTTTGCGCGGCCGGCCTGAGAAGCGGCAAAGGTAAAGGCTACTTCCAAAACGCCCATAATACGCAGCACCACTCGACCCGATGGACCGCGGGCAAGCAGGGAGCGGCTATAAATGCTTACGCGAGATCAGGGATGCAAGTAAAAGGCGGAAACTGTCAAACGGGTTGTTGGGTCCAGCAACAAGATCAGGTCTGGACCGGCTACGATGACCAATGGAAGCCAACGCGTGCTATTGCGGCCCAGGCAGCATCGGCGGCTCCTTTAAGGGTCCAGCAACCTAAGGTATTTTCGAAATTCGGGATAACACGCCCCGCATTCATTGCAAGCCACAGCGACTTGGGCGGGGGCGGGAAAAACGAAATAGTCGAACCGAGCACGATGGATTGGCCAATCGATTGGCAATACAAAGTCGCGACCGCTCCACTGCCCGATCCGAACCGCTGGATCGTGTTCCAGATCGTGATCCACCATGCCGAAGTGGATGGCCAAGGCACCACGACAGTCAGCAAGGGTTCGACCGACCAACCTTGGGCGTTGGCGAAGGTTACCAAGAACCTGGGAGATCCTACGACGTCGGCCACGACATCGGTGTTTCCGGGCAGCCTTGCGTGTAAGGATTGAACAGCTCCCAAATCGCCGATTACCTGGGCCTTTTGTCTGAACAACGCTAAACACAAGCTGCTAACGCGCATATATGCGTTTCGGCGCGCAAACGCTCGTAGGTCCAGTTCCACCCGCTGAAGCCTTAACTTGCTGGGTGAAATCCATGATTTCTTGAACCTCGCGTTTCTCAAGTCGCGGGAGCGAGTATCCAGTTAAAAGGTAGGATTCGACGGAGTTTCGCCTTGGACGCTTTCCCGTGCCATCCGCAGCTGGCATGCAGGCACGACAGATCCTCGTCCCCAAATAATTTCATCGCCTCGGTTTCCGACAGCGACATGGTACCGCATTTCTTCTGTAGGTTGATGTTGTGACCGTTGGGGCATTCGAAAACAATTCGATAGGCTAGGCTCATAATCACTTCATGGTAACACTCCCACTCTTCTTGGAAGCCAATGATGCTGAATGAGTGCTTCGAGAGTTAAGTCTCAGCCGCTCGGAAGCAATCACTAGATCTGGTAAACGTTAGAGCTTTACCGGACGCGCGTTCTCGCTGACGAGTGGACGTGGGCAGGTAGTTCCGCGCGCGTCCGGTAAAGCCGTTAGCCAGCGGTCA
>Ga0126373_10002597_pt1 | contig 13343 bp, 11 predicted proteins | sample PanSoiMetPlot_11_FD_92545 | JGI IMG/M metagenome (GOLD analysis project Ga0126373, IMG submission 92545) | Tropical forest soil microbial communities from Panama - MetaG Plot_11 | ecosystem: Environmental > Terrestrial > Soil > Tropical forest > Bulk soil | place: Panama | collected 2016-02-17
AAAGAACATGGGAAAGTCAAAAACCGTAGTGAGCCCGCTGTCGATGCCATCGTAGCGGCGCACGCCGCCCTCAAAAAAAGAGGTCACGCTCGGATCCGGATGAAATACCTCTCCGATCGTAGTCAAGTTTGGAAAGATCCGCCGCAGACCCGTATGCCAATAGGCCCAAAACTGTCGCCCCACGTAAGGAAAAGTGTCCACCCTGTAGCCATCGAGCCCCGAAATCTCCGCCCACCACAGGCTGTTTTGCAGCAGATATTCCTTGACAACCGGATTCTCCGTGTTCATGTCCGGCAGAACTCCGAAGAACCAGCCTTCCGTCAAATTCTGCTTCATCCATGCCGGGGCGTGCGGGTCGATCAACAATTCGAAGGGATCATTCGTGGATGCCTGCTCGGCTGGCTTGCCGTAAAACGTTCCCTTCCATGGCGAAAACGAATCCAGGTGATGCTGTTTCGTGCCGTGAAACCAGTCCGGCAATGGCGGACTCGAAACCCAAGGATGCAATGGTCCAACGTGGTTCGGCACCACATCGAAAAGAATCTTCATTTTCTCTCTGTGCGCTGCTTCAACGAGATTCTGGTAATCCTTCAGCGAGCCCAAATGCGGGTCCACCGCGTACAAGTCCACCGCGCCGTACCCGTGGTAATCCTGCGCGTCGCCATTCTTCACTACTGGTGTGAGCCACAAGGTGGTGACGCCAAGCTCTTTCAGATACGCAAGGTGATTCTGGATTCCGCGCAAATCTCCGCCATGATACGCGCGGGGTTTGGCGCGATCATGCGAACCCGGCGCCCCTGCGGGCTCATCGTTCGTCGCGTCACCGTTGGCAAAACGGTCCGGCATGATCAGGTAAATCACGTCATCCGGCGAGAGGCCCTGAAATTTGCTGAAGGTCGGTGCGCGCGCTGAGAGCGGCAATTCGAAGGAGGTCATGCCTTTCGGCGCCGTAATGCGGCACACAGCCGTTCCTGCCCGCGTGGCGGCTCCAATTTTCAGCCAAACAAAAAGGTAGTTGCCGCCCGCAGTCGCTTGCGTGCGCGAGACCCGCAGCGTTGGCAAATTGCACGAAACGTTTGTCGCTTCCAGGTCCTGCCCGGAGAGCAGTAGCATCACCTCCGACGTAAATCCCACCCACCAATTCGGCGGCTCAACCTTGGTGACCTTCACTGCCGAAGCCGCGCCTTGTTGTCGTGCGTGCCGGCACTGCACGCCACGCGCATTCAGCAGGCAAACAAGTCCCAGAAGAATGCTTCGATAGGAGTTCCGTCCAAGCCAATTATTTCGAGGCAAGCTTTTTAACCACCTGCAAAGACTAGTTCGCCAAAAGCTTCGGGCACATGGAAATTCGGCGCCCGCGTCCCAGTCGGTTTCCACGCAGAATAAAATCGTGGCTCCAGCGCTCCTTCAACCCGATAAAAATTCACTCTCCAGGCCATGGTTGGATCGAATTTCGCAACTAGGCACATCATGGGTATAGCTAGCTCTGCCGTCCAGATGTTCTGGCTTTCACTCAAGAGCACACGCGGCTTCAATCCACTCTTTAAATCATGTTTTTCGCCTGGCGCAATATCCAAATCAATCCAAAAACCGTTGGGGCTAACCTCGAACTCTTTGTACCGCCGAAGATTCGAGCGGTCCGGCTGTAGGAATGCTTCCGCGACGTCGCGGTCCCACAATTGGTCTCTTCGTCCATTCGCTTCCGCATCGGAAAAAACGGTAATCGTCCGGTATCGAGCGCGAAATCGTAGAAACAGAACCTCCGGCGTCCACAACAATCGCACTTCCGTCTCGCGTTCCGGATCCGCGTTCCTCCCTTGCCAGTCCGCATTGAACCGCAGCGGGGCAGCGCGCTCCCACAAAGCTGCCGTCGGGAGTCCTTCAGAATCGCCAGGCTCTGCCAATCGACTCGCCACAGCTTTTCCCTGTTTCAATCGTTCATCCACTTTGTTCATGCCTCAAAGCTCTCGTTCCTCTTCTTCGATTTCAACTCAACTCTTTGCGCACCATTCTCTTCATTCGCGCCCGGCCCTTGCATTATGCCGTGCTAGCATCGAATTAGAGTCATTGAACCAACCTTTTTTGCTGCTTGGGTAACCATCCAAAGGAGTGCTTCAAATGATCGAGCCTGTCAACGAAGATTTTTCGACGCCAGTAAAGCGCACGCCCGACGAATTCAAATTCGTCAGGCTCCGCTGCGACGGCGGTGTCGCGCGCATGACCATGAGCCGCCCCGAGCACAATCTACTGAACGAACCCATGCTCCGCGAAATGGCAGACGGCATCACTTATGCCGGTGAGCGCGACGATGTCAAATTGATCGTCCTCGATTCCGCCTGCAAAGTCTTCTGTGGCGGCATCGACGTCGGCGAATACACTTCTCAGCGTGTTTTCCAGATGCTCGACGCTTTCCACGCCACTTTTTCTGGAATGCTCGAGCTCGGCAAGCCCGTCGTTTGCGTCGTGAATGGTCCCGCCATCGGCGGCGGTGCAGAACTCGCGGCCTTTGGCGATCTCGTCATCGCCACTCCCAAGGCGCGCTTTGCCCAGCCCGAAATCAGCATTGGCGTCTTTCCGCCCCTCGCTTCCACCATTCTGCCTTTTCTCGTCGGTCCGAAAATTGCGCTCGAACTTGTCCTCACGGGCGAACCCGTTACTGCTGAGCGCGCCCTCGATCTGGGCATGGTGAATCGTCTCGTCCCGGAAGCTCAACTCGAAAAAACCGTCGACGACCTCGTGAACCGCATCAACGGCCACTCCGGCCCCGTGCTGACCATGGCAAAGAAAGCCATTCTCGGTGGTATGGGCCTCTCACTTCGCGACGGTCTCAAGCACTCCATGAACATTTTCCTCAACGAACTTTACCGCCTCGAAGATTCCCAGGAAGGTTTGCGGGCGCTCGTCGAAAAGCGCAAACCCAATTGGAAGAATCGCTGAGCTCTTATTTCTAGCGAATCATTACAACAAGCAACGTCCTCATTGACTCTCTTAGACTCGCGGCTTACACTGAATTTTCAATTGGCAGCCGGGGAAGCGGGGAAGGCCGTGCGAATCGGCCGCGGTCCCGCCACTGTGATCGGCTCGAGCAGCCGTAAGCCAGGCCACCCTCCCTTGGCGCAGAGGCCCGCGCCCTTCGCGAGAAAGGGCGGAGCTGGAAGCCCCCGGTCGTCTCGTGGGGCTTTTTTCTTTCAGGGAGAATTTCTCGCCGGAACCGTGGGGGGGGTTGAAAAAATTGCTGCTACCGCGCCTTCATCCCGCAGCTTTCGCCGTTGTGGCGGTTTTTTCGTGTGCCGCAGCGCCCTCGCACGCACAAAGTGCAACTCACTCTTCCACCGAGCCTCCCGCTTTCCGCGAAGTTGTCGATGAAACCGGGCGCAGCGTTCGCATCCCTCAGCCCGTTCGCCGCATCGTTTCCCTCGCGCCCAGTTTGACTGAAACCATCTATGCCTTCGGCCTTCAGGACCGTCTCGTCGGCGACACCGACCAATGTGACTATCCTCCGGACGCGCAAAAGAAAACGAAAGTCGGGGGCGGCATCAACCCCAGCGTGGAAGTGATTGCCTCCCTCCATCCGGATCTCGTTCTCGTCACCAAGTCCTACAACCGTCTCAACACCGTTCATTCTTTGGAAGAATTGGGAATTGCTTCCTACGCCACCGATCCTCACACCGTTGCGGACATCCTCTCTTCGATAAAAACCCTGGCCGACGTGCTCGGTGTCCCCGACGCTGGCGCTTCCATCGCCGGTGAGATGCAACACCGCCTCGACGACCTCGGGCATCGCATCGGCGACTTGCCTCCGAAACGCGTCCTTTTTGTCGTCTGGACACAGCCGCTTATCTCCACGGGCCAGCACACTTTCCTCGCCGATGCTCTGCGCCACGCCGGCGCGGTTTCCATCGTCAATTCCTCGGAAAACTGGCCGCAGGTGAATCTTGAAGAAGTCGCTAAGCTCCAACCTGATTTTCTTGTGTTCGCCGAGTCGCAGCCCGGCGGCACCTCTCGCGAAGTGGAAAAGCTCGCCACCCTCCCGGGATGGAAGATTGTCCATGCCGTCCGCGACCGCCGCTACGCCGTGATCAGCGATGCTGTGAACCGCCCCGGTCCTCGCATCGCCTCCGCCATCGAAGAGCTCGCGCGCCAATTGCATCCGGAGGCCTTTGCGGAAAAACCCCCAGACGCAAAGAAAGACACGAAGAAGGAACCAGAAGAAGAGAATCCTGCGTCTCGCCCGATCGGCTTCGCGCAATTCTCTTTGAACGTGCCTCATGCGCCACACGGTTATCCCAGTTCCGCCGGAGGCTGCTCATGCGGCCACTGACCTTCCGCAAACTTTTTTTCCAGTGCCTCATCCTTGCTCTCATTCTTTTTTTCGTGGTAATCGCTGCATTGAAGTTCGGCGCGGTCCCCGTATCTCTGTACGCTCTGGGGCGTGACTTGCTGCGGGTCGTCCTCCGCCAGAGCAGCCAAATCTCGAGCGACTACGGCCTGATCATTCAGAACATCCGCTTCCCGCGCATCCTTCTCGCCATCATTGTCGGAGCGTCCCTTTCTGTCGCCGGCACCAGCTTCCAGGCTCTGCTCCGCAACCCTCTCGCGGATCCTTACGTCCTCGGCGTATCCAGCGGCGCGGCCGTTGGCGCCATCCTGGGCCTCATGGCCGAGCCTCTCCTGACCCTTCCTCCCGCCCTCGGCGCCGTGCTCACGCCGTTGTGCGCCTTCTTTGGAGCTGCAATCACCATCACCGCTGTTTACTTTCTCGGCCGTCGCCAGGGTCAAATTGAGAGCAACACGCTTCTCCTTGGCGGCGTGATCGTCACTTCTTTTCTTTCCTCCATCATTGTTTTCCTGATGCGCATCGTAAACACCAGCAATACGCGCGGCATGGTCTTCTGGCTGATGGGCGATCTCTCCACTTCTTTCCAAAAGAGCGTCTTTTGGTTTTTGGCCGCTGGTTTTTTTGTAGCGGGGGGCGTCATCTACGCCACGGCGAACGATTTGAATATCCTTCTTAGCGGTGAAAAAGAGGCCATGCACTTGGGCGTGGATGTTCGCCGGGTGCGCTTAGCTGTTTACGTTGCCGCTTCTCTTCTTACCGGCCTCGCCGTTTCGGTCAGCGGCGCGGTTGGCTTTGTAGGGCTCATCGTCCCTCACATAATGCGTTTCATTTTTGGTTCCGACCATCGCACTTTGCTCCCAACCGCCGCGCTCGGCGGCGCCATTGCGATGGTCATTGCCGACACGCTTGCGCGTATCGTCGTCGCTCCCAACGAGCTTCCTGTTGGTGCAGTTACCGCCGTCGTTGGCGCGCCTCTTTTCATCTACCTCCTCCGCCGGAGGCTTGCGTGAGCCCCGGTCGCAGCTCTGCCGCTCCTCTCACTCCTCCCGAATCCGCTCGTTTGGGAACGGAAATTCGTCTCGCTGTCGAGCAGGTCAGTTACGCCTACTCTGCAAATCCGACACAAGCCCCGCTCTTCACTCTGGAAGCCACCAGCTTCCAGGCGCGCCCGGGCGAAATCGTCGCCATTCTCGGCCCCAACGCCAGCGGCAAATCCACTCTGATGCAACTGATTGCGGGAGTTCTCAGCCCGCTTTCCGGCCGCATTCTCCTCAACGGCTTCGCCATTCACTCGCTGAGTCCGCGCACTCGTGCGCAGCGCATCGCCATGGTTCAGCAGGAAAGCCGCTTGCTCTTTCCCGCGCGCGTTTGGGAATTTGTTATGCAGGGCCGCCATGCCCATGGTCGCTCGCTTCGCTTTGAGTCTCACACCGACATGCAGATCGTCCAGGACGCTCTCCTACACGTGAGCGCGACACATCTCAGCGACCGTTTGATGGATCAGATTTCCGGCGGCGAGAAACAGCGCGTAATTCTCGCTCGCGCCCTGGCACAGCAGCCTCTGCTCTTATTGCTCGACGAACCCACTCTGCATCTCGATATCGCCGCGCAAGTCGGCTTGCTGGACGCGCTGCGCCGCCTCTCCGCGCGCTACCGCTACACTGTGATTGTCGTCACTCACGAGTTGAATCTTGCTGCCGAGTATGCGGACCAGGTGCTCTTGATGCAGAGCGGACGCTGTCTGCGCGTCGGCCCTCCCGCCGCTATCTATCAGCGCGAGCTGCTCGAGCAGGTTTTTCAGATTCCGCTTCGCGTCGAGATGCGCGGCCACGGGCGGCCTCGCGTCACGATTTTGGAAGACTCCTAGTTGTAGGGGCGCGCTTTCTTGCCCGAGCGTTTTTGGCGAGGGGAGCGGTCCCCTCTTGTCTCAGCCAGGAACGAGCAGTCTTTTTCGTCCACCTCAACCCTGCGGCGCTGTTCCGCAGACCCTATTCACCGCAGACTTCGTGCTCGGGAAGACGGTTCGTCGGGCCCAACCGATTCGGGACCACGAAAGAAGCCGTCGCCGCCGCGCGACTGTAAGGCGGAAGCCACTCACGTAAGTGGGTGGACTTGAAGAACGGTTCGCAAGCCACTGTGGCCCAACGCTCGTCGTGGCGACCCGGTAAGGGTCGCTCTCAAAAACCGGCAAAGGGCGCCGCTGCGGGAAGGTTGCGAACCATCCATACCGCCAAGCCAGGAGACCGGCGAAGTCTGCAGCCTGCGCGTTCATCCTAAGCGCAGGACAACCTTCAAACTCCCGCGCGTGAGGGAGTGGAGGACAACATGAAAACTCTTCTTCGTTCTGCCTTTCTCGCTCTCGCGGTTCTCATTTGTTCGGCTTCCTTGCAAGCTCAAAACAATTCCCAGCTCGCTCACCTTTCCGGCACGCTCACCGACTCAAGCGGCAGTGGTGTCGGTGACGTTCAGATTCAAGCGCGATCCGAAGCCTCGGCGAATTCCCAATCGCCAAACGCTCAGACCGCCAAGTCTTCCTCCAGTGGTGAATACTCCCTGGACTTGCCTCCAGGCCGCTACCGCTTGCAATTCACTCGTTCGTCCTTCGCGCTCCGCGAGCTAACTGTCAACCTCGCTCCCGGCGAATCTCACACTTTAAATCTTCGCCTCGACCTCGAACCTCTTTCTTCCAACGTCGTCGTCACCGCCAACGCCCAGCCGACTGAGCTTCTCCAAACTCCCGCTCCCGCTGACATTGTCGGCCGAACCGAAATTGCTCAGCGCCAGGCCGTCTCGCTCCCGGATCTTCTAGCCACGCAAACGGGCATCAGCCTTGCCCGCACAGGGCCTGTCGGGGGGCTGGCAACTATCTTTATTGACGGTGGTGCCTCCGCCTTCACCAAAGTCCTCATCGACGGCACTCCCGTGAATCTCCCCGGCGGCGACATGAATTTCGCCAACTTGACTCTCGACAACGTCGACAAAGTTGAAATCGTGCACGGCGCCGAAAGTGCGCTGTATGGCTCAGATGCTATGTCCGGCGTGATTCAAATCGTCAGTCATCGCGGCACAACCCGCGTTCCCGAAGTCAATCTGTTCACAGAAGGCGGGAGCTTTTCCTCAGCGCGTGGCGGGGCTCAATTCAGCGGGCTCCTCGGCAAGTTCGATTATTCTGTAGCCGGCTCTTATTTTCATACCGATGGCCAAGGGGTCAACGACGCCGACCTCAATCGCGGCTTCGCCGGAAACCTCGGCTATAGCTTTTCTAATTCAAATCTGCTTCGCCTCACCGTCCGCAGCGACTCCAGTTTCGCCGGAACCCCCGGCCAGACCCTGTTTGCCTCTACTGTTCCTTTCGCCGTGGACCCCACTGCTTACGACCATTTGAAGCAGCTTTCCGGCAATCTGACCTGGTCCTTCAGCACCGGCTCTCACTGGTCTCACCGCATCTCCGGAACGGAAGCGCGCTTCCTCGACACCACGGGCTTTCCTGATTTCAGCTTTTTTGAAACCGCGCAGTTCAATCGTGCGGGATTCCTCGCCCAATCAACCTATTCCTTGCCCAAAGGCGCAGTAACGGGGGGCTATCAGTACGAAGTCGAAAACGCCGATCCCAACAACCTGAGCGGCCTGCATGCGCGCCGCAACAACCTGGCCGGCTTCCTCGATGCGCGCTGGCTGCCCCTTCCACGGCTCACTCTCAGCGCGGGCGCTCGCGCCGAGGACAACACGAACTTCGGCACTCGAGTCGTTCCCCGTGTTAGTGGTGTGTACGCCCTTCGCTACTCCAACGCGTTCTTGTCCGACACGCGCCTGAGAGTCTCTTACGGCCAGGGACTTGAAGAGCCAACCATCTTCGAATCCTTCAGCCAGGATCCCTGCAACCCGGGCAATCCTGCTTTGCGCCCTCAGCAAAGCCGCACCGTCAACGCCGCCCTCGATCAATTTCTCAGCGGCAATAGCGTCCGTCTCTCCATCGGCTTTTTCGACAGTGAGTTCCACAATCTAATCAACCAACTCGTCGGTCCCGCAAATCCCATGTGTTTTGGCGGAAACGAAATGCTCTATTTCAATACGGATTTTGCCCGCGCTCGTGGATTCAACTGGGCCGGGGAAGCGCACCTTCTTCGCTGGCTTTCCATTAAGGGCAACTATTCCCATGACAATTCTCGGGTTCTTCAGACCATTCCCAACGCTCCCGCAGTCGAGCAGCCCGGCAATCATCTGCTCCGCCGCCCGGTAAACTCAGGCAACGTATGGCTCAATGCCGCCTATCGCCGCTTCAATTTCAACGTCAACGCGTACATCACCGGCCCACGCACAGACAGCGACTTTGACGGCTTGGGCCTCACGCGCAATCCCGGCTATGCGCGCTTCGATGTCGGCACGAGTTGCTTCCTCGCGCGCGGTATTTCCTTCTACGGCCGCGTCACCAACCTCTTCGACAAGCAGTATCAGGATGCCATCGGCTTTCCTGCTCTTGGCCGCGACTACCGCCTCGGCCTCAACTACCGCTTCTCCGGGAGGAATTAAATTGTGGCGCTTCTTACGAATAACGAATGGTGGCTCACGACGCTATTCGGACCGAACGTCAGGCTTTTGCATCTTGCCTCTTACTTCAAACGGCGAACGCAAACTGTAAATGGCAAACCATAAACCGGAAACTGAGAACAGATGACTGACAACGAAAGATGACCACACGCGAACCCATCCTCTTCTGCTGGAGCGGCGGCAAAGACAGTGCCATGGCGCTTCACGCCCTTCTCCAACAGCAACAATTCCGCGTGGCCGCGCTTCTCACAACCCTCACCGAAGGCTATGACCGCATCAGCATGCACGGCGTCCGCCGCGAACTCCTCGTTCAGCAAGCCGAATCGATCGGCTTGCCCCTGCACGAAGTCCGCATTCCTCCGCAATGCGTGAATCCCATCTACGAGGCCCGCATGGAGCATGCCTTGCGCATCTTTCACGATCCAGATGTTCGCAAGGTCGCTTTCGGCGACATTTTCCTCGAAGACCTCCGCGCCTACCGCGAAAAGAATCTCGCGCGCATCGGCATGACCGCTCTGTTTCCCATCTGGAAACGCGACACGCACGAACTCATCCAGTTTTTTCACGCCCAACATTTCCGCGCCATTACCGCCTGCATTGATCCCAAAGTCCTCGCGCCCAGTTTCGCCGGCCGCGAGCTCGACGATTCTTTTTTCCGAGACCTTCCGCCGAGCGCCGACCCCTGCGGCGAAAACGGCGAATTTCATAGCTTCGTCTTTGACGGTCCCATCTTCCGCTGGCCCATTCCCGTTCGAACCGGCGAAGTCGTCTATCGCGACGGTTTCGTCTTTTGTGACCTCCTTCCAGCCGAGCATTCCAAACCAAACAACGCACCCTCGCCGTCCCGGGTTGTAGCTCAGGCCTTCAGACCTGAGGAATCTGCTCTTTCCAAAGCAATTACTCGTCCATCTTCAAGGGAGAAATCCACCAATGGATAACGAAAGCTCGCGTCAAAATGTGGTTTACCGCTTGCTACTCGCCCTCGCCATCATCGCCATCGCCGCCGCTCTCCGCATCGCGCCGCATCCCTGGAATTTCACGCCCGTCGGCGCCATGGCCTTATTCTCCGGCGCAATCATCAAAGACCGCCGCATCGCCTTTGCGTTCCCGGTTCTAGCGCTTTTTTCCGGGGACGTGTTCGTGGGTTTTTACAAAGCTGGCGTCATGCTCCTCGTCTACGCCAGCTTCCTTCTCAGCGTCCTGATCGGTCGCTTTCTTCAAGGCCGCCGCGCTGTTCTGCGCGTCAGCGCCGCCACTCTTCTCGGGTCAACGCAATTTTTCCTGGTCACCAATTTCGCCGCTTGGTGGTTCCTGAACGCCTATCCCAAGACAGCCGCCGGTCTCGCTGCCTGTTATGTTGCGGGCATTCCTTTTTTCTGGAACACCTTGGCGGGTGACATCTTCTACGTAACGCTCTTCTTCGGCGCCTTCGCTCTCGCCGAGCGCTTGGTCCCCATTCTCCGCGAACCCACTCCGCTCGCGGCAGGTTAAGGCGTTCTCCCTCGCCGGCGATGTCATCCTGAGCGCAGCGAAGGACCTCACTCTTCAGGCCGTTCGGAGCCCCGACTAGGCTAGGATGGCCCCGTTTGGGGCTTGACCCAGGCAGCAATGCTATAATTTTTGTTTTCTCATGCCGAAATCCGTCTCAGAGACCATGTCCATCGCGCCCGAAATCCTGGCGAAATACGAGCCGGTCATCGGCCTCGAAGTCCACGTCCAACTCCTCACCAAAACCAAAATCTTCTGCGGCTGCTCCACGCGCTTCGGCGATCCGCCGAACACCAACGTCTGCCCCGTCTGCCTCGGTCTTCCCGGCACGCTTCCCGTTCTCAACAAGCGCGCCGTCGAAATGGCCATGAGGGCCTCTCTCGCTCTGAATTGCACCGTCCACGAGCGTTCGCGCTTCGCCCGCAAAAACTACTTCTATCCCGATCTCCCCAAGGGCTATCAAATCTCTCAATACGAACTTCCTCTCGCTGAACACGGCTACTTTGATATCGAAGTCGCGGGTCTAAAAAAGCGCATCGGCATCACTCGTCTGCATCTCGAAGAAGACGCCGCCAAGAATCTCCACGAAGGCTTCTCGCAATCCGCCACCAAGGCTTACATTGACTACAACCGCTGTGGCATTCCGCTCGCCGAAATCGTCTCCGAGCCCGACATTCGCTCTTCCGAAGAGGCTTACGCCTATCTCACCGCGCTTCGCCAAATCATGCTTTACACGGGAGTTAGCGACGTGAACATGGAAGAAGGCTCGCTCCGGTGCGACGCTAACGTTAGCGTGCGCTTGCGCGGTTCCAAAGAATTCGGCACCAAGGTCGAAGTCAAAAACCTCAACTCCTTCCGCTTTCTTCAAAAAGCCCTCGAATACGAAATCGAGCGCCACATCGGCGTCCTCGAGTCCGGCGGCCGCCTCACACAGGAAACGCGCCTCTGGAATCAAGCCGAAGGCCACACTGTCTCGATGCGCTCGAAGGAAAAAGCGCACGACTATCGCTATTTCCCCGAGCCTGATCTTCTCCCCGTCCACGTCAGCGATGCTTGGCGCGCCGAAGCCCTTCGCTCGCTCCCCGAACTCCCCGAAGCCAAGCGCACTCGCTTTGTCAGCGCCTACGGCATCACCCCATACGACGCCGAAGTCCTCACCGCCACCAAACCCCACGCCGAGTATTTCGAGTCCGTAGTGAAAGCCGGCGCGCCCGGCAAAGCCGCCGCCAACTGGATGCAAACCGAACTCCTTCGCCGCCTCAACGATTCCGGCAAAGAAATTGGATTGAGCCCTGTTAGCGCCAAGTTTCTCGCAGAACTTATTGGATTGGTGGAGTCCGGCAAAATCACCGCCGCGGTTGGCAAAAAAGTTTTCGCCACCATGTTCGAATCCGGCCGCTCCGCCGCGGAGATCGTGGCCGCCGAAGGTCTCGGCACCCAAGTCAGCGATTCCGCGATCGAAGAAGCCGCGCGCGACATCATCGCCAAAAACCCCGACAACGTCGCGAAATACAAATCCGGCAACGAAGGCGTCTTCAAATTCTTCGTTGGCCAGGTCATGCGCGCCACCCGCGGCCAGGCCAACCCCCAATCTGTCAACGACATCCTCAAGCGCCTTCTATCGGAAACTCGCTGAGTCGTATGCTTTCTATGCCCGCTGCGACCAGAACGATTGTCTCGTTCAAGAGCACGGCTTTTAACACAAGCGAGGACAAGACCTATTTCATCAACACCGGTTGCGTTGGAGACGACGTTGCTGAATGGCTCATTAAAGAGCTCGGCAACCAGGGTGTAAATGCAGACCCCAAGCCAGGTCAGGAAGATTTTGGGTGGTATTTCAATTTTCAGGTTGCTGGCAAGACGCATACCCTTGTGATTGTGTTCCGTCCCGAGGATACGCGGGGTCGTGGAACATGGATCGGAGTGATCGAAAGGCGTCGCGGATTGATTGGCTCGCTGTTCGGAAGGCGTAAACACGGTATTGATGCCCTCGCAGCTCAGACTCTACATTCGATCCTTTCAGTTTCGCCTCAGGTTCAGGATATTCGATGGCACTTCGAACATACCTTCCTTAAGGGCCACGAGGAGCTGGGAGCTTCCGCGCCCTAGCCCACGATTCTGCTAAAATCTTTCCACCTTCATGCTCAAGCCCGGCGACAAAGCCCCAGCGTTCCGTCTCCAGTCCGACGAAGACAAAGCCGTCGCGCTCAAGGACTTCAAGGGTAAGCGCGTCCTGCTTTTCTTCTTCCCCAAAGCCAACACCTCCGGTTGAATCGTCGAAGCGTCCGAGTTTCGCGACGCAAAAAAGAAGTTCGACAGACTCAAAGTGGCCATCCTTGCCGCAAGCGCCGATTCGGTCAGAGGCCAAGCCATCTTCAAAGTCAAATACAAATTCAATTTCCCTTTGCTCAGCGATCCCGATCACAAAACCATCGAAGCCTATGGCGCCTGGCAGCAAAAGCAGTTCATGGGACGCAAATTCATGGGCATCGTCCGCAGCTCGTTTCTTATCGGCAAAACCGGCAAAGTCGAAGCCGTCTGGCCCGCCGTCAAAGCCAAAGGCCACGCCGCCGAAGTTCTCCACCACCTCGCCAGTTCCTAGCCTTCCTAGCACTGCCACTCTTGGCTGTGTGCATTGGTCGCTCCATCATTCAGCAGCGCCATTCTTCTTTCCAACGCCGGAGGCGTGCCACAATTTAGCCAGCGCGTAAGCGCTGGGTCGCAAAAGCAAAACAAATCCCGAGCGCCGTAGGCGCGGCACCTCACAAAGCGGTAATCGCTCCCCGCCTCTCGTACAGGTGTTTTTTTGGAATCCCTGTCCCTACGACCGGTTTCCGCCCTTCGCTTTTCCCCTCAAAATGTTTTCAGGGCTCGGCGTGTCCCCGAGCCGATGGAGGGGGCGAATGTCTCGCACACGTTGTTTCATCCTGCTCGCAAGCTCTTTTCTTATGGCTTCGTCCGCCTTTGC
>Ga0126373_10002598_pt1 | contig 13342 bp, 8 predicted proteins | sample PanSoiMetPlot_11_FD_92545 | JGI IMG/M metagenome (GOLD analysis project Ga0126373, IMG submission 92545) | Tropical forest soil microbial communities from Panama - MetaG Plot_11 | ecosystem: Environmental > Terrestrial > Soil > Tropical forest > Bulk soil | place: Panama | collected 2016-02-17
TCCGCTGATCACACCGCCGCTCGACAACGAAAGTCCCGCGGGCAACAACGACCCGGCAGACAGCGACCACGAGTAGGGCTGCGTGCCGCCTGACGCCGCAAGGTCGGCAGTGTATTGCTGTCCCGCGGTCGCGCCGGGCAGAGACGTTGTCGTAATGGAAACGGGTGTAGCAATCAGCAGAGTGAACTCGCTGGTACTGGAATGGGGGGGCAGAGCTGAATCTATTACCTGGATATCGAAGTCGTAGCTGCCCACCGCTGTCGGTATCCCGCTCAGGAGGCCGCTCGCACTCAGACCCATGCCCGGCGGCACATTTCCAGTAATGGTTACAAGGTTCCAGCTATAGGGTGGCGTACCACCAGTTGCATTAAACTGAAGGTCATATCCACTATTTATGGTGCCGGGCGGAAGTGGGGAAGTAGTGGTTATGGCCAAGGCAGCGGATGCGGGGATCGCGGAGAAAAGATAAACGACGGACGAAGGGCCCATTTCAGCTGCGCTGCAGATCGCAAGCGTGCTGCCGCTGCCGTTGAGCGCCACGTTGCCCGGTCCGCCGAACGGTGGCGCAGGGATCACACTGCGCTGAGACGCGTCAATAGCCGGAAATGAGATTAATGTCTGGAACTCATTTTGCGGCCGTCCCATCCACCCACCGGTGGGTTTCTGAAAGACATATACCTCGCCTGGTCCACCAAAACCGGGGCTCTTCACCGGACTTATCGACGCCCCAACGACAACCGTGGATCCATTTGTGTTGATAGCAGTAACCTCACCGAACCGGTCTCCTCCGGAGTTATTACTGTTCATCAGGACCGCGTTCTCGGTGTTGGAGGTCCAGCCGCTACTTGGAGAGGGATTCACAAAAACGTAGGCTGCACCTCCTCCCGGGTTATCTGGTGTTTCAAGACCGTCTTTGGGCGCGCCAGCGACTATGGTGCTGCCATCACCGCTGATGGATACCGATGAACCCAGAGACAGCCCAATCAATCCTGCAACCCCGTTGCTTATGGAGTCCGATATTTGCAGAGTGGCGCTTGCACTTGAGACAGTAGTCCACCCGCCGGCTGGTTTTTCGAATACAAACACCGCACCAGGGCTGGTGGAGGCTTCAAGGCCCGGCAATCCGGCGACGATGGTCCCACCGCTAGAATTCATTGCCAGGGAGAATCCCAAGGTCGCGTTTGCTTTCTTCGTTCTCGAGACGGTGAGCTGCGCGTCCTCGGTCGCGTTCACCCATGCGCCCTGTTTGGCGAAAACATAGACCGCTCCACAGGTAGCTCCGCTCCCGGAGGGATCGCAGGGTTCCCCCACGGCGATGGTGTCACCGGTCATATCTGTTGCAAGGGAGAAGGCAAAGCTGGTTGTTTGTGCAATATCCGAAGCGGTGAGAGTGGCCGTCGGATGCATCGGATTTGGAGCATTGATCCAACCACCAGCAGGTGCAACATAGACGTAGACCTCGCCAGTACCGATTCCGGTACCGCAACAAGCAAGAACGACAGTGTTGCCATCTCCGCTGATAGCCAGTGAACTCTCGCCATAACTGCTAAACAGAGTTGCGACTTGGGACCAGCCGCCACTCGAGTTAGCCAATACTCGGGCTGCCACCCCTCCTAACAGCCCAGCGCCCAGCACCATCGTGTTACCGGTGTCGTCTAAAACCGAACCATAGCCAGAGGTCAGAACCGCACCAGGCGAGAAGCTCGATGCCAATGGCGGTTCGGCAGGATTGATCGTCACAGTGTAAACACCGTAAACGTCCGGGTTGACCGGAGGCTCGGTTGCCTGGGCGCCACAGTCAAAACTGCCGAAGCCAATGCCGTTGTTGGAAAGGCTGCAGGCGTCAACCTCAAAGGTGTATTTTCCTGGCGTGGTGGGAACTCCCCAAACGTCTGCGTACGACCCCTGGTCCAGACAAGCTCCTGCACATTCAAAAATCAGGCCGGGCGGAAGCGGCTGCGTGTCGGGATGGGAGAGTTCGTAGAGTTCGCATCCGAGCGGGTCATCGCAAAAAAACTTGAACTCGTACGGCTGCCCCACAGTTCCTGCTGGAACTGCCCGAGGAGTGATCTTGTAACTGTGCATGCTTGAACCTGTATTGCAAGCTGAACTCACAATGAGCAGGCAAGCCGCAATAGTCCCCAGCGTAACGCGGGAAATTCGCTGTGATTTTTCACTCGAACACATACGTCACCCCTTGGTTCGCATTTATGTTCACGGTGGCGAAACCACCCACTCCGAGCGTGAGATGGTCACCGCTGATCGAGACACCTGCCCCGAAGCCATAGCTCGGAGTCACGCTCTCGCCGCCGACAGCCTTTCCCGGAGATGGGACCAATTTTTGCGTTTCGACTTGCGGCCCACTCCAACCACCTACTGGGACATCGAACACGTACGCCTGACCGGCGATCGGCGAGTACGGCGCGGATTGGTACTCGAGCGCGCCCGGCGCTCCTACGATGATGGTGTCGCCGGCATCGCTGATGCTTGCGGTGTATCCGAAACTGTCGGCGCTTGCTCCATTGCTGGCCGTCAATATGGCTTGTTCGTTCCCGGTTGCCCACGCGCTCGGCGCGTTGGGATTAACGAAGATGAATGCGGCCCCTTTCCCCAGCGTGCCTCCAAACACGGCGCAACTTGAACTGGGGCACGGATAGTATTCCGCCCCTGCGACGATGGTGTGGCCATCGCTACTGATGGCGACCGACGATCCGAGCGAATCCCCGGGATTCGGACTCGACAGAGTGAGTGTGGCGTGCGGGTTGAGATTTGCTGCAGGATTCGGTGGCACTGGCCAGCCGCCGGCCGGCTCCAGGAAAACGTCCAGGAATCCTGGGGTCGCCTGTTGGACATGGGCCGCGTCTACGAGATGGGTTCCGCCAGCAGCAACGGTGTCGCCCGCGGCGTCAATGGAAACCGAGACTCCAAGGTTTGTGTGCGAACCGGAAAGATCTCCTAGTAAGGCGCTGCCTGGTACGTTGCCCGTCCACGTGCCGGCAGCCATGTGATAAACGAAGACCCAACCGCTGGGACAGCCGGCGTTGGGGCAAGTGGTAAGAGTCCCTGGCGCACCAACGGCAACGGTGTCGCCGGTGGCGTCCACGGCGACCGAATACCCGAAATACGAGCAATTGTTATTAGCAGTGCAGTTGCTGGAATCGAGGGTCGCCGTCGCATTCATTGACCCCTGGGGCCAGTTAGCGTTGGGGGCCACGAAGACGTACGCAAGCGGTGAGCCACATCCACTCGCCTGCGAGCAGATACCGACGACGATCGTACTTCCGTCCGCGCTGATCGCGACGGCTCCAACGCCGAAAACATTGAGTGTGGTGACCAGCGACCAGGTGCCCGTTCCACCTTTCACGAACACGCTCGCCGGAGCGCCACTCTGAAAACCGCTTCGCGGTCCGCCGGCCACTACAGCGATATCGCCGTTGTCGTCGAGGGCAACAGCTGCGCCATCCCACATACCAAAGGTCGCGTCGGCGAAGATGTCTTTTTGGGAATAAACAACAGCTTGGTTGGTGATTACGACCTGATACGCGTGGATCGCGGTTTTCTGAGGGATGGACGAATCGGTAGCCTGAACTGTGAAGTTGAACATCCCCGCAGCGGAAGGATTTCCGCTGAGAAGACCAGTCGCTGGGTCCAGCCCTAATCCATTCGGCAGAACTCCGGCACTAACAGACCATGTGTACGGAGCAGTTCCGCCTGTGGCTTGAATTGTCTGGCTATACAGGGTTCCGACGGTGCCATTGGGGAGTGAGGTGGTTGTGATGATGAACGCGGGATTTATGGTGATTGAAAGTGCCTGTGTCTGCGTCTGAATCGGCGCCGACGAGTCCATCACTTGAACAGTGAAGTTCGAGCTGCCAGCGGTTGTCGGAGTTCCGCTGATCACTCCCGTGCTGGCGTTCAAAGTCAATCCCAAAGGCAGAGTGCCTTTGGTTATGCTCCACACGTAAGCGGGAGTTCCGCCGCCGACGGAAACGTTTTGCGAATAAGCAGTCCCAACCTGCCCGTTGGGCAGCGAGGTCGTCGTGATGGTAAGCGGACCATTGATGGTAAGGCTCAAAGCCTGGGTGGCAGTGTTAGCGAGCGGACTCGCACTGTCGGTAACTTGAACAGTAAAGGTCGACGTTCCGACAGCGGTTGGTGTTCCACTGATTACACCCGTGCCACTGTTCAGCGCGATTCCAGCAGGCAGGCTTCCGTTTGCGATCGACCAGGAGTAGGGTGGAACGCCCCCGGTGGCGTTCAATGTCTGGCTATAGGCGGTGGGTGGCACGGTGAGCGCGCCGGCAGGAAGCTGAGTAGTTGTGATCGTGAGTGTTCCGGCTGGCGCAATAGTGATGGAGAGCGACTTGGTTGCAACGCCCGGAGGATTACTGAGAGAGTCTGTCGCCTGGACCGTAAAATTGAAAGTACCGGCGGTGTTGGGGATTCCACTCACTATGCCAGTGCTCGACAAAACCAACCCAGCTGGCAGAAATCCGGACGAGACGCCCCAGGCGCAGTTCTGAGCCCCTTTGCCGCTCCCGCCACTTGTGGCCAAGGCGGTGTTCGGGTACGGCACACCGGCGGTCCCGCTGGGCAATGAAGTCGTGGTGATTGCAAGAGGGTTTGCAGCAGGGCCCGAAGGGCCGTTGCAGGCCACGAGCAACACCACACCGGCAATGAAGGCCACGAGCAGACAGAGGAGAGATAAGGCCGTCCAGTCGTGATGGACTTTTTCTCGATTGTGTCTTGGGCGCGTGTTGTTATGCCTCATAAACGTCTCTCTCCCCGCGATTGACGCACGTTTGACTTCCCCGGTCAGCCCGCCTTTGATAATCGGGCACTCAGGGGGGGGCCCTGGGCGCGCGCTCGAGTTTCCAATTGAATGGTTCACTCTCCCGAGCCTTCAAATCTGGCCCTCACTGAAGAACGCGAAAATATCGGCCGTGCGTGATCACGCAGCGAAGGTTTTTTTGAGCTCGCCCGTGGCACGCAGGCATCGGTCGAAAGACTCGCCGCTGGAGGAAGGAATGGCGCCGGAAGCACCGAATCTGCAGCTCACTCAATTACTGCGGGATTGGAACGGCGCCGACAGCCGCGCCCAAAAAGAGCTTGCCGATATCGTTTATCGAGAGCTTCGGCGGCCGGCGCAAAGCTACATGCGCCGCGAACGTCCCGACCACACTTTTCAGGCAACCGCATTAGTTCATGAGGCCTGTCTGCGCCTCGTCGATCAAAGAACGGAGTGCAGGAGCCGGGTCCATTTTTTTGGCGTTGCCGCCAGTATGATGCGAAGGATAATCTCCGACCGCGCCAAGGAGCGCCGCGCTTCGAAACGTGGCGGCGGAGCCGGTAAGGTTCCTTTCGATGAAGTGCTAACTATTTCGGCCGAGCCCCAGCGAGATCTCGTCGCGACAAACGAAGCGCTGCTTCAATTGGAAAAAGTTGATCCACAGCGCAGCCGGACCGTCGAGTTACGTTTCTTTGGAGGCCTATCGAACGAGGAGAGCGCCGGAGTGCTGGGAATCTCCACAGCCACCGTCCTGCGGAAATGGGCTGGCGCGCGAGCGTGGCTGTTCCACGAGTTAAGCCATCAGGCAAGGGCATAATGGCCTCCACGTGGAGTCAGGTGCGCGAAGTTGTGGATGCGGTGCTCGACCTTCCGCTGGAGGAGCGATGGAGATATCTGGATCGAGCCTGTCCCGAGCCAGCGTTGAGACAGTACGTCGATTCCCTGGTTTCGTCCTACGATCATGCGGGCAGTTTTCTCGAGTCGCCGGCGGCGCCGAGCATTTGGAGCGCCGCTGCAGAAGAGGAATCGTGGATCGGCCGGAGGCTGGGGCCGTAACAGATCATCGAGGAGATTGGGTACGGGGGCATGGGGGCGGTGTATGCGACGACCAGTTTCAGAAACACGTTGCCATCAAGCTGGTGGCGGCGGATTCCAAACCGCCTTTGCCCTGTCCCGCTTCGCGTTGAACGCCAGATCCTTGCCAATCTAGAGCACCCAACATCGCGCGCCTACTCGATGGCGGAACCACGGAAGGAGGAGTGCCATATTTCGTGATGGAGTTGGTCGAGGGTTTCCCGATCGACTTGTACTGCGATTCTCTGCGGCTGGATCGTACTACGGCTATGACCTTCTTGAGGCTTGCGTAGGCCAATCTAGCTCTGGCACTTTCCCAAAAGTGAACAGGACGCGAAAAGCCGGGCTTTGCCGTACCGCGATCATGTGGTTCCAACGCTGCCTTCCAGGTTTTGAAGAGATTCGTGACAAGGGCTCCCGTTTCAATGTCGAATCAGAATTGAAAGACATTCGCAAGGACATGTCGCTCTGTAATGCAGAAAGCCGCAAAGAGAGCGAGGAGAAGGACCAGATCACAACAACAGGGTCTGTATATTGCAAACCCGATTCCTAAGCACCGGTTTGATTCCCAAAATCTCATTCACCTTGGATTGGATGTCGGGCCGCCCGCCACAAAGCCTCCTTGCGTCGCAGGCCTTCGTTCAGTCGCACAACGTGCAACTGATTCATCACCCGCGTGCGCATCTGCACCAGTCGATGCTGATGCCACAGCAGTTGCCGCAGGTCCCGATTCTCTGCGTCCGGTACCCAGACCTTCGGGAAGCGGTCTTCCATCATCAGCCGCAATATCAGTTGCGCATCTTGTCGATCCGTCTTCTGCTTGCGCACTCGCTTCGTGCGAATCTCCGCGGGATCTCCGATCTACAACTCAAACCCGAGCTCGTGCAGCAAAACGTTCAAACCAACGCGCGTGCCCGCTGCACTCATCCCGAGACGTGCGCTTAGATCTTACTGCTTTATCGAACATGTCTTTGACACTGACCCGCTGTGTACCTGTTGTGTCCCAAAAGCGTAGGTATTCGGCGTTACTCTCTTTTTGAGCAGTGATAGTTTTCAATAACTTCCTTGTTTTAAATAGCGTGCGGGAATCGGGGTTCGATTCCCTCCGGGGTCGCCAGATCAGAAGTTCACCCTCACCCCCAACTGCGCAGCAAACGGGATTCCGACCGTCGTCCCCGGGCCAAAAAAATCTCCCAGGCCGCCAGCTGGGAACGCCAGCTGATTCAGGCTTCGGATGGGGGCGGCAAGTGAGCAATCCGCATTGGCACAGATGCTGGTGATGTTTCCCGATTGCGCCTCGGCCGCGGGCACGTTCGCCAGGGCGGCCACATTCGTCACATAATTTGCCCCGGGATTATCGCGGTTAAAGACGTTGAAGAACTCTGCCAAAGGCCGAACTTCGAAGCGCTCGCCAATCTTGAACGGGCGGGAAACTCTGAGGTCCATCTGGATATAGGGTGTGCCACGAAATCGATCGAGTGGTGTTTTCAGTCCATTCACGGATATCCGATCACTGCCATCGGCAGTCGTAATTGTAAAGGGCCGTGCCGTCTCCGCTTGGGTCAACGTCGACAACTCCAAGCCGGCTGGAAGATGGAGCGTGCCGGCCAGCACGAACCGATGGCGCACGTCTTCACCCGACGGTCCGTAGTCGCCCGGCGCAAAAGCGTTTAGCGGGTCGCAAACGCCATTGACATAGTCGAAAAGCTCTCCCAGAACGCAGCCCCAGGTCTGTGCCTTGGAGAATGTGTAGTTGGCAACGAGGTTGAACCGCTCCGAGAGATTGCCCTGAAGATGGATCATCAGCGCGTTGTAACTGGAGCGGTTGTCCGACTTGAAAACGTTCACATTCGGGACCACGCTCTGCTGGTCTTGATCATAATCAGGGTCGGAGATGGGAATCAGCGGCGTGAACAGATTTACATCGCTACCATAGCTGTAGGCGCGGTACCCGTGATTCCCTTGTTCGTGCGTGTAGTCGGCGCTGAGCGTCCAGTTGGCATTGAAGGCATGCTGTACCCCAGCCGTCACATGAATGGCATAGGGAGTTTTGTAGTCTGCAGTGATTGCATTTCCGGTCGTGTCTGTGCCGCCAACCAGACAAGCCGAGCCAGAGAGCGCGTAAGCGCCTGTGCTGCCGGTAAGCGCGCACGATCCGGCAACCGCGTTCGTCGAATTCACTGCCTGGAACGCAGTCGCCCATCCATTCTGTGCCAGGTCGTTGTAGAACATTCCCAATCCCGCGCGCCAGACGGTTTTGCCGTTATTTCCGGGCGAATACGAAATTCCCAGACGCGGGCTGAATTGCCGGCGATCGTCCTCGGGGGCGTGGGGGACCAGGTGAATACTGAGCGCCTCGAGCGTCGGCAGCACGGCGTTCGCCGACTGCGATCGTCCTGATCCTCGAAACAGCCCAAAGGTTGTTTGCCAGCGCAATCCGAGATTTAGCGTCAGGTGACGCGTCGCCCGCCACGAATCCTGCCCATAAATCCCCAGGCGCTCGACGCTCTGTGCGAAGCTGCCATCGTTTCGGGGAGTGCTGGATGCTGCGGAGGTGTAGTCAATCGGAAACTGCCCGGGATTCGCCAGGTAAAACGTGGGGTCTTCGGGGAACGTATACAGGGTTTCAGCATTGCCCGGAAACCGACCGCCCAGCACCGGCTCATGAATTAAATTCACTCCGAATTTGAACGAATGGTCGCCGGTCGCATGGCCGACGTCATATCGAAACTGGTATTTCTGCTGATTCCGGAGCGAAGGAAACAGGGTGATCGGCGTAGCAAACTGATTGTCGCCGTACGTCTCAAATCCAGATACGGTCAACGCGGTGGAGCTGAAGGGAAAGGCCAGCGCGAAGCCCAGAGTAGAGTTCCGAGTCTGTGTCAGGTGAAGCGTGCTCGCGTCGAACACAAACGTGCCCAGCCAGGTCGGATCGAAGGCGTAAGTATTGCTGATGACGACATTCCAATAGTTGTTGTGGGTGGTCAATCCGGTGGAAGGCAGAGTGGCCTGCTGCACCAGGGCATTGTGCGTCAGGTAACTGTCGTCCGACGCGCGCAGGAACCATTGCGACTGGGGCGACTGCGTCCAGTCAAAGCGCAGCGATCCGAGATAGTCGCGGAAAGGAATCGGCGCCATCGGAGGGACCGCAATCGATGGCACGCCGGGAATGAGTCCTTCTCCGGCCAGTTGCGCCAAGGCTTGGAATTGGGTCATGCTCGCGGGGCTATAGGCGATACTGGCGTTCTCGCGGACGTGCTCGAGCGCGGAAAAGAACCACACTTTATCTCGGCGGAGCGGGCCGCCCAAGGTGGCGATGTAATTCTGGCGCGAGAAGGGCTGCTTAGGATTATCGACGCATCCGTTTGGACTGCAGCTCTCGGCGGGATTCTCGATCGGGAAGCGCGCATTGAGCGCCGCCGCCCTCTGGTAGAAAGCTCCAGTGCCGTGCCAACTGTTCGAACCTCGTTTCGTGGTAATGACCACCGATCCCGCGGTCGTGCCGCCCGTGTCGGCATCTTCGTTTGCCGTGCGCGCGGCGAATTCTTGAATCGCATCCGGTGAGAAGTTCTCGAGAAATCCGCCGATCCAGTCATCCGAGTTATCGCCGCCGTCGACGGAAAGATCGTTATTCAACCCTGAACTTCCCCCGGTCGAAACTGCTGTAATCCTTGCCTTGGTCGGATCGGACGGTTCCACCGGCTCCGTACCCGGCGCCAGATAGGCGATGTTGGCGAAACTTCGAGCCGCAAGTGGCAGATTCTCAAGATCCTGGCTGCTGATCACTCCCTGATGCACCACGCTGACGAGATCGATTGGCTGGGTTGTGACTGAGGAGGTCTCCCGACTGGTCACGACTACGCTTTCGGGCGGGGCCGCCGGTTTGAGCGTCACGGTCACTTCGCGAACCGAACTCACCTCCACCGACACGTTGGCCTGCGCCGGGGCAAAGCCGGAAGCGGTTACGTCAATTCGATAGGAACCTGGAACAAGGTCGTCGAGGCGAAACTCCCCGCGGTCTTCGGTCTCGGCCTGCCGCCGCATCGTCGAGGTTAGGGACTCGACCACGATCTTCGCACCCTGGACGCGGGCTCCGGTTCCATCCTGCACAGCGCCCCGCAGCGAACCACGGGGATTTTGAGACACAGCCAGAGCGGCCAGAATGAAAAGGGCAGCCGAGTGGACAAGCACCCTAACGGTGAAGGATCGCATGCGGCGAGAAAAAGAGAACATTAGGACGAATGAAAAATCGTGGAGCACTGAATAGATTACTTGCCAACGAGTCTGAGCGCCAGAGGCGACAGCTTGTTTCCGCGCGGTCAGTCCGACCACTTGGTTCGAGTCCGATCCCAACGGTGTTTTTTCAATTCCTCAAGCAGATTCCCGTCGAGCCACCCGGCATCCATGGCCTCCACATTCTCGTTGACGTGCTCCGGATTGCGCATACCCGGAATCGTCGTGCTGACTGCCGGATGCGACAGAATAAACCGTAGAGCCATCTCCGGTAAGGTCATTCCCTGGGGAACAATTTCCTTCAGTTTCTCCACCCGCCGAATGGTCTTGGGCAGGTTCTCCGGCCCAAAATATCCGGCGCGCCAGTCGCCGTTCGGGAAGCGCGTGTTTAGAGTCATCTTTCCGCCCAGGCTGCCTTCATCGAACGGCACCCGGGCAATCACCCCAATATTGAGATCCTGGCAGAGGGGAAACAATTGATCCTCAGGCGCCTGATCGAAGATATTGTAGATAACCTGCACGGCGTCCACGAGACCGGTTCTCAATGCCTTGACTCCGTTTTCCGGTTCCCAGCGATTGAGGCTGAGTCCGAAATAGCGGATGATCCCATCCTTTTTCAGCTTCTCGACCGTCGCCGCGAACTCCGGTTCATCGGTCCAACCATCGTCCCAAACGTGAAATTGCAGCAGGTCAATCGAGTCCACCTTCAGCTGTTTTCTGATCCGATCCGCGTATCGGAAGACATGTTCTGGGGGAAAAACTTCGTGGTACTTATAGGAGGGCAGCGCCGGCCACTTATTGTTGGCCGGGGGAATCTTCGAGGCCGCGTACAGCCGTTTGGCCATATTGCGCTCGATCATCTGGCCCAGCAGCCCATCGCTTTTGCCCTCGCCGTAGGCCCAGGCGGTGTCGAAGAAATTACATCCCCGATCGACCGACAACTGCAGGGAGGCGAGAGATTGCTGATCGCTCGAACCGCTCCACCCGCTCATACCCCATAGACCGGCGCCAATTTCGCTGACCTCGAAGGCGGTACGTCCCAAGTTGCGGTATTTCATGATTCGATCCTTGCTAAGAAGCTTTCCCGGAACTGCCACCGGAATCAGGATATCCCGAACGGCGATCGCTCGGCCGGGCTGATCCCGCGCGGGTGTTCGCCTGGAGTTTTGCCTGCGGTTTTTTTAATAGCGGTCATCAAAATTTTGGCGTTGCTGATGGGTGCCCTGGGTGTGTAATGGAGTTAGGCCATCAGTTTAAGGAGTCTCCCATGGAATCAAAAATTCCTTTTACGCCGGCAGTCAAGAACGAAGAGCCGAAAGCGCCGCCGTCCCGCTTCATCGACGAGAAAATCTCCGATGAATCGGGCCTCGAGTCTAAAACCGACAGCGCACTCGCGCCCGCCGGTCTCAGTAATCCTTTCTGGAATTAACCCTGACCAGCGCCGGTTCGCGCAGACCCGGCCGGCGCTGATTTTTGGCCCTCCCCCCCAAATCTCAGCGAAGAATAGGCAGGCAAAGGCAAGGCCGGATATTAAAGTCCAGGCCTGACATTTCTTCTAGAGCGGGATGCAGCATGGAATCGCGGCACGGCTCCAGCGTAATGACGAACGGCAGAGAAGATTTTTCGAACCCCGGCTTCTGCAGCAGGGAATCGATATTGAGCCCGTGGGCTGCGAGGATCTGCGCCAACTTGGCCACGATCCCTGCCTGATCGCGCACGAAAAACCGCAGGTACCAGGCAGTCTCGAAATCGTGGCTGAGAGCAGGGGCAGAGACGTAACCGGCAGTTTCTCGCCGCCCGCCGGCGAGTCCTTGGGCGACAAACATCAGATCGGAAACCACTGCCACCGCCGTCGGATCGCCGCCCGCGCCTGCACCGAGAAAGGCCATATCGCCGCCATATTGCCCCGAGGTGAGCACGAGATTCAGGTTTCTCTGCACGCGCCCAAAGGGGGAATCGGATGGCACCAAACAGGGCCCGACCTCGGCGAACAGCGTGGTGCTTTTCAATTCGGCTCGCGAAATCTGACGGATGGTACAGGCCAACTCCGCAGCGTAATCGAAGTCGACCGAGTCGACGGCGCGGATCGTCCGCGCCCGCACCGATTCCGGGGCCACGCGGGCGTGCAATCCGGCGAGCGCCAGAATGGCAAGCTTGGCACGGGCATCGCCGCCGTCCAGATCTTCGGAAGCATCGGCCTCGGCGTACCCATGCGCCTGGGCCTCTTCGAGGGCCTCGCTGAACGGAATCCGAGCCCCCTCGATCCGGCTCAGGATGTAGTTGCAGGTTCCGTTGAGGATGCCCGAAATGCCGTGCAGCCGGTCGCCACAGAGCCCGGTGCGCAAGGCCGGAAGAACTGGAACTCCTCCGGCGACCGAGGCCCCAAACTCAAGCTGGCATCCTTTACTCGCCGCCAGTTGGAGGAGATCCGGGCCATGGCGCGCGATCAGTTGCTTATTGGCGGTGACCACCGACTTGCCCGATTCGAGGGCCCTTTGGACGATCTGCTGGGCAGGATTCAATCCGCCGATGAGCTCGACAATAATGTCCACATCGGAATTCAAGACGGAGTCAATGTCTTCGGTCCAAACCACGTCGCTCGGAACCCAGGGCTGCTTCTTGCGTTCCACATTGCGGTTCGAGATATGCGTGAGGCGAAGACCTTTGTCGCGGCCGTCGCATAAAATTTTCGCCGCTTCACGGCCGACGGTTCCGAAACCGATCAGTGCTACCCGGCAGGCTGGCGACAGTTTCGCACCGCCGTTGCCTGCCTCCTTAGCCGCCGTATTGGAGCTCACTTTCACCGGGTTCCCAGCCATCAGAAAATTGTTCCCTTATCATACGTGCGAACGGGCGCTTACCGGAACTGCAAAACCAAAATACCCGCTGGTAACTGATCAGGGAGGTACGGTTTCCCCAGCAATTCTGGCCTTTTCGAGCCAGATCCAGGCGGTTTCAGCGGACTCAAATCCTTTCCCTGACCGTTCAACTCCTTCCGTAATCTCTCTGTGGCGCTTACCGGTGTGCGATAGTCAGCTTGGCCAGGTGGACAGCAACTCGCGCCCACAAATCTCAAGACCAGCCGCATAAATGGTGTCGAGCGTCAGCTAGGGCCGGCGCCGCGCGGAAACCTAAGGAAGGTCGCATGCTTCAATCCTCGGAGTCTTTCAATCCGAAGTCCGGGATTCCGGCTTCGAACCCTAACGCCTATAACCCAGTCAAGACCGTCACCGCCCCGGTGGACCA
>Ga0126373_10002599_pt1 | contig 13341 bp, 9 predicted proteins | sample PanSoiMetPlot_11_FD_92545 | JGI IMG/M metagenome (GOLD analysis project Ga0126373, IMG submission 92545) | Tropical forest soil microbial communities from Panama - MetaG Plot_11 | ecosystem: Environmental > Terrestrial > Soil > Tropical forest > Bulk soil | place: Panama | collected 2016-02-17
ACGGATGCGCAGACGTCGAATGCAGTGCGCGTCGCGGCGACGGCGCCGAGCGATTCGCACCTGCCAATTCTGTATCCGGTCGCGTTGCTGAAAGATTCAAAGTCGCCCGAGGCGGCGCGCACGCTGCTGGAAACGCTGGAATCTTCGGACTCCCTCAACACGTTTGAGAAGTACGGCTTTACGGCCGCAAGCAGCGGCGCTCCCCAGGAAAATTGATGACGGCAGACCTTTCGCCGATCTGGCTGTCGATCGAAACGAGCGTGACGGCGACAGTCATCACGTTTGTGCTCGGCACAGCAATAGCGGTATGGCGCGCGAACAAGCACGGAGCGGGACCTGCGCTGCTCGACGGAATATTCTTGCTGCCGCTGGTGCTGCCGCCAACCGTTGTCGGATTCATTTTGCTTTTGATTTTCGGGCGGAATGGACCGCTGGGACGCTTGCTCATGCATTTCGGAGCCACTGTTGTTTTCTCGTGGCCCGCGACGGTCATTGCCGCCGCTGTCGTTTCGTTTCCGCTGATGTACCTGAGCGTTCGCGCGTCGCTGGAGCAGGTGGATACAAATTTGCTACAAGCGGCGCGGACGCTTGGCGCTTCGGAGTGGCGCGTCTTCCGGCGCGTGGCGCTTCCATTGGCGTGGCCGGGGATTTTGGCGGGAGCGATTCTGGCGTTCGCGCGCGCGCTGGGCGAGTTTGGCGCGACACTGATGCTCGCGGGCAGCATTCCGGGCAAGACGGAAACGATTCCGATCGCGATTTATTTCGCGGTTGAAGCCAACGAAATGCGCCAGGCGATTTTCTGGTCGGCGATCGACATTGCGATTTCGCTCGGGATGATTGCTTGCATGTACTACTGGACGCGATTGCAGGGTTCGGCGCGAATGCGCGTGAGGCGCGGCTGATGGCGCTGGAAGTACGGTTCACGAAGCGATTGCGCAGCTTCACGCTGGCTCCGGATTTTTCGTGCGACGCGGAGCCGCTCGCGATCCTTGGGCCTTCCGGAGCGGGCAAGAGCATGACGCTGCGATGCATTGCCGGGCTTGAGCGGCCGGACGAGGGCAGCATCCGGCTGAACGGAAGAACGCTCTTTGATTCGGCGGCGGGAATCAACGTTCCGGCGCGGCAGCGCGGAGTTGGATTGCTCTTTCAGAATTACGCGCTCTTTCCGCATCTGACGGTGATGCAAAATGTCGCGTTTGGAGCGCAGCGCGTGCCGCGAGGCGAACGCGAGGCTCGCGCGCGGAAACAGATCGCGGAAGTACATTTAGAGGGACTGGAACACCGGCTGCCGCGCGAGCTCTCCGGCGGTGAGCAACAGCGTGCGGCGCTGGCCCGCGCACTAGCGATTGAACCGCAGGCGCTACTGCTTGACGAGCCGCTCTCGGCCCTGGACACCTATTTGCGCAGCAAGATCGAGCAGCAACTAATTACGACGCTCGCACAGTTTCGCAAGCCGACGCTTTATGTCACGCACAATATTGAAGAGGCGTATCGTGTCTCGACAAAACTTGTGGTGCTGGCCAATGGAAAAGTGGTTGCGAACGGGACGCGCGACGGAGTGTTTCGCGACCCGCCGAATCTGGAAGTTGCGCTGCTGACGGGACTGAAGAATTTTTCGCGTGCGCGACCGGTCACTGCCAGTTCGATTGAGGCGCTGGATTGGAAGTGCGTCTTGCATTGCGCGAGCGCTCAGCAGGCGAAGGTGGCTTTTGTCGGCATTCGCGCGCATCACATCGGATTCGCGTTCGGGGAAAGCAAGCCAAATGGAACAAATGTGTTTCCGTGCTGGCTGGTGCGCGTCAGCGAGACTCCTTTTCATGCCACGCTTTATCTGCACTTGCACGAGCCGTCCAAGATTGAGGGGCAGTATCACCTTCAGGCGGAAGTAACCAAGGAACAGTGGAGCCTTTTCCGCGACCAGCCGCAACCCTGGCTTGCGACTCTGCCGCCTGAAACTCTGCTTGTTCTGCCAGAGTAGCTTAAGCGACTAGCGGAAGTGATTGGTGAATTTGACGCTGATTCCGTAGATCCCGTTGATATCGCGCAGGGCGACGATGGTGATGTTGCGGTGGACAGCATAGTCCACTTCGATGACTTGCTGCTGATTGGAAGCTGCGTTGGTGCTGTAGGTAATGCTTAAATCGCGTGTGACTTGCTTCTGAATGGTGACGCGAGCCTCGGTGGTCTGCGTGACGCTCGAGCCGACAAGGCTGGTAGCGAGAAACGGGTCGATGCGGAAATTGGTGACGCCGAAAAGCCTTTCGACTGGAGCTCCGATCTGACTGGTAATGGCCTCCGACAAGATCGACGTTGCCTGGAAATTTTGGGCCTGGCTCGAGGACGACGTCGTCAACCCAGATTGCTCTCCCTGGCTTCCAAGAGCCAGCAAGTTAATGATGTCGGTCGACTGGAGGGGAGGATCGGAGCGATAGGCGAGCTGTATGTGGCTCGCTTTCCCGGTGAAGTCGAGGGTGATCTCATAAGGGTTGATGGTAGTGGCGACTTCAATATTCAAAACAGGATTGAAATGGAAAGGATCCGAAAAATTGATGTCGCCGCGACTTAAGCGATAGGTGTTGCCGTGAAAAGCCATTTCTCCCGAGAGCAGATGGATGCTTCCGAGAACGATGGGATGCTCCCAGGTTCCGCGGACGCGCACGCCGCCCTCGGCCGTGAAATGAGCTGTGCCCCATACGATTTGCATGCCCTGTACGGCCCTGGCCGAAATGTCGAACTGCAAATTGCGGAGATAGGCTGACGAGGTGGCCGGCCCGTTCAACGTGGATACGGAAGTGGAGGCAATGAGCATAGACGAGAAATCCACATCCGGAGCGAAAACAACGCGCTGGACGGTCGCGTCTCCGGACAAGACAGCGCCCTGGCCGGTGCCGGCGAATCGAATGTTCCCGTCCAGCAGCCAACTCATGCCTTGAGGGTAGCGAACCCGCACGCTTCTGGCCGTTGCGTCGAGTTCATAGGTGACGGCCTTCGCGCCGTAGCCGACGTTACCAGAAATTTTGAGCGTGCCGCCGCCGGCTTGCGCGGTGAAGTTATTCAGAAGCATGCGGCTGCGGTCAAAAACAACGTCGCCATTCAAGCTGCTGATTCCGGCCGGAAAATCAGAATAGTGGGCGGAGGCGTTGACGATCTTGGCTTGGCCGATCACTTGCGGATTGGAAAAGGTTCCGGCGATGGTCGTATTCAACTGCGCCACGCCGCGAGCGTCCAATCCAGTGAACAAACCATTGACAAGGCGCAGATTAATGGAGCCGGCGACTTTTAGATTCAGTTCGCGGTTGCCAGAGAAACGCGCATCGCCGGAAATCTGAAAATTCGTGTCGGTGCCGCTCAACGTAGCTGGCTCGAGGTGAACTTCGTTGTGTCCGTACGTCAGGCGCACAGGCCCGGTGTTGTGAAGTTTCACGAATTCATAGTCAAACGTGATCTGTGAGAGATCGGCTTGCATCACGATGGTGTCGGGTTCCTTTGCCTGTCCGGATATCGTGAGCTCTCCGTCGATGCTGCTGTGGCCGGTCAGTTCGTTCAGATGCAAACCAGCAGAGATGAACGGATCGAGATCGATCTTCCTTACGGTGATTTTGCCGTCCAAGGGATAGTTGTCTGACAAGCCCATCCGGAAATGAGCCAGGAGTTTTCCGCGAGTCCGCGTGGATTGCAGATCGAGCTCGGCGGCCTGGCCATTGGAATCGACCGATCCTGAAAAGCTATCGAGCACTTCGGAGCCGAACCGGAGGTCGACGAGCTGCACGGTTCCGTGCGCTTGAGGCGAAGTGATCGGTCCACTGCCGCGTAAATCAAAATCAATATCGCCGCCGATCGGAAGAGACTTCCCCTGAAGAAAATTGAATTCGGAAAGCGAGATTCCGGTGCCGATCGTCTGAAATTCTACGGTGCGTTCTGCGGTGTGGTAGAGAAGATTTCCAGTGAGGTGGCCAGAGCCGCGATCAAGCACCGCGTTGGTGATTTTGATTTGATCGTGCCGCAGGCTAAGGGCTCCGCGGGCGCGGTCCACGTGTATGCCGTAAGTGGTCATATCCTGCAGGTCGAAATTTCCGTCCAGAACGGGATCCTGCCGAGTGCCGCTGCCTTGGAAGTTCGCGGTCAGAATGGCGGTGGCCGGGTAGGAAGTCCCAAAGAGGCCCTGCAAATCCGTCAAAGACGCACGGTTCAATTGAGCACGAAGGCTCCATCCGCCGTTCTTTGGGAAACTCCACTTGTGCAAGGCTAAACTGAGGTCGAGATTCGCCTGAGAAGCACCGCGTTTGACGACGGCATTGGTCAGCGTGAAATTCCGCGGCGAGTAGACCATGGAGCCGGTGATGTCGTCCCAATACATCCTGCCGAAATGAGCGTCTTGAGCATGAAAGGAGCCCGCGAAGGTCGGACCGGTGAGAGGTCCGGAGAGATTTCCGTTCCAGTCGGCGCTTCCCGTGATGGGTTCCGAATTTTTCTGGTTGCCGCGCAGGTCAGAAATGAAGTCGGACCAATCTTCGATTCGGGCGGTGTGAAATTTTGCCTGGAGGTCGCTATTGCGCCGGGCCAAGGTGCCGTTGAAATCGAGACGGCTGTTCGGCGTGGTGATCGTACTGGGCTCGAGCGCGACGGAGCCGCGATCCATAACGTAGTCAAATTTGATGTGTGACGTCGCTGGAATGAGGCCTGGTTGATGCTGAACGGGCGGTGACCACACGGTGACGCCATTCACGGCGAAGTGTTTGAAATCGCGGTTCCAGGTGCAAATTGTATCGGCTTGGAGTATGCCGTCCCAGTGGAGCGTGCGAACCGGCATGGAGGGGTTGTTTACCGCGCTGAGAACCACAGCAAGACTGGCGCCAGTGACCTTTGTATCGGTTCGAAAGGCCAAGCCCTTGAAATCCATGCTGAGTTTGCCGACGAGAGTTCCACCGAAGGCCCGTGCGTGAAAAACCGGCAGACGAAGGCGGTTGTCCGCCACGTCGACATCGCCCCAGCTCTCGATGTCCTTGGCGTGAAACCAGGAATAGGACATGACAAGGCCGCGGGCATGATAGTCACCCTTGAGTTGAAACTTGTGCTGCGCGTACGAAGCACTGCCGTTGAGGTCGACATCGCCGTCGGGCATGCTGGTTTTTCGCAGGATGGTTCGCAGATCCGGCAGGGATAGCACTCCGCGATAATGAAAATCGGCGTCGAGCGGCTGAAAGCTCTTGATTTCGGCGCGGGCATTCAGAGTGGTGTGCGGCAATTTCAGCTGGAAATCGTCGACGGAAACGGCTGTACGCGTGAGCGTGAATTTGGTTCCGATATCAAAGCGGAAAGGCATGTAACGGCGCGCGGTCATATCGACTTGCTTCCATTGCAACTGTCCAAAGTATGAATCTGCTTTCAGCGGAGCCGCTTGATAGTTCATGGCGAACTCGAAGTTCTGGCCCTCAACATCGAGAGGAATCTTGGCGTCGTTAAACAGCATGGTGCCATTGCTGATTTTCAGTTGTGCGATCTGCAGATCGAAGAGTTGAGTTTGCCAGGGCTTGGACGGTTGCTTGCGCGGAGGAACGGGCACATTGCTTTTGCCGTTCTCGTCGACGCGGATGAATATCGAGGGCTGAGTTATTTCGACATCGCTCAGCGAGATTTTATGGTGCAAGAGCGAAATGATATGGACGCCAACGCGAATATGATCGGCATGAAAAAACGGAGGAAGGCCGGGGCCTTCGCGGCCGTGAATGGTGAGCCCGTCGAGGTCGGCGGTCAAGCCGCGCAGTTGGAAATGAAAACCCTGGAGCTGCGCCTGCGTGGCTAGGCTGCTGTCGATTTTTTTTACGATGTAACTGCGAGCCCAACGGTCCAGCGTCCCGGTATTGAGGATCACCGCAAAAAACACGATGACGACAACCACCAACAGGACGAGTCCGAGGAAGACCCGGACCGCCCAGCGTTTCATCCGCCCCCTCCCAAGGGCTGGATGACGATGCGGAGTCGCGCCTTTGCTTCTTCGAGCCATTGCGCGGCTTTCTCGTTGATTTCCTCCTGAGTGAGCAACTGCCGGATCTGCGTTTCAACCTGACTCATCGGAGGCACAGAAACACCGCGCTTCTGAAATTGAGGAACGAGATCCTGCTGATAGTAGGATTGAATTTGCGCGGAAGTCACTTGCGTCGCAGCGAGGAATTTGTAGTTCAGGAACCGGATGTAATAGAGCTGACGCTCGATCACCTGACGAACTTGATCTTGAGTGAGTCCGATTTGGACGAGACGCGCCTGAAACTGCTCGCGCGAAGGGAACTGCTTCAGCAGCGCCTGGAATTCCAGAGAAACGTCGGCCGCGGTTGGATGCGGAAACTTTGACGCCAGCGCGTCGGTTTCCACAACCCACTGATCGACCAACTCCCCCACAACTTTCGTTCGATCTTGCGCCTTGCCTTCCACCAGCTTCTGATAATCCGCGAGTTGGCGCACTTCGCTGTCGGTCAAGACATCGTTGCCGATTCTGGCAGCGATTCCATCGATCTGGGCGGTCTGTTGCGAAGCGGAGTTGGCTTGCGGCGCGGCGTTCGCTGGTGATGCGGACGCACTAGAAGGCTGGCTCTGGGCGCTCGCTGCGAACGCGACGCAGAAGACCAAAGCCGAGATGGCGGTTAGCTTGCGCATCAGAATATAGATCCTATGTTGAAGAAAAACTGGAAATGAGGCAATTGGGATGTGCTAATGGTTTTCGTATTAGTATTCTCCGACTGGAACTCCGCGGGATTAATCTGATAGGCAAAATCCAGCCGCACCGGCCCTATTGGCGTCGCGTAACGAAAACCGAAGCCGACGGTATGTGAAAAGTAGTTCAAGTTCGGGCACTCGGATAGCGTGTTCGTGATTGTCGTCCCGGGCTGGCATCCAGAGGGCGGCGCCAATGGAGTATAGCGCAGGGATACGTGATGGATATCGGAAAACACGTTGCCGGCGTCGTAGAAGAACGCACCACCTAAATGGCTGCCCACCAGCGGCAAGTGCATGGGGAAACGCAGTTCCTGGTTGAAAACCAACATGGCCAAACCGCCGACCGGAAACCCGGTTGTTGGATCGCGGGGCCCTGCCTGGTTCAGAGAGAATCCCCGCAGGGTCGTACCGCCACCAGCGAAAAACCGCTCCGCCAGCGGGATGTCATCTTCCGCCGAGCCGTTGAACGCGTCCATGATTCCAAAGGTAGTAGATCGCGCAAACACGAGCGATGACCGACGAAACGGTGTGAAGGTGGAGTTTTGTACGGAAAAACGCAGAAAAGTGGCCGTCGAACCGAGCGACCGTGTAGCCACGCTGAAGTCCGCCGTATTAAAAGACCCATGCGTCGCATCTGCGGGATTGTCGCGACGGTCGCGTACCCACGTTCCCTCAAAGCCGGAAACTTTGGTCGGCTGGCTGAACAGGGGCACTTCCTCCACAGAAACCTTTAAGCTTGTCGCGGTAACATGCCGGTAAAAATAGCGATACAGCAGGGTAGTAGATGGCGAAACGGTCTGAGACAGTTGCACGCTGCCTTCGTAGCGAGTGGCTGTAAACGTGTTGACGTAGCTAGCTTGATCTGCGAGGCCGGTGATGATCAGGTTCAGCCAGGAGTATGTCAAGAAATTCGGCGCGGTATAACTCAGGAGGCCCTGATATTCCAGCGTGCTGCCGCGCAGTTTCAGGGAGACAGTATGAGCGCGTCCGCCAACATTGATCTTTGAAACCTCGAGGATCCCCAAGGGACTGGCGTTCAGGTTCGTAGTGTTGGGATTGGATGTAGAAGCAAGCCGCTGGGCTTCAAAACCAAACCCGTAACTTAGAGTGTAGCGCTGGCCTTCCTGTACGGCGACCACTACGGTCTTATTGGGGTAGTCGCCCTCGGGATTCTGTGGCGCGACCTCGACACGGTCGAAGACTGCAAGGTTGTAGAGTTTCTGCTGCGTGGCGATGCGGTCGCCTTCACGCAGCGGACCTCCGGCCTTTACGACGACTTGCCGGCTGATGATGCCGGGACGAGTGTAACGGTATCCGGCCAGCAAGACCTGGCTTACATCGACACGTTGCCCTTCGGTGATTTGGAACACCAGCTCAACCTGATCTACACCCACGGGCGTGGCCTTATAGTCGAACTGTGCGTTAGGGAATCCCTGGTCAAAGTAATACGCCAAAATATTGTCGCGGTCGGAAGTAACGTTGCTTTGAGAATAGGGCTGGCCCTTGGTTGAGCCGATGACGGTCAGCAACTGTTTCGTTGTCAGTGCGCTGTTGCCCACCAGTTTCAGATCGGCAACGTGCGTCTGCTGCCCTTCGTTGATTTCGTAGACGACGAAAAGATTGCCTTTCTTGCCCTCGTAGTCGTCTTTTACGTTGGGATGCACCTGAGACTGCAAGAAGCCGTTAGAGATATAAAGAGCGGCCATCGAATTGGCGTCGCCGAGAACCATGCCTTGGCTGAAGCGGCCGCGCGAGAACAAGCTTTCCTGTTGAACCTGCAGCCGGCTGCGCAGCACGTCGGTGCTGAAGTAGCGATTTCCTTCGATCACCACTCCCACCAAGCGGTGCTTGATCCCGCGCTCGATCGTGTAACTGATGAAGTCGACGTGCGTGACAGGATCAAGGTGAGTGGCGTAGCTTACCGTTGAGTCGAAGTAGCCTTCCTTTTGCAGCAAATCTCGGATGTTGCGCTTGCCTTCCTCCAGGAGATCGGGATCAACGTCGCCTTCCTGGTAGACAGGGACAAGTTTCCTGATCTCCTTGGATGATATCTTCGTGCCGCTAACGCTCACGGAGACGCGCGGCCCGGCGACGACATCAATATCCAGCGGCAGCGTGGATGAATTTGAGTCAAGGTTGCCGCGGGTTGCAGTGACCCGAGCTTCCAGATACCCGGACGCGACTAGGTAATTGCGCAAGCGCTCCGTGCCGCGGTCGATTCTCTCGGCAGTTACTGACGTTCCTTTCTTTAGTTTGAGCTTGCCCCGAAGATCTTTCTCGGAAAAGGGTGTTTCGTTCTTGATATTTACTGCAGAGAGCTTCGCTCTGCGTCCTGGCGTGACTTCGACGGTGACGTCGATTTGGTGCGTCTCCGGGTGCTTCGCCATGCCGGGCTGCCATTTTGCTTCGTAGAATCCATCGTCCTGCAAAGTTTGTCGGAGGCGCTCAAGGCCAGCATTGAGATCCGCGAGTTGAAAAGGGCTGCCGAGAGGCAATTGAAGCGCTGCGAGGGCCGTTGCCTCATTTGGCGGTTCTTTCAGGCCGAATACGCGGACAACGTTGTTGTAGTAATTGCGCGTGACGATGAAATCTACGTGAAGGCCGTCCGTCGCGGTGGTTACGCTGGTACGTACGTCGGAAAACAACCCGGTTTGGTTCAACTGCCTCAGAGCGTCGCGCTCTGCGGTCATTTGAAAGGCGTCGCCAGGCTTCAAAGCTGCTGGCGAGATTTTCTCGGGAATTGGATTTCCGGAGTCATCGACGACACGAACGGCGGCGACACGCTTGCCTTCGAGGGAAGCATCTTGCCCATACACGTTGGAAACCGAGACAAAAAGCAGGAAAACAAGCGCACAAGCGCCTCGGATTCCTTTAGTTCGCAGCGGGCTGCCTTTCCATTTCATTCTCGCTCAGACTCTTGTGAAGGTTAGCATACCGTCCGGTTATCGCGTTTTTGAAATGGCGGTATGATGGAAAGTTGTACAAGAAGCAGAGGAAATCGTGGACCCGAAGCTTTACGAAAGATATTCGCGGCAAATCCTGTTTGCGGACATAGGCGAAGAGGGGCAGAAACGCCTGCTGCAGTCGAGCGTGGTGCTGGTCGGCTGTGGCGCGCTAGGTACGGTTTCGGTCGGACTGCTTCTGCGCGCGGGCGTGGGTTCGCTGCGGATTGTCGACCGTGACTTCGTAGAAATGTCCAATCTGCAGCGGCAAGGGCTTTTCGAGGAGTCGGACGCGCAAGAATCTTTGCCGAAAGCTGTCGCGGCCGAACGGCGGCTGCGTGCGATCAATTCCGACGCCAAAATCGAAGGGCTGGTCAGCGATCTTACACCCAAAAACGCGCGAGAGCTGCTCACGGGCTTTTCGCTGATTCTCGACGGAACGGACAATTTCGAATCACGTCTGCTGATCAACGATGCTGCTATTTCACTTAAGATTCCTTGGATCTATGCGGCAGCGGTTGGAAGTTACGGACTTACGTTTACCGTACGTCCTGAGGCGACTGCATGTCTCGCTTGCCTGGCTGAGACGGGAGATGGTTCGCAAGGCGACGGCTTCGAAGAAACTTGCGACACGGCGGGAATTCTAAACGGCGCCGCGAGCGTGGTCGCTTCGATTCAGGCCACTGAAGCCATCAAGATTCTTTCTGGAAATTCCGCAGCGCTGAGCGAGCGGCTGGTTTCCTGCGACGTGTGGAAGAACCGCTTCCAGTCCATCGGAGTAGCCCGGAATCCATCGTGCCGTGCCTGTGCGCTGCACGAATTCACTTATTTGGAAGGCGAGGCGCAACCGCATGTGACCATGTGCGGTCGTGATTCGGTGCAGATTCACGAAAGAAGCCGGCGGCTGGATCTTGCCGAACTCAGCCGGCGCCTCGAACGCTCTTCAGTGGGCGTTCGGAGCAACAACTTTCTTCTGCGATTTCAGATCCCTCCGTATGAGGTGACGGTTTTCTCCGATGGCCGAGCAGTTGTCAAAGGCACGCAGGACCCCGCTGTCGCGCGGTCGCTGTACGCCCGCTACGTCGGCGCCTAATCCCCGCTTGACTGCAACTCACCATGCGTCAATATATGCGCGCTACCCGTACGCAAAACGTGCAAAGAGACCGATGGAGACTACGTTAATGCGACTTTTTCGGCTGAACACGGTTTTTCTCGTGATGTTAGTAATTCCCGCTTGTGCGTTCGCGCAGCAGAGGAGTGCTTCCAACGTGCTGCAAACGGACCTCAGCGCAAAGCTTTCCGCTGATTTGAACCGGATGGCTGCGTCGTATGACGGAGTGATGGGAATCTTTGCGAAGGATTTGACGAGTGGAGAAACGTTCGCAGTCAACGCCGATACCATTTTCCCCCAAGCCAGCTCGATCAAGATTCCGATTCTGATTGAATTGATGCGGCAGGCGCAGGACGGAAAGCTGAACCTTGCCGAGCGCGTTGAGATTCACCACGCTGACCTGGTAGGCGGAAGCGGAGTGTTGCAGTTTTTCTCGGATGGAGGCTCGGCGGTATCGTTGCGTGACATCGCTGTTCTCATGGTGGTGCTTTCGGATAATTCCGCAACGAACCTCATCATTGATCGCGTGGGCATGGAGAATGTCAACGCGATGCTTGACGGAATTGGCCTGAACCAGACACGGCTTGCCCGCAAGATGATCGATATTGATGCGGAGCGGGCCGACCGCGAGAATCGTTCCACGCCGCGGCAGATGGGCACGCTCGCCGAAATGCTGAATGCGGGAAAACTGCTTGACGCGGAACACACCAAAATGGCGCTCGAAATTCTGGAGTACCCGAAAGATAGCCCTCTGCACTCAGGCGTTCCAGAGACGGTTACCGTGGCGGAGAAGCCCGGTTCGCTGAACGGAGCGCAATGTGACTCGGGCATTGTGTTTCTTGCGGGACGGCCGTACGTAATCTCGGTGATGACGACTTACAATCCGACAAATGGCGACGCTGCGATCGCGAACGTTTCCGCGCGCGTCTTCAGCTACTTCAATCGCGTCGCGCACGCGAATTCTTACGGCGTACACGTGCAATAAGAGGTGGCGTGCTCGAGGATCCTCAGCCGATGCGGCGTTCGCTTTCCTGACGGGCGGCGATGCGCTCGATGTTCTCGCGGCAGTTCATCAATGTGAGGAATGTGCTGAGGATGCGGGCTTTGGTTTCATCGGTGAGTCCTGCGCCGCCAGTGGCCAACTGAGCCAGCGTCTGTCCGTGTTCGGCCATGTAGCGCCGCATTTCGTCGTAGCGTTCGCGGCGCGTGCCTCCGACGGCTGTTTCGCGGCGCATTTGCATGCAGGTTTGTTCGAGTTCCATCGTGAAATGCAAAATGCAGCGGCGCTGTTCCTCAAGCTGTTGAGGTACCCTTGCTTTGCATCCGACGATGTCACAATTTACGAGCATGCCGCTTCGCAGCCTTCCCAGACGCGCAAAATAATCACCTCATTTTGCCGTTATTTCTACCTGTTTATTAACATCCTCTGTAGCGAAAATCTACTCTCACGGCGACTTGCGCGTCCAATCTGCCATCCACCGTACCCGCGCCAAGTCCGTGTTTAATGGGCTATGAGAGCCCCCAGACAAAGGCTATCGTTTTTGCTTGCGTTGGTCTGTGCTACACTATTGCGGCAAGAGCAACCTGCTCGTGCCAGTTTCCTTCTGCGAGGCAGCCTGAATGTCGGGACATTCCAAGTGGGCAACAATCAAGCACAAGAAGGCCGCAACCGATGCGCGCCGCGGGAAGATTTTTACCAAGATTATCCGGGAAATCATGATTGCTGCTCGCGCCGGAGCCGATCCGAACACCAATCCTCGCCTGCGGACGGCCATACTGGCTGCAAAAAATGAAAATATGCCCAATGACAACATCGAGCGAGCTGTTCTGCGCGGTTCCGGCCAAATGGAAGGGGAAACGCTCGAGGAAGTGACGTTTGAGGGTTATGGCCCGGGCGGCGTTGGAATGCTGGTGGAGGTGGTCACGAGCAACCGCAACCGCATCGTGAGCGAGATTCGTCACATGATGTCCAAGCATGGCGGCAACATGGCGGAGAATGGCGCGGTGGGCTGGATGTTCCATCGCAAAGGCGATCTGACGATTCCCAAAGAAGCCGCCGACGAAGAAAAGATGATGAGCATCGTGCTGGATGCAGGCGCGGAAGATCTGAAGGACGATGGCTCTTCATGGGAGGTCGTCACGCCGCCGGATGCTTTCGAAAAGGTTCGCGAAGCGCTTGTGGCCGCCGGAATTAATCCCGCCTCTGCTGAGGTGGGCTGGGTTCCGCAGAATTACGTGAAACTCGTCGGCGCGCAGGCGCAGCAGATGCTGAAAATGGTGGAAGCTCTGGAAGAGCACGACGATGTGCAACACGTGTACGCGAATTTCGACATCGACGAAAAAGAAATACAAGCAGCGGTCGCCAGCTGATTCCTCTTTCCCTAGTGTCCTTCGCGCTGTTCCGGCAGAAAAAATACTATCCCTGAAAATTGGTGTGCGCGTAGACTGAAGCACGCTGGCGACGTGAACATCGCAGCGACTGCTTATGCCACAAAGCGCGCCAAACCGAGTGAGTGCGCGGCAGACCTTCCGCGTGCTTGGATTGGACCCGGCGCTTGCAGGTGCGACCGGCTACGG
>Ga0126373_10002600_pt1 | contig 13339 bp, 11 predicted proteins | sample PanSoiMetPlot_11_FD_92545 | JGI IMG/M metagenome (GOLD analysis project Ga0126373, IMG submission 92545) | Tropical forest soil microbial communities from Panama - MetaG Plot_11 | ecosystem: Environmental > Terrestrial > Soil > Tropical forest > Bulk soil | place: Panama | collected 2016-02-17
CAGCAAACCCTGCTCGGCCAATATCTCGACCCGATCGCCGACAAGATGCTGCTCAGCACAGTCTTTCTGGTGCTCTCGATCGTTCGTGTACACGACCAGCCGCTGATCCCCTGGAAATTCACCGTCCTGGTCTTCAGCCGCGACATCGCGATCCTTTTGGTCAGCGGCGTGCTCTACACCATCGCCGGCCTGCGCGATTTCCGTCCCAGCATTTTCGGAAAGGCCAACACGCTCGCCCAGGTCGCAGCCGTAACCTTTGTGATGCTGCTCCAAATCTATCCGGAGCGCTGGGTCTGGATCGTTCGCACTACCTGCTTACGCGCGGTCTTCGCGTTCACCATTATTTCGGGCCTGCACTACGTCTATCTGGTAGGCCTGCGACTGCGGGCGATGGATCATAGTCCGGCGCTTCACCCGAAATGATCCGCTTGGACATTTTCGCTGAGGACACAACTCAGACCCCCGCTGAAGTGGCTGCCGTAGCTTCTAGCATCGCCTAAGTCAAACGATCGGCTCGGGATTTCACCCCTGTGGTTCGAAACGAAACTTCTGGCGATCAGACCTGGTTTGATTCGAATCTACATAAGTACGGCAAACACGGTATTGCCCGTCCGGTATCGCCATCCTAGGCTGGAGCCTAGGCCGAGAGGACGGCACAGGTTTTTACCGTTTCCCTGTTCCGGGGGCGGCCAAAGGAGAACGGTGTCAGGCCGCCCACGTCCTCTCGGGCTGTTACTGCTTTCGAGGTCCATCTCGGAGTGCTGCTGAGGTAGGCTCTCACGGATAACTTGCTCGCGATATCGCTCATTGTGCGGAAGAAGGGATCCAACGGAACCTGACCTAATACGGTTCGGCATTTGGCGACGACAGATCTTTGGGATAAGCAAGCTGTTAGGAGCAATCATCCAACCTCGCAAACGCGGCCTCTCGCACATCCATAACTGGCGAGAACTGGTTACTTTCGTTTTCCCAATTACATCTTTCGAGGGATGGACCACAAGCACGTGGTGGGTGCACGATGGGCGAAGACTTACGGTGGCGTTCTCGTCAGGGGGAGGCGAGGACTCAACGGAGTTGGACCGCTCGAATCTGAGTCGTGCGAATCGGGCGGTCCTTTGTCTTTTCTGCGGCTGGCGATCCATATATCTCGCTCATCAATGGCTACGCCCCATTAAGAAGCCGCGTTGGTGCGAGAGCGGTAGTGAGCAACCGCATTCTTGATGAGCGTCTCAAGGACTGTCTTATCCACATCCGCAAGCTTTTTAATGTAGAGGCACCCCTTTCCTGTGGTGTGTCTCCCGAGTTTGGCCAAGACAGCCTTTGCCTCGGTGTCGGCCAGCATGCTGTACAGAACCATCGCGGCCCTGCGCGGAGAAAAGCTGATAAGCGGCATGTCGCCTTCACGGCCACTGTCATATTTGTAGTGATAGCTGCCGAAGCCAACAATGGATGGTCCCCAGAGTTTCGGCTTTTCGCCGGAAGCTCGTTGCATAACTTCAACCAATTCCCTCGCCTCAGAGCGCCGCATCGGGTCGGCCAACCCCTCGATGTACGCACTGACGCTCACATTCGTCGCCTTGGTCTTGTTCTCTGGCATTTAGCCCTCCGTAGCCATGCGGAAGGCTAGCACAGATGCGTAGCCTTCGAATCCGAATGCCTGTTACAAAAATCACAATTAAGCTTATTCACTGCGATCGGGGTGCTGCAAGAGGCAGAAAAAACTTCGATACTTTAATAGGCCGGTACAGCATCAAAATTCTCTAGCTGCGGACCAGCAGCAGCCTCGCGCGCGCGGCGCCAGTCGGAAGCAAGATGCTGCGCGGCGGCGATATCTTCGTTACTTATTTGTTGCGCCAGAGCTAGGAGCTTATCGTTTTGTTTCGGTTCAATTCCGTCCGAGGACAGCAATCGCCACAAATAAGCACTGCTCAAATCCCGGGGAACGCCGCGTCCGACCTCATACAAGGAAGCAAGATTGGCTTGGGCGTCGCGGTTACCTTGTTCTGCTGCTTTGGAAAACCACTTTGCGGCCAAAGAATCGTCGATCACGACACCCTGTCCTGTTAAGTAGAGGATCCCGAGCTTGCATTGTGCGATGGCATCGCCATGTTCTGCGGCTTTGCTTAACCACAGGGCCGCAGCTTCGTTATCCATCGCCACACCCCACCCCAACCTGTACAAGTCCCCGAGCGCAAGCTGTGCTTTGGTGTGCCCCTGCTGAGCCGCTAACGCGAACCACTTTGCTGCCTTGACGTAATCCTGCGCAACACCGTTACCGTGCCAATACATGCTCCCGAGATCGAACTCTCCGATTGCATTGCCTTGCTCGGCGGATTTGAGATACCAGGCAATTGCAGCTTGCGGCTCACGCGCGATCCCTTCCCCACTCTCGTACATTCGGCCAAGATTATTTTGCGCACGAGCATACCCCTGCTCCGCCGCCTGCTCGTACAGTTTCAGTGCTCGTCCAAAGTTTTGCGTCACGCCTGTGCCGGTTTCATACAGTCGAGCCGCGTTGAATTGTGCTTCAGGCAGGCCGGCTGCGGCCGCTTTTTCAAACCATTTTGCGGCTGCGCTAGAACTGCGATCTTCTCCCAATCCCGCATAGCACATCACTCCGAGATTGTGTTCTGCGAGAGGATCTGCCTGCTCTGCAGCTCTTGTCAACCACTTGCGAGCCTCGGAAAAATCTTGCTTGACGCCCTCACCTCTCAGAAAAGCGATTCCCACCTGGGCCTGGGCTCTTGCGTTTCCGTGCTGCGCCTGATGCAACAATTTGTCCCACTCGCGGCCGGACGTAAGCGCTTCAATATCCTTGCGATTCTCGCTGTTCAATGTGGGCGCAGCAGTAAGGAAAGTGGTTAGGATTAAGAAAGAAGAGCAAAGATATGTCCGGCGCGCCCGAATACTGAACATCTGCGAGGCCCCCCGAGAATCACGAACCAACGATGGTGCACGTTCTTTATTACAACTGCGCACAAAAAAACATTTCTGAAAGGTAGCTAGCCCAAAGCGAGTTTCCCCATAACCGTCTGGTTTACCGGGCGGATTGTGCTCTGGATGTCCAAAATGTGTCAAGGAGAATCTCCTGTCCGGTACCTCCCCGATTAGGCGAAGAATTGTTTAATTGAGCGTAATTGTCGAAATTCCGAGAAATTAGCGTCCAAGGCCAACCCTGGCGCTTTTCCCGCTTCGATGCGACCGTATTGGCTTGCGGACAAGGCGATCCGCCGCCGCTGGCGTAATCTCTTGCAGTGTGGGGTGTGTCAAGCGAGTTTTGAGTCTCGGTGGCGGTCGAACCACCAAGCCCAGGGAAGCAGAACGACGGAGGCGATTACGCCAGGCCAGGCGACTTCGGACATGTTCGCCGGCGGAGGGCTGTAGCGATCAGCTATGTAGACGACGAAGTTCAGTGCGACGAATAGGATGAACGCCCAGCGACCTATGCGGTCACGAGCGCGCGTGGCGCTTACATACAAACCGATGCCGATGGCATACATGGCAATTTCGACCGTCATGGTTCCCCAGATCGAATTCCACAAGCCGAGGCCATATTTCGCGCTGCCGGGGTAGAGTGGCATGTCCCGGCCATGGGAAATCCAATCGAGAACCCAGTGGCTGATTACACCAACCCAGATGGCGATGCTACCGGCCCGGTATCGCGAGATCGCGTAATAGACGGTCGCAAACAGAGTGGCCCAGATGCTGCACATCAGCAGGCTGTGCGACCAGGGGAAATCATACATGTCGAACGGGGTGTATTTTGTGTTGCCGGGATCGACGCGAGCGTGCTCCCAGCCAAGGAGGAGTAAGACCGGCCAAAGAATGTCGCTGAGCAGAGGTGCGGAGAGCAGCAGAGCAAAGGAGGTCCGCGGCGCAAATCTTTTCGAGGCGAACCCAACGGCAAAGTGGCCGATGAACATCGCCGCATTATATCTCCCGCTCCGCAGACCTAATGGGTTCAATTCAAACTAGCGAGCATGATGGTAGCTGTCGTTATCTCCCTTAGCGGTTAATAACCCAAAAAGAGGCGATCAAAAAGCACATGTTTCAGGCTGCTTCCTATCTCGCCTTCGACGCCGGCAGAACGACCACATCACTGGTGACCGCATTTCATCGCGATGGCACCCTGGATTTGATCGAGAAGGTCATGAGCATCCTGCGAGAGCTCGCCTAGAGGCTGATATTGCAGATAGGTCCGGAGCTCTGTGACCGCTTCCGGATACCTATCCAAGCCAATCAGGGCATGCGCTTTTAACACATGTAGCAGGGTTCCACCGTTAGCCCGCAGAGCAGCCTCGCTGGTGCTTACAGCCGAGTCATATTGGCCATTACCGAGAAAGGCACGTGCCATTTCAAACTGGACGACCCAGGAGTTAGGGATCAGCTCGGCGGCCTGTCGCGCGGCAGCGAGTGCATCATCGAAGCGTCTTTCGGTGTTGTAAAGATCAGCCAAGACAATATGCGCAAGTCCGTAAGTCGGATCGACTCGAACCGCAGCCAGCAAGTTCTGCTCGGCCAGTTCCGATTCGCTGAGGCAGATTTGAATGTACCCGGACATGGTGAGTGCCTCTGGGAAATCGGAATAGCCCTGTAGGGCCCGATCCAGCATCTGTTGTGCCTCGGCGTATCGACGTTTCCCGAATGCTTTCCTCGCCTTCTCATAGAGTTCGCGGGTTTTGCGGGGTACACGGAGTCGCACTGTTGAAATGGATCGTTCCGGGAGTTCCTGAGAGGAGTCAAGCATGTCCGTGAGAGGGCGCCCACTCTCGCTACTTTGGACCGCGCCAGGACCGCTGGTGGGAGTTGGCCGCGATTGTTGAGCAACGCAGCCGAGGCTGAAGAGAACAATGCCGGCAAAACTGTTGATAGTTTTGGACATCGACTGCTCCCAATTGGCATCACACCTGAGCGAGCCGAACGCCTGACCGAAAATTTTGGGGACACGAAATCACCCCAGGTAACAGAGTTTGTATCTCCCCTGAGGCGAGCGTGAAGGCTAAGACACTAGAGCCAGCAGCGTCAATTCCTCGAAAGTTGTAGTAACGATTTCATTCAGATCGCGCGGGAGCGAGTGCGCTCAATCATCCGCCTTACAACCCTGCATCTCGAGTCAGAGCCCGACACGCCCCGCTCGGCATCTCGAACCGAGAGGAACCCGACTCCAGCCGAATCGCCAACGGGCAGCACCACATTGTTCACGTCTCAGGGTGGCGTTTTGGGGCTTCCGTTCTGTCTTACCCTCGATCGTTTGCCCCGTTTTGTCCCATCCCGCTAGAATGAAAGTTCTTTCTCGTCATGGCCCTTCGCCTGTTCAATACACTTTCCGGCAAAGTCGAGGAGTTCCGGCCGCTGGTAGACAACGAAGTCCGCATGTACGCCTGTGGCCCCACCGTTTACGACTACGGCCACATCGGCAACTTCCGCACGTTTATCGCTGTCGACATTCTGCGCCGCCACCTGCGCCAGAGCGGGTTCGAGGTCCGTCACGTGATGAACATCACCGACGTCGACGATAAGATCATCCGCAACGCTGCCAAGGCCGGGGTTTCGGTTCAGCAGTACACTGAAAAATATCAAAAAGCTTTCTTCGAAGACGCCGCCGCACTGCACATCGAGAAGCCGCAAATCGTCCGCGCTACTGAAAACATCGACGAGATGGCCGACTTCATCGCCGGCCTGGTCGAGAAAGGCTTCGCCTATCGTACCGATGATGGCTCCTACTACTTTCGAATCGCGAAATTTCCCGGCTACGGCAAGCTCTCCAAAAAAGATTTCGCCGGAATGGAAGATGGTGCGCGCGTGGACGTCGACGAGTACGAAAAAGACAACGCTCGCGACTTCGCCCTGTGGAAAGCGCCGAAGCCCGGCGAAGCCTTCTGGGAAACGAAGATCGGTCCGGGCCGCCCCGGCTGGCACATCGAATGCTCGGTGATGTCCATGCGGGAACTCGGCGCGAGCTTCGACTTGCACGCCGGCGGCGAAGACCTCATTTTCCCGCATCACGAGAACGAAATCGCCCAATCGGAATCCCTTACCGGGAAATGCTTCGCGCATTTCTGGTTCCATGCGCGTTTTCTCTTAGTTGAAGGCGAGAAAATGGCCAAAAGCGCCGGCAACTTCTTTACCGTGCGCGATCTCGTGCTCAAGGGGGTTAAGCCATCGTCGATCCGCTATGCGCTGTCGTCCGTTCCCTACCGCAATCAACTCAATTTCACCTTTGATGGACTGACCCAAGCGGCCGCATCCGTTGAACGGCTGCGCAACTTCCGTCTGCGCTTGAGCGGCAAGTTTGAACCGGGATCAAACCTCGTGATGACGACGCTGGCGCAACAGACTTCAGCCCGCGTGCGCGAAGCTCTCGACGACGACCTCAACACCGCCCAGGCGCAAGCCGCCATTTTCGACATGGTGCGCGCCGCAAATGCAGCAATCGACAGCAACGAAGTAAAGTCCGGCGACGTGCAGCCGCTCGAAGCCGTCCTGGAGCAATTCGACGGGATCTTCTCCGTGCTGGAGGACGATGATGCGCTGAACATGCAGAAGATCCTCGACTGGGCCCAGGCCGAAGGCCGGGAGAAGGACATCAGTCCTGAGCTTAGGGAAATTGTCCGCTCGACAGCGCTGTCGGACCCGCAGATCGAGGAAAAAGTTGCAGAGATGGACAAAGCCCGCCGAGCTCGCGACTTCGCCCGTTCCGACGCTATCCGCGCCGAACTCATTGCGCAGGGCATTGTGATCGAGCAGACCAAAGAAGGCATCCGCTGGAGAAGGAAATAAGCGCCGCGATCAGCTGTGGCTAGTCGGCTATGGGGTACCCCAAGCCGCGCCCGTTTCCATGAGAGATGCTTCGAGACTGAGAGTGCACCTCAAAATCAAACTGATCGTACGGTTCGTCAGGCAACGTCGCTGCCAAGGCCCCCATCGCAAGCGCCAGGCGAATAAGAGCTTTCGATTTAGAATGAGGTTTGGTAGGTTCTTCAAAACTTATCGTGGGTCGTCGGCCCTCGGTCCCGGCGAACCGCAGCTTTCGACGGTTTGGTGTTCCGTGCAGTGAAGAGAAGGGCAACGACATTAAGCGAGCGACGCCAAGGCCTAACGACCCGGCGCCAGTTTTCATGAAGTCTCTCGACGAATATCTCCGGGACGCTGAACAAGCGCACGGGCACCTCTGCGCGGGGCAAGTGCTCGGGGTCCGCATGGCAATGTTGGGTCTCGAAAAGCTCGGAATCGACGATCCTCAGGGCAAAGACCGTAAGCGTTTGGTCACGTTCGTTGAAATCGACCGATGCGCCACGGACGCAGTGGCAGTTGTCACCGGCTGCCGCTTGGGCAAACGGGCGCTTAAATTCCGCGATTGGGGAAAAGTCGCAGCCACGTTCGTGGACATTACCAGTGGACGTGCGATTCGCGTCTCTGCGAAGGAATCCTCCAAGGTTCTGGCCCAGCAACTCCACCCTGAGATCATGAACAAGAATCAGCAGCAAATGCTCGCCTACCGCGAGATGACAGACGATCGTCTTTTCACCACGCAGTGGGTGAAGGTCAGTCTGCCTCCGGAAGAATTTCCCGGATACAAGGGCGAACGAGTTGTGTGTGATCACTGCGGCGAAGGAATCAACTTCCGCCGCGAAGTGCGACGTAACGGCAAAGTGCTATGTCGCGGCTGCGCCGGAGAAAATTACTACGACCTGGCTTGAAAACTGCTGGCAAGCACCGGGTTTTGAAAGTAGAATCGCGCACCGCTATCGAGCTTTTTCATATGCGTTGGCCACGCGTAGAATCATGCCTTCGGCAAAGTGCTTGCCAAAAATCTGCATGCCGATGGGCAGGCGGTCTTGGTTCGTATCCGCGGGAATGGAAATCCCGGGAATTCCTGCGAGGTTAGCCGTCACCGTGTAAATGTCAGCCAGATACATCGCCAAGGGATCATCGACTTTCTCGCCCAGCTTGAATGCCGGTGTCGGGCTTGTGGGCCCGACAATCACATCGACTTTCTTGAACGCTTCTTCGAAGTCGTGTGTCAGCAGCGTGCGCACACGCTGCGCCTTCAAGTAATACGCGTCGTAATATCCAGCGCTGAGGGCGTAGGTCCCCAGCATGATGCGCCGCTTCACTTCCCTGCCAAACCCCTGGTCGCGGCTACGGCGATACATCTCCGAGAGCGACCGGGCGTCCTTCGCGCGAAACCCGTAGCGCACGCCATCAAAACGCGCCAGGTTCGCGGAAGCTTCCGCGGTTGCGACCAGATAATAAGCCGGGATGGCGTACTTCGTATGTGGAAGCGAGATATTGACGATCTCGCAACCCAGGCTGGCCAGCTTCTGAATTGCGCCTTCCATCACGCTGCGAGTTTCAGATTCGAGCCCTTCTCCGAAATACTCCTTCGCGATTCCGACCTTTAATCCCGTAATCGGCCGATCGATTTCAGCCGCATAGTCTGGAACTGGTACGTCGGCGGATGTTGCATCCATGGGATCGCGTCCGGCGATCGTGCGCAGCATGATTGCGGTGTCTTTCACGGTCTTCGTGAAAGGACCAATGTGATCGAGCGAAGAGGCGAACGCAATAAGGCCATAGCGCGAGACGCGGCCATACGTCGGCTTCAGCCCAACCACGCCGCAGAACGAAGCCGGCTGCCGGATGGATCCGCCGGTGTCAGTGCCCAAGGTCGCGACCGCCATGTCGGCGGCCACTGCGGCGGCAGATCCGCCAGAAGAACCTCCCGGCACGCGCGTCAAATCGCGCGGATTGTGCACCGGATGAAAAGCAGAGTTCTCGTTCGAAGAACCCATGGCGAATTCATCGCAATTGAGCTTGCCCAGCACTACTGCGCCCGCAGCTTCCAGTCGTGCAACCGCGGTACAGTCGTAGGGAGGCACGTAGTTGCCGAGAATCTTCGACCCTGCCGTGGTACGAACGCCCTTGGTGACAAGAACGTCTTTGATTCCCACCGGCACACCCGCGAGTGGCGGAAGCGGCTCGCCTTTTTCCGCAATGCGATCGATTTCAGCCGCCTTGGCCAGAGCGCGCTCTTTCGCGAGCACCAGATATGCGCCAATCTGCGGGTCATCGCTTGCGATCTTTGCGAAGAAGCTGTCGGCGAGCGCCGTAGCACTGGTCTTCCGCCCGGCGACAGCCGAGCGGGCTGAATCGATTGTGAGAGCGGTTAGATTCATCAGCAGTCGCGTTTATCCGCTAACAACACCAACTACTATCTTTCGATCACTTTCGGAACTTCAAAAAACGTGCCGTCGGTATCCGGCGCATTGGCCAGCGCGGTATCGCGGGGCAAGGACTTCCGCAGCCCCTCGAGCACGTCGTCGCGTGAGGCATAAGCGAACCGCTCGCTGCCATTCTTCGACTGATCAACCCCGTAACGATCCGAGACCTGCGCCATGGGAGCTACGCCGCTGGTATCGAGTTCATTGAGCGACTCCACATACCCGAGGATGGAGTTCAGATCGCGCACCATGCGACTGCGCTCCTCCGCACTCAGCTCCAGGTTCGCAAGATCGGCGACATAGGAAACTTCTTTTTCGGTGACCTTCATAACGATACATTTCTGAAGTAAGAAGTTCAGAGGTAGAAAGCGATCGCGGGTTTACTTCTTTATTCTGATGTCTGGCTTCCGCACTGCCGCAGTTGCCTTCTGCACTTTCGCAGGCAGGAGAAACTCCACCCGGCTCACCCCCGCCACGTACCGGTTCAGCACCGCGAGATACTTGGGCGCAAGCTGCTGCAACTCAGCGCGCCACGCCCCGTCTGGAACTTCGACTCGCAACACCCCGCCGGAGAATTCCACGGCGCGGGTGCGCGCCGCGACTGTCGAGCCGCAGGCTAGGGGCCATGCCATCACTGCCGTGTCCGCCCGAGGGTTGCGGCGAAGGCTGCTCGCAACAATCTTCTGCAGAGATGGGGCAATCGGTTCCACGGAGAGATTCGATTGTAGCATCCGGTGGCCGCGTTCAGTCGATGGTGTCAGCGCAATGCGGGGGCAGCTTTATGGCGGGGTTTCAGGATTTATTTTGGTGTGTTTTGTGCGACTTAATCCCAGAACACACCCTCGGAGGCATTTGGCAAAATTTTCCACAGCTCGCCGACTCGATCGATTGCTCGGCGGCGTGCCGTACCCACAGCTCCTCTTCCGGTTCAGCACTGGGTTCAGATTTCCCCGCTCGCCACGCTGTTCAGTTCGGTATCCGGCCATGGCTTGCTTCGAGAAAGGCTGAAATCCTCCACCTGCTTCAGAACAAAGGCAGGCTTGAGCTGGTTGGCTGGCAGTTTGAGGCGGTGGAAATCCGCCAGCTTGACGTCATCGAGCACGAACGCCGGCCGTGCATCCGGCTCGACACATTCGACCTTGATCCCATTCGTCTCGACTCCCCTTGCGTGGCGAATGAAAAATCCGTGTGCGGGAGTGTCTCCAAACATGGTCGGTTCGGGATACTTCTGTTCTTCCTCAGGCAACTGGCGCGTCGCATCTTGGGCAGTTCCCCCGCCGGAATGTGAAATTGTTATGTCGGTCAGCTTTAAGTCCTCGATGTAATGACCAGGAATGCCCGAAACAATGGAACAAATTTTCGAATTCAGCGCATTCACGCAGGTCACATTTGCGATGCTCAGCCGGCGAATGATTCCAACTGGCACCCCAGCCGGACCTCGCATTCGCGCCCCCAGGCGTACAAAGATGGGTGCGGCATAAAGGTCTCGCATGGTGATGTTGTTTACGCACACGTCTTCAATCACCGCGCCATCTACGGATTCAATCGCCAAGCCGTGGCAGCCGTCAAAAACACAATTGGAAATCGTGATGTTCTTAAAGCCGCCGTTCGATTCCGTTCCGAACTTGATACGTCCCGTCCGATAGACTTTCTCTTGGGCTGGAAACCGTTTGAAAGTCGCATCGAGTAACGTGCCTTCTTCAAAGCTCCCCGAAACCATGCAATTCGTGATATTCACCATCTCCGTCGCGCGTGCATATCCGAGCGCGTAGGAGCTCTTCAGGCAAATTCCATCATCCCAGGGGGAGTTCACGCTGCAATTGGAGACGCGCACATTGCGGCAACAATCGATGTCCATGCCGTCGCGGTTGGTGTCGATAGTGAGGTTGTCGATGGTGAAATTGTCGACGCCGGTGGCGAGTATGCCGAAATGCCCTCCGTGAAGAATAGTAAAATCGCGCAGCAGCACGTTCCGGCAATTCTTCAGCGCGATGGCCTTGTTACCGACGCCTGGCTGCTCCGCCACTGGACCCGGCCCATAGCCCTTGCTTAGGCCCTTGCCCCAGATCAAGCCGGAGCCGACGATCGCGACATTCTCGAGTCCGACGCCCCAAATCAGGCTGTTCTGCCAGTGATTGTGGCCAAAGTCCTGATAGTTCTCCCATGGCTGATTCGATTCGGCGAGATCATATCCGGCATGTTCGCCCCGTGCCATGGAATCAGCCGCCAGTATCGTCGCGCCAGGAGCGAGATAAAGCGTCACGTGGCTTTTGAGATGAACCGAATAGCAAAGATAAGTTCCGGCGGGAAAGAAGACAATTCCTCCTCCGGCTCGTGATGCCGCATCGATCGCATTGTTGACGGCGGGAGTGTCTAAGGCTTTCCCGTCACCCTTCGCGCCGAAGCGCGTAACCGGCAAGGCAACCGAACCCTGTCCCAGGTTCTGCGCATCGAGAGTTTCAGGCAAGCGAATCAGCTCGCCCCCCACAAGTCCGGCGCTGGCCGCCTTCAGAAACCTGCGTCGGGCATTCAAATCAGGAATCATAGACGGAGATAGTACAGGATCGTCGGAGTCGCAGAAAGAAATAACAAGAATGGCTCTCTAGGAGACGGTTCGAGAATTCTGGTGGTTCCGGATTTATGCCCGATCTGGTCCGAGTCTTAGATCATCAACTCTCGGGGATATCGGAAATGAGTGAGCTCTCGATGTCGGCCGATCCTGGTACTTTCGGCAGCGGATCCCAAGATACGACCCAGCAAAGCTGGCAGGGCGAGTCCGTATCTGATTGGAGGCGTGGGATATTGCCGCTGCGGGTCGAATTCACCACGCTTGGTGCTGTGACCTTTTATCGAGGATTCTTCGGATTCTTTTCCCAATACCTTTGCGCCGGCCCACCAGGTACTCGGTCAGAGCGCGGTTGGGGCGGAAATCTTGGAGGCGACTTTTGCCATCCAATTCGCCACACCGGTTACAGGCTTCGCCGAGACTCGCATACGAGTGCACGGAGAAATCTAGATGTGTGTGTCTCGAGTTCGTTCCCGTAACCTCATTCCGATGGTGACAAAGAACTTCCCAAGGTGCTGCCTCGGAGCCGCATAGCACCCTGGAATAGAACCCTGCCGAGGAGATCGAGAGCGAGAGATGGCGAACACTAGGCAGCTTCGCAGCCAGGAACTCCGAACCCACAACCATCAGGGAGACGCCCTCCGGCTGGGAATGAACTGGACGGAAGAAGATCTTGCCAAGCCGCAGGTGCTGGTGGAAAGTGCCTGGGGCATGGGGCATCCTGGAACATTCCATTTCGAGCCTCTAATTGCCGAGGTGAGCCACGGAGTCTTTGAAGCCGGTGGCAAACCTGGTGTATTTACCGTAAGCGACGTCTGTGATGGCGTCATCCAGGCTACGGCGGGCATGAGTTACTCCCTCGTCTCACGCGACGTGATTGCTGCCATGGTCGAGATTCATGCTCTCGCCCATCCCCACGACGGAATGGTCTTAATCTCCGGCAATGACAAATCCGTTCCCGCGCATCTGCTCGCAATCGGAAGGTGCAATCTTCCTTCGATTCTCCTCCCCGGCGGTACTCAACTCAACGCGCCCGATTATGTTACTTCCGACCAGACCTGGGAAATCGGGATGTCGGTTGAGCGCGGTGAAACGCCTCGGGAAGATCTGGAATCACGCCAGCAAACCGCATGTCCTACCTGCGGGGCCTGTCAATTCATGGGCAGCGCGAGCACCGGGCAGGTTATGGCTGAGGCGCTGGGTCTTGCCCTGCCTGGTTCCGCCCTCACACCTTCCTTTCTAACCAAGCATCTCCGATACGCACGGGCGACCGGTAAAGCGAGCGTGAAGCTAATTAATGAAGGCATTCGGGCTCGCGACATTCTTACTCGAGAGGCGTTCGAGAACGCAATCATCATTCACGCCGCCACCGGTGGATCCACCAATGCTCTGATTCATCTGCCGGCCATCGCCTACGAGGCAGGCGTTGACATCACCATTGACGACTTCGACCGCATTCATCGCCTCGTTCCTGTACTTGCGAACGTAAAGACAACGGGCCGCTATCCCGTCGAATACTTCTGGTATGCGGGCGGGCTTCCACGGTTGA
>Ga0126373_10002601_pt1 | contig 13339 bp, 9 predicted proteins | sample PanSoiMetPlot_11_FD_92545 | JGI IMG/M metagenome (GOLD analysis project Ga0126373, IMG submission 92545) | Tropical forest soil microbial communities from Panama - MetaG Plot_11 | ecosystem: Environmental > Terrestrial > Soil > Tropical forest > Bulk soil | place: Panama | collected 2016-02-17
GAGATTGCGATTATTTCGTCTCCGGAAAACCTGGCTAACCTGGACAAGTACAAAAACATTTCAAGAAAACTGGCGGATGGCCGCGGGCTGACCGACACCGAAGCGCGCGAACTGGCGCGGCAGGGCAAGGCCATGGTGCACATTGACGGTGGGTTGCATTCGACTGAAGTAGCGGGCGCGCAGCAGTCCATCAATCTGGCCTACAAACTGGTCTCGTCGCAGGGCGATCCGGAGGTGGACGCGATCCTGAACAACGTGATTTTGATGTTGTGGCCGACCCTGAATCCCGATGGGCAGAACGAGGTGGTGGCCTGGTATCGCAGAAACGTGGGTACGCCTTACGAAGTCAGCCCGCTACCGGATCTTTATCAAGAGTTTGTGGGACATGACAACAATCGCGACGGATACATGAACAACATGATGGAGTCGCAGGATGTGACCCGGACGGAGCTCGAGTGGGATCCGGTGGTTTTTTACTGTCACCATCAGACCGCGCCTTTCCCCACGCGGATTTTCATTCCGCCGTTCGTCGAACCGATTTCCTCGAATATTCACCCGCTGATGGCTCGGTGGCTGAGCGTGATGGGCACCAACATGGCGGCGTATCTGGATGAGCACGGAATGCCGGGCGCGGTGAATCGCGTGGGTTTTGACAACTGGTATCCGGGTTTTCTGGATTTCACGCACATTTTCAGAAACAGCATCTCGTTTTTTACCGAGACGGCGCTCTTTCGGTATGCGACGCCGAGGTTTTATCCCGTAGATGAATTTCCGAGGGAGCAACGCGGACTGCGGTCGGAGGTTTTTTACAGCAGCCCGTGGAAAGGCGGCTGGTGGAGACTGCGCGATGCGGTGAATTACATGGAGGGCGGTTCGATGTCCGTGCTGGACACGGCGGCGAAATACCATGAAGAGCTGCTCTACAACCGGTATCAGGCGGCGCGAGACAACGTGGAACGGTTCAAGAAGGAGGCGCCGTTCGCGTATGTGATTTCGCGGGAGCAGAGGGACCTGCCGGAGGCGGCTACGCTGGTGCAGAAGCTGATGATTAATGGAATCGAAGTGCACCAGGCGACGAAAGCGTTTCACGCGAATGGACGGGAGTATCCGGCGGGGACGTGGGTGGTGCTGATGGATCAGCCGTTCTCGCCGCTGGTGAAGGAATTGTTCGAAGCGCAGCACTATCCGGATTTGCGGGAGACGCCGAATAGCCCACCGAAATTGCCTTATGACGTGACCGGTTGGACGCTGCCTATGCAGATGGGGGTGCAGGTCGCGCCCGTGCTGCAGCCGGTGGGAGCGACGGACCGGGCATCGCTCGAGAGAATCGAGAAATTCACGGGGCCGACGGGCAGTGTGAACGGGACAGGAAGCGTTTATGTGCTGAGCCACAAAGCCAATGCCAGCTTCAAACTGCTGAACGAAGTGTTTGCGAGCGGAGGACACGCAGGGTTTGCGACGAGCGAAACGGAGACTACGGAAGGCCCCGAGAGCGGCGCGATGGTTCTGTCGGGGATCGAGCGAGGGAAGCTGGACGAGTTGGCGAAGGAAAATTCTTTAACGCTCAAAGCTGTGGCCGCTGCACCAAAAGACACAGTCAGCGTGAAAAGAGCGCGCGTGGGGCTGTATCGTGCGTGGGCTCCGGCGATTGATGAAGGCTGGACGCGCTGGATCCTGGAACAGTACAAATTTGATGCGGTGACACTGCGCAACGGAGATATTCAGGCGGGGAATTTGCGGGACAAGTTCGACGCGATCGTGCTGCCGGATGGCAACCCGGATACCGTCTTGAGTGGATTTGGACCAGGGAGCGTTCCTGGGGAGTATGTAGGCGGCATCGGGGAATTCGGCGTGATGGCGCTACGCGAATTTGTTTTGTCGGGAGGAACGCTAATCGCGTTCAACAATGCGTCGCGTTTTGCCATCGACGAGTTGGGGCTGCCGGTGAAAAACGTGCTGGCTGGACTGAAGGATGAAGAGTTTTTCTGCTCGGGCTGCTTGCTGCGGGTGGAGGTCCAAGACATGACGGATTCGGCGGTGGCGGGATTGCCACACGACCCGATCGTGATGTTTGAGCGCGGGCCAGCATTCGAGGCCAAGGAGGGGCTGCACGGGCGCGTGCTGGCGGCGTACCCGAAGGACGAAAACCCGCTCATGAGCGGGTACCTGCTGCATCCCGAGCGCGTTCAAGGCAAAGCCGCCGCGCTCGAAGTGCAATACGGGAAGGGGCGCGTTTATTTGCTGGGGTTCCGGCCACAATGGCGCGGGCAGTCGCACGGAACGTATAAGTTTTTCTTCAACGCGTTTTACGAGTCGCAGGGACTCTCGAAGCCGGGAGGCGCAATCCAGCCGCCGAAGTCCGCGGAAGCAGGCGGAGCGCACCAAGAGGGCGGGAATCCAAAGCCGCCGGCGCCGTAAGCAAGGCGGGGATGCCACGAAGCCGAGAAGCGCGACCGAAACGCTGGCACCTCCGACGATAGCGCTAAGATAGGCAAGCTGAGGGTCCTGCCAACGGTGAGGAATCTTCTCAAGATGGCGGACGGGAGAGAGCTATTCTGGCCTGCCAAGGAGAGCTTTTTGCCATTCCGGGCATGAAGGGGCGGAGGATGCGGGTAGCTCATGGGGTTGTCGTGGCTTCGGGAACTGTGTTGTTGGCGTTGGCGGGTTGCGGCTTGGGCTCCCCAACCGGCTCAGCTCCACTCACTGAAACGCGCAAGGCGGCTGTCAAGCAGGAGGTGCGCGACTTTGTTGCTACGGTGGCGCGGGACGTTACGCAGGAGGGTCCTCGGGGATGGCAGAAACACTTTGCCAACGACCCGGCGTTTTTCATGGCCGTGGACGGAAACATGCAATTTCCTAACGGGCAATCGGCAAGGGAGGGAATCGAGTACTTCGCGCACATATTTGTGCACGTCCAGCTCAATTGGGGAGACGATTTGCGCATCGATCCGCTCACGGGTGACTTGGCGCAGGTGGCAACTTCTTGGCATGAATTCCTTCTGGACAAGGACGGGCATCGCACCGAGGAAAGCGGCTTCCTAACTGGCTTGGTGGAAAAACGGGATGGCGAGTGGCAATTCCGAAATGCGCATTGGTCGGAGGCCGCACCGCCAAAGGCTCCGTGAAGAAAGAGGGGCAGGCTAGTGGTTTAGAATTGAGGTTGCTGGCTCTCACCTGGAGCGTTCGAGTTAGATGATCCTAAGGCTTGCCGGCGGAAAAGCGCTGACGGCGCTGGAACATGCGCTCGAAGGGCAGGGTGTGAGCCGGGAAGAGGCATTGGCTCTTGCCGAGACGGCTTCGCTTGACGAATTGCTCAAAGCGGCGAGCGAGGCGCGCGAGCAGGGAAAAGGCAAGACCGTTAGCTTCTCGAAGAAGGTTTTCATTCCGCTGACGGCGCTGTGCCGCGACTATTGTTCGTACTGCACGTTTCGTAGGGATCCAGGGCAGCCTGGCGCGCACTTCATGACGCCCGAGGAAGTGCTGGTGTCGGCGGGGCAAGGACGGCGCGCCGGGTGCAAGGAAGCGCTTTTCAGCTTGGGCGATCAGCCGGAGCGGATTTTCCCGGAGGCGCGGGAATTTTTGCGGAAGCAAGGCTACGCGCGCACGCTCGATTATTTGGCGGCGATGTGCGAACTGGTGCTGGAGCGCACCGGGCTCCTGCCGCATGCGAATCCGGGCGTGATGGATGGCGCGGCGCTCGACAGGTTGAAAGAATCCAATGCGAGCGTCGGACTGATGCTGGAAAACGTGAGCGTTCGGCTGATGCGCGACGGCTTGCCTCATGCGAACGCGCCGGACAAGGTTCCGTCATTGCGCTTACGAACGATGGAGGAGGCAGGGAAGCGTTCGATCGCGTTCACCACGGGCATTCTGATTGGGATTGGCGAAACGATGGAGGAGCGCATCGAATCGCTGCTGGCGATTCGCTCGCTGCATGAAAAGTATGGGCACATTCAGGAAGTGATCGTGCAGAATTTTCGTACAAAGCCGGATATTCCCATGGCGCAGCACACCGAGCCTTCGCTGGAAGAGCTTTTGAGGACCATTGCCATTGCGCGACTGATTCTGGGGCCGCAGATGAATCTGCAAGCGCCGCCGAATTTGAGCTATGAGCATTTTCCTAGGTTACTCGACGCGGGGATCAACGACTGGGGCGGGATTTCGCCAGTTACGAAAGATTTCATTAATCCTGAGGCAGCATGGCCGCAGATTTCGAAGTTGCGCGCGGAGACCGAAGCGCGCGGCTTCGTGCTACGCGAACGATTGGCGTTGTACCCGGAATTTGTGGGACGCGAAGAGTTTGTCGCATCGAAAGTGAGAGAAAAGGTGAATGTGCTAGCCGGGTGGGACGGATTTGCAAGCGGCATGAACCCCTCAGGCCTAAAGGCTTGAGCTACAACGGCAAGCCGGTGAAGCGGACGCCGGCGGTGTGAACTTTATAGCGGACGTTGAGGCCAATTAGCAAAGCGGTGAGGGACTCGACGATGCGCGCGTTTTCGAGTTTTCCGCCGTTAAGTGCGCGAGCACCGGGGATTTTTGCAGCCAGTTCGCTTGCCACGCGTTTTGCTTCATCGTCATCGCTGCAGACCAGTATGTCGCAATCGACGGGACCCTCCTTCGCTAGCAATTCGGCGCTGAGGTTGTGAAACGCGGCGGCGACGGCGACCGAAGTGGGAACCAACTCCCGGGTCTGTTGCGCTGCGGAACCTTGCCAGACGCTCAGCATGCGCGACGGAGCGCCACCTACGGCAGCGGCAAGCGGCACGGTCGTGTCGATGACAATCTGACCCGGCTTCCAGTGCGGTTTCAGTTGCTTCAAGAACGCAGCGTGGCCGGAGAAGGGAACAGTCAGTAAGACAATTTCGCACTGCTCAACCGCGAGGCCGTTCTCGGCGCTGTCGATCTTGGCGGTCGGGCCGACGCGCAGGCGCAAGAGGTTCGCGCTTTCGGCTGCGCGATTTGCGTCGCGTGAACCGATGACAATGTGCTCGCCCGCGGCCGCCCAGCGCGTCGCGAGTCCGGAGCCTTCCGGTCCCGTCCCGCCGATGATTCCAATCTTTCTGGTCATCGCTTGCCTAAATCGGTTTGCCTAAACCGCCGCTGCCAATATAGTGGGATTTGAGTTGCAAGAAAAGCGAGAGCCGCAGAGGGCGAGGCAAAGCCGGCTTTGGTGAGAAAGCCTTTCGCTTCTCCACGGAAAATAGTTGGGCGCGGTATCCTTGGTGTCGACGGAGCGCGGTATGCCGGAACTCCCAGATATTGTCGTGTACATCGAAGCGCTTGAGTCGCGCATTCTTGGGCAGGCGCTCGAAGGTGTGCGTGTCGCGAGTCCATTTTTGTTGCGTACTGCGAATCCCTCACTATCAATCGCAAACGGCAAGAAGGTTCTGCGCGTGCGCCGCCTTGGAAAGCGCATTTGTATTGGCCTCGAAGGCGAACTGTGGCTTGTGCTGCACCTAATGATTGCAGGACGTCTGCACTGGCGGCCACCAGGCGTCAAAGTTTCCCGGCCGCGCGGTCTCGCCGCCTTCGATTTCCCGAATGGCTCACTTCTATGGACTGAAGCGGGTTCCCAGAAGCGCGCGTCGCTACACGTCGTACTGGGCGAAGATGGACTTCGCACGATGGACCCCGGCGGCATCGAAGTTTTGGATTCCGGCGCTTCGCAGTTCGCCGCCGTACTTCTTTCCGCCAATCACACGCTGAAACGGGCGCTCACCGATCCGCGTCTTTTTAGCGGCATCGGTAATGCCTACTCTGACGAGATTCTCTTCGAAGCGAAACTTTCGCCCCTTGCGCTGACACAAAAGATAACGGCGACAGAGATTTCCCGGCTGTTGGACGCCATTCGCACAACTCTTACACGCTGGACGGAACGTCTGCGATCAGAAACGGGAGGAAAATTCCCGGAGAATGTGACGGCGTTTCGGGAAGGTATGGCGGTGCATGGCCGGTACAAACAGCCTTGTCCCTGCTGCGGGACGAAAATCCAGCGCATTCGATACGCCTCCAATGAAACCAACTATTGTCCTACCTGCCAAACTGGAGGGAAGCTTCTGGCCGACCGCGCGCTCTCGCGGTTGCTCGGCGAAGATTGGCCGCGCACGCTCGAAGAACTTGAACTCCTAACATCCAAACGGACATAGACGCTGTCCGGCGCGTGGGCTCCGCGCCCTAGGAGGTCTTTCAGTGCAGGATGGCTGCGATTTCTCCGTCGGCAATCAAAGCGGAGACTGCTTCGATGTCCGGCGCAAGCTGACGGTCCACGGAAAGCATGGCTGACTTGCCGCGAACAACTTCATAGGCCTTCATGGCGAGAGTGCCCGTCTTCAGCGGAGCGAGCAGGTCGATCCCCTGGCACGCGCATAACAACTCAATTGCGACGGTGTTGCGAAGATTTTTCAGCATGCGGTCGAGCCGACGCGCGCCACTCATCCCCATGGAGACGTAATCTTCCTGATTTCCAGATGTAGAGATCGAGTCCACGGAATGTGGCGCTGCCAGAGCTTTGTTCTCGCTGGTTAGAGCCGCAGCGGTGACCTGCGCGATCATGAATCCGGAATTCAGCCCCGGCTCTGGGGTCAGAAATGCCGGCAGCATGCTTGTCAACGGATTGGTCATCTGCTCGACGCGGCGTTCGACAATACCTCCGAGCGTGGCGAGCGCAACTGCCACCTGGTCGGCGGCCATCGCCAAGGGTTGGCCGTGGAAATTTCCTCCGCTCACGATGTCGCCGTTCTTGTCGTCCCGTACAAAAACCAGGGGGTTGTCCGTCGCACTATTCAATTCCACGACGGCAATTTCCCGGGCTTGTGCAAGCGCGTCGCGCACCGCGCCGTGAACTTGCGGCGTGCAGCGCAGGCTGTACGCATCCTGGACGCGAGGGTCTTTCTCGGCGGCGCGGTGGGACTCGCGAATCTGGCTCCCGTCGTTCAAATGTGCCAGGTTGCGCGCCGTGGCTGCGGCGCCAGCGTAAGGCCGGGCGTGCATAATGCGCGCGTCAAACGCGCCCGGACAGCCACGAAGCGCATCGAGCGAAAGGGAAGCGGCAACATCGGCGGAGTCCACGAGGATGTCGGCCTCGCGCAAGGCAAGGCTCAGCAGCGCCAACATCCCCTGGGTGCCGTTCAATAGCGAAAGTCCCTCCTTCGCCTCGAGCTCGAGGGGCGCAACTCCCGCGCGTCTCATGGCTTCATCGCCGGACAAGATTTCACCCCGAAGAATGGCCTGTCCTTCACCGATGATCACGTGTGCCAGGTGCGCCAGGGGAGCAAGGTCGCCGGAAGCGCCGACCGAACCCTGGGATGGAATCACGGGATGGACTTTTGCGTTCAGCATCTGGCAGAGCGTTTCCACGACACGCGGGCGCAAGCCACTGAATCCTTTTGCGAGCGCATTTGCGCGCAAAATCATCAGCGCGCGCGTCTCGGCTTCGCTCAGCGGCTCACCAACTCCGCTCGCATGCGATCGTACGAGATTGACCTGCAGTTGCCGGACCTGCTCCGGAGAAATGCGCACCGAAGCGAGTTTGCCAAAGCCGGTGTTGATTCCGTAAGCCGTGGCGCCCGAAGCCACCAGCCGCTCCACCACGGCGCGCGAAGCATTCATGCGTTCCACGGCGGCGGGGGCCAGCCCCACAGTTTCGCCGCGCAGTGCCACAGCGTAGAGCTGCGAAAACGTGAGGTCATTGCCCGTCAGCAAGACGCTCATGCGCGGCTCCGTTGCGGTTCGGTCGCTCCCGCAGCGACGACCATAATTCGCCGGTACTTTTCCGGCAGCAATTTCGGCCGCCCATTACTTCCGCAAATCACGTGAGTTGTTTCCCCATTGGCCAGGACTTTTCCGTCTGCGTCGCGAATAACCTCATACGAGAATACGATCACGCGATTTTTCGATTCGGCGATGCGCGTGCGGATGCGCAGCTCTTCGTCATAGCGCGCGGAATCATGGTAGCGGCAGTGCGCGTCGGCTACCACGATGCGGCAGTCGTCTTCTTTTTCCATCTTCTTATATTCCACGCCCAGCGCGCGCATTAGCTCCACGCGGCCCACTTCAAACCAGACTAGAAAGTTGGCGTGATACACGACGCCCATCTGATCCGTTTCCGCATAACGCACGCGCACTTTTGCATCGTGATATTCGAGCATTCGACTCTCTTTTGTCTATTCCGGTTTGCCTTGCCAGACGGGTTTGCGCTTTTCGAGGAACGAGGCTAGGCCTTCCTTGAAGTCAGGAGTGCAGCGGATGCGCGCATTCTCTAGAATCGCGCGTTCGAGGTCGTGGTCCACGCCGGCAGCAGCGGAGGAAGTCATTAGACGCTTCGCCCGAGACAAGCTTCCAGGACTTGCGGCAATTAGCACGTCGGAGAGTTCTTTGGAGCGCGCAAGAAGGTTCTCGGCCGAAACAATTTCATTCACCAATCCAAACTCTTTCGCCTCCGCCGCTTCCAAGATTCTTCCCGTAAGCAACAGATCCCGCGCCTTCCTTTCACCAATCTGCCGCGTGAGAAACACCGAAACGATGGCGGGAAGAAATCCGATTTTCACTTCTGTATACCCGAATCTTGCCTCGGGCACTGCCAATGTAAAATCGCACAGCGTGGCAATTCCGCATCCCCCTGCCAGCGCGGCGCCGTTTACAGCCGCGATCAGTGGGCGCGGAAAACTCCAGATGCGCCGGAACATTTTGGCCATGCGCCGGGAGTCTTCCTGGTTTTCCGCCGGGGACTGCTGCGCAATCGCGGCAAGCATTTCCAAATCCATTCCAGAACAAAACGCTTTTCCTGAACCCGTGAGAATTCCAACTCGCGCATGGCTCTTCTCGATTTCATCCAGCGCCGTTTGCAGTTCGGCAATCATTGCGGCGGACATGGCGTTGCGCTTGTCCGGGCGGTTCAGCGTGATGGTCGCGATTTGTCCCGATATGTCGAGCAGCAGCGTCGAATACATATTCGAAGTCTCCTCTCAATTCACGAGCGGAGCATGTGCGTATTTTGCGCGAATCTCGTTGGTCATTTCCAGCGCCTTCGAAAGCCCCTTCGCTTCGATGCCGGGGTTGGCGCCGGCTTTGAGAAGCGCGGCAAGCACGTCCTCGGTCGCGATGTTGCCGACGAGATTATCTCCGGCAAACGGGCAGCCGCCAAGCCCGGTAAGCGCGCTGTCAAAGCGCCGGCATCCTGCTTCATACGCCGCGAGGATTTTTTCCTCGGCATTCTCGGGCCGACTGTGGAGATGAACGCCAAGCTCGATTCCTGTGACATGATCTTTCATTTGGCGGTACAAATCTCCCACGAGTTCGGACGTGGCCGTGCCTACAGTATCTGCCAAAGAGACTGTTCGCACGCGCGTGTCCTTGAGCCATTCCAAAGTGTCGGCAACGATCTCCGGCCCCCAGGGCTCGTCATACGGATTTCCGAAGGCCATGGAAATATAGATAACCAACTCCCGATTCGTCGCCGCGGTTTGCTTTTTCAGTTTCTCCACCAGCGCGCGGGACTCGTCGCGCGTCATGTTGGCGTTTGCGCGGCGAAAATAGGCGGAAATCGAATAGGGGTACCCGATGGTGGTCACGCCAGGAGTAGCCAGCGCGCGCTCCAACCCTTTTTTGTTGACAACGATTCCGATGATTTCCAGCGACTCTGGCTGCGGTGGAAGAGAAGCCTTGATTTTTGCCATCACTTCTTCGCTGTCTGCCATCTGCTTCACATGTTTTGGCGAAACAAAGCTGACCGCGTCGATGTGCCGAAATCCGGCGAGCACAAGCTCTTTCAGGTACTCGGCCTTGTACTCGGTCGGGATGAAACCCGTCAAGCCCTGCCAGGCATCCCTCGGACATTCTATTAGTTTCACGATTTCAGCCATGAGATTTCCGACGCTGAAGCCAAATAACAAAGTCCAAAAGCGAGATAGACAGCCCAAGGAGCGTCATCATGAGGGCTGCCCAAAGCAATCCCAACCTTAAGTCATCAGAGCGAAAGAATGCGGCCACACAGAAGGATATCGCTAACAAGAGAACGATGACGCCCCGTTTGCGCATCACGTTTGCAGGACGCCCGTTTTGAAGTCGGGGATGACGGGATTGAGCGAAGCAGCTTCAAGGGCCCAGAGGAGAGCTTCCCGCGTGTGCGCAGGATCAATTATCGCGTCCACCCAAAGCCTGGCGGCCGCGTAGCGAGGATCCGTCTGATGTTCGTACGTGCTGCGGACGGATTCGTACAGCTCCTTCTTCTGCTTCTCGTCGACTTTCTTGCCTTCGCGTTCGAGTTGTTTCAGTTTGATTTCCACCAGAGTACCGGCTGCAGAATCCCCGCTCATCACCGCGTAACGCGCCATAGGCCAGGCAAAAATGAATCGGGGATCATAGGCCTTTCCACACATGGCGTAATGACCAGCGCCAAAACTTCCCCCGCAAATCAGGGAAATCTTAGGCACAACACTGTTCGCCACCGCGTTGACCATCTTTGCGCCCGCGCGAATAATTCCGCTCCATTCGGCGTCTTTGCCGACCATAAAGCCGTTAACATCTTGCAGAAAAACAAGCGGAATGCGGTTTTGGTTACAATCCAAAATGAAGCGCGCCGCCTTTTCCGCAGATTCCGTATAAATCACCCCGCCAAACTCCATACGCTTCTGGTCCGAACCGCGGGTGAGCGTTTGCACATGTTTCTTTTGATTCGCGACAATGCCGACGGCCCAACCACCAACGCGCGCATACCCACAGAGCAGCGTCTCGCCATATTCGGCGCGGTACTCTTCAAATTCGCCTGCGTCCACAATGCGCGCGATGATTTCTCGCATGTCGTACTGCTTGGCGGGATCGCTGGAAAATATTCCGTAGATTTCATCCGCGGAAAAGAGGGGGTCTCGCGGCTTCGCATGGCTGAAGGGGGAAGGGTTAGGCGCGCCCATTTTGTCAACCAGCGCCCGAATCCGCGCGATGCACGCTTCCTCATTTGGTTCACGGAAATCCACCGTGCCGCTGATTTGCGAATGCATTTTCGCGCCGCCCAATTCTTCGGCGGACGATTTTTGGCCAATCGCGGCCTGCACCAGCGCCGGTCCTGCGAGGAACAGTCCGGAACCTTCAGTCATTAAGATGTGGTCGCACATCACCGGAAGATACGCGCCGCCGGCCACGCACATGCCCATAATCGCGGTAATCTGAGGGATGCCCATTGCGCTCATCACGGCGTTGTTGCGAAAGACGCGGCCAAAATCGTCGGTATCGGGAAAAACGTCCTCCTGCAGCGGCAAAAACACGCCGGCGGAATCAACCAGGTAAATTGTGGGGATGTGATTCTCGATGGCGATGTTCTGCGCGCGAATCACCTTCTTCGCTGTCAGGGGGAAAAACGCGCCTGCTTTCACGGTCGCGTCATTCGCAATAATCATAAAAGTGCGCCCGCAAACTTTAGCAAGACCGGTGACTGTTCCTGCGGAAGGCGCCCCGCCCCACTCCTCGTACATCTCGTGCGCTGCGTAAATCCCCAGCTCGAAAAACTGGGTTCCCGGATCAATCAGTCCAGCGATCCGTTCGCGCGCCGTCAGCCGCCGCTTTTTGTGTTGCGACTCGATGGCCTTCAGGCCGCCGCCCTGGCGAATCTGCTCCTCTTCATTCTTGATTTTCGTGAGGAGCTCGACGATGCGTCGTGTGTTCTTTTCGAATTCGGGAGATTTGCGATTCGCGGCGGTTGTCAGGACGGAAGCGGACACGCTAGGCCCTCACGCAAGGTGGATCATTCTTCGATTCTGATGAGTCGATGTCTGTAGGCAACAAACGCTGGCCAGCCACGCCTCACAGTATACAGGTTTGTTTGTGCCCTGCGAATCGAAGCGGTCCCTTCGTTGTCAACGTATCGTATGATGCAAAACGCTTGCACTCTTTCAGAACCTAGGTAAGCTAGGTGCAGGTTCCTCGGGACACCTGCGAGCGTGGTCCAGCGAATAAGCAACAATCTGTACAGATGTGTAGCCTGAAAGGAAACTTTGATGAAGGCATCTGATAAGCGTGTCCTGCTGCTCGGTGTCGCGGCATCTTTGACGCTTGCGGTGACTTCGGCTGGACAGCAGCCCGCTCCGTCGCAGTCGGCGGCACAAAGCTCGCCAAAATCCGCAGCCATCCCGCAGACCCAGAAAGCCGCTGGCAAACCGGCACCGCTCGAAGTGCCGCAGCTCAAATTCGAAAAATACCAGCTAAAAAATGGACTTGTGGTCATCCTTTCCGAAGATCACCGCTTGCCGATGGTCGCTGTCAATCTCTGGTACCACGTAGGCCCGGCGAACGAGCTCCCGGGGCGCACCGGATTCGCGCATCTTTTCGAGCACATGATGTTTGAAGGCTCCCGGCATGTGCCGGGAAGTTCTCACAATCAGTACCTGGAAGCGGCTGGGGCGAGCGATATCAATGGCACAACCGATTTCGACCGCACCAACTATTTTGAGACGCTCCCTTCGAATCAGCTCGAACTCGCGCTGTGGCTTGAATCCGACCGCATGGGCTATCTGCCGGACAAGCTCGACCAGGCAAATCTTTCCAATCAGCAGGATGTGGTGCGCAACGAGCGGCGGCAAAGCGTGGAGAATCAGCCCTACGGAATCGTGGAGGAGGGAATGTTCCATCTACTTTTTCCAAAGGGACATCCATACTACGCCGAGGTCATCGGGTCGCACCAGGACATCCAGTCGGCCAAGCTCGAAGACGTCAGGAACTTCTTCAAGCTGTACTACGCTCCGAACAATGCCAGCCTCTCGATTGTCGGGGATTTCGAACCCGAACACGCTAAAGGGCTCGTGGAGAAGTATTTTGGTCCCCTCAAGCGCGGCGAAGATGTTCCAAAAATTACTGCGAAAACTCCCCCCATCACCGCCGAGCGTCGCGCCGTGATTCAAGATAACGTGCAACTTCCGCGCGTCTACGAGGCCTGGCTCACGTCGCCGATTTTTAAGCGCGGGGATGCCGAAGCGGATCTAGTCGCAACGGTTCTGGGAGGCGGAAAATCCAGCCGCCTGTACAAGAAGCTGGTCTACGAAAAACAGATTGCGCTCGACGTTGCGGCGAATCAACAGTCCCTTATGCTGGGGTCCGGGTTCCAGGTGCAAGCCACGGCTCGACCGGGAGTTAAGCCTGAGGATTTGGAAAAAGCGATTAACACCGAACTGGACACATTTCGTACCAGCGGCCCAACCGACGAAGAACTGAAACGCGCTCGGAATGTACTGGAGTCGCGAATCATCGAAGGACTTGAGACACTGGGCGGTTTTGGCGGCGTGGCGGACCGCTTGAACAGCTATAACCACTATCTCGGTACGCCGGATTTTTTAAGTGCTGACATTGCCCGCTA
>Ga0126373_10002602_pt1 | contig 13338 bp, 10 predicted proteins | sample PanSoiMetPlot_11_FD_92545 | JGI IMG/M metagenome (GOLD analysis project Ga0126373, IMG submission 92545) | Tropical forest soil microbial communities from Panama - MetaG Plot_11 | ecosystem: Environmental > Terrestrial > Soil > Tropical forest > Bulk soil | place: Panama | collected 2016-02-17
CGAGCACCGCCGCTACCTCGACGCCCTGCTTGAGGCCCTGGATGTGCGCGAGCGCGTCATCTTCGTCATCCATGACTGGGGCTCTGCTCTCGGCTTCGATTGGGCCAACCGCCATCGCGAGGCAGTGAAGGGTATCGCGTACATGGAGGCAATCGTTCGGCCGCAGGGATGGGACCACTGGGACAAGTTGAATATGCGTCCACTTTTGAAGGCACTGCGTTCCGAGGGTGGCGAGGCGATGGTCCTGCAAGATAACTTCTTCATCGAGAAGATCCTGCCAGGTGCCATCCTGCGCACGCTTTCCGCCGAGGAGATGTCGGAGTACCGACGGCCGTTCGCCAAGCCCGGCGAAGAGCGACGGCCAACGCTGACATGGCCCCGGGAGATCCCTATCGAGGGCAATCCGGCCGACGTGACTGCGATCGCTGCCGCCTACGCGGACTGGTTGGCGACGAGTGATGTACCCAAACTGTTTGTGAAGGCCGAACCCGGTTTGCTCGTCGCCAGCGGCGCGAATCTCGACTTTGCCCGCAGCTTGCCAGTGCAGACCGAAGTGACGGTCGCGGGGCTCCATTTCCTCCAGGAAGATTCGCCGCACGAGATCGGGCGGGCCATTGCCGCCTGGATGATGGGGGTTGGGCTGACGGGGGGCATGCAAGGCCGCGATGTCAGAAGCCGCGCTGCTCATTCGGAAAGGCGCTAACACAAGCGCCTGAGATCAAGGAGCTGCGGAAATGAAAATGTGGATAAAAGTCGCGCTTCCAATTGCTGCGATTGTGGTCTTGACCGCCTGGTACGAATTTCGGCCGGAGCGGCTCTGGCTCAATCGGCGTGTTGACGAACCAATGCCGACTGCACAAGGCGGCTTGCCAGCACAACCCCTTGAATCCGGACAGTTCTACGGCATTTTGCACCCGACGACAGGTACCGCAACCATCTACCAAATGGGAGACGGGAGCCGCGTGCTACGTCTGACGAGCTTCAGAACATCAAACGGTCCCGATGTTCACGTCTACATGGTTGCAGCTGACGATGCGAAGGACGTTGCGACCGTGCAAAACGCCGGTTTTGTTGATTTGGGAGTGATCAAGGGAAACATCGGAGATCAGAACTACACGCTTGGCAGCGATTTGGAACTGGCGAAATACCCCGCAGTGTCCATCTGGTGCAAACGATTCAGCAAGAATTTCGGAGCGGCTGCGTTAAGACCTGCGCGGACCTCGCAAAGTCAATAGGCTCATGTCCCTTTCTGCAAATGTCGACGCGATTGCTGTAACATTTGGCTTGTCTGCTTGTGAGGGCAGTATCCGAACCGAGACATTTTGAGTAAGGAGCTCACGTGAGCATTAGAGCAGGAGTTTGAGAGTACGATCTCGTAATCTCGGCAGCAGCACTGGGAGGGCGGTCGCTTAGTCGACTTTTGCTGGGCAGGGATAGCGTGTAGCGGTCGTAGGGATGGGTGGCTGATGGATGGCCGGGCGAAGAACAACACCGGAGCGGTTAGGTTGGTTTTCAGACGGCGTGTTTACGATCGCCATTACGATCATGGTCTTTCAACTAAAGCCACCAGAAGGTTCTACGTTTACAGCTCTTCTTGCACTTTGGCCCACCGGGCTGAGCTACGTCGCGAGCTACTGTTTCATTGCGATTGTCTGGCTAAATCACAATCACTTGTTCAGGTTCTTTCCGTATGTGACGCCGCGCCTCGTTTGGACAAACTTCGTACATCTGCTCATGGTCTTACTGATTCCGTTCTCGACGGCGTGGGTCGCGAGCACAAAATTTGCCGCGGTTCCCGTCTTGCTTATGCAACGGTTTTTGTACTTGTCAACCTGGCTTACATCCCCTTCGAGCGCTATGCAATCGCTTTCGCGCCTGACGAGCTGGTCTCAGCCCGGACACGACGACTCGCCAAAGCCCGTTCGTCTGTGACATTGGCAACCTTCATTGTTGCAATGCTGGTTTCGCTGAAGTCTCCTGCGCTTGGCTTCGGATTGATCTGCTGCGCTTTGCTCCTCTATCTGCGCCCCGAACTTCCGGGGGTTGGTGGTGAAGATGCGGGTGAGGTTCCTTGTGGCAGTGTTTCACCGCCTCGGCGCAAGCACGAGAATATTGTGAGGTGATCAATGGGGTTATCCTGGCAGCAAGGTCCTCTCTCTTCGGGAGCAATCGGCCGGTTCCTGGTGCCTGAGCCACTGCCGCAGCGCCTTTTGTATGTCGAGCCGTTGCGACGGCGCATGCGTGTGCGCTTCGCGGGAGCTTGGATCGCCGACAGTGAGCACGTCCTGCTGCTCTTCGAACCTGGCCGATATCCGGTAGCGTATTTCCCACAAGGCGACATCTCTCCAGCAGTCTTGGAACACAGCGATCACACCACCCGGCATCCCGACCTCGGGCTTACATCCTGGTACACCGTCAAAGCGGCTGGGCAGCACGCCACGCGAGCGGCGTGGCAACACGTCGACTTGCCCTCCTACGCAGGCGAGCTGCAAGAGAGGATCGCGTTCGCTTGGCGAGCCATGGACGCTTTCTACGAAGAGGACGAACGGATCCTGGGCCATGCCGCCGATAGTTACCACCGGATCGACATCCGCGAAGCTTCACGCCACCTCGTGGTTCGCCATCAGGATCGCGTTGTGGCCGATACCAGGCGGCCGTTGGTCCTGTACGAGTCCGGCTTTGCACCGCGCTGGTACGTTCCGCGCGCCGACATCGATGAATCAGCGCTGACTTTCGTGGAACACCAGACCTTCTGTCCGTACAAAGGCCTGTGCAGCTACTACGACATCGGTCAAGCACGTCTGGCAGCATGGGCGTATCGCGAGGCTTATTCTGAGGTCGGACGCATCTCCGACCTGGTGTCCTTCGAGCCGGATGTGGTTTCGGTACAGCTCGATGGCACGCAGCTCCGTCTTGCGCCGGGTCAGACGGTAATTCCGCATGGTCCTGATCGTCAACTAACTGTTGCCGAGGCTCGCCCACACGGATAACAACATTCCAAGGGAGCTTTCGAACGGTATGGCTCGACTACTATCGGTGAACGTTGGGCTTCCGCGTGACATCGTGTGGAAGGGGCGCAAGATACATACTGCGATCTGGAAAAGTCCGGTGACTGGTCGGTGTCGCGTCGGCCGGCTGAATATCGAGGGGGACGGTCAAGGGGACTTGGCCGGGCACGGGGGCGAGCAGCGTGCCGTCTTCGTGTATCAGATCGAATCGCATCGCTATTGGCAGGAGCAGTTGAAAAGGACTGATTTCGTCCACGGTCAGTTCGGCGAGAACTTCACGATCGAGGGATTGCCCGACGATGCCGCGTGCATCGGCGATCGCTATCAGATCGGTAACGCAGTGTTCGAAGTCACGCAGCCTCGTGTCACTTGCTATCGGATAGGCATTCGGATGAATGAACCCCGTATGCCTGCATTGCTGACCTCCAGCGGACGGCCAGGGTTCTACTTGCGAGTCCTGCAGGAAGGCGAAGTGGGAGCTGGTCACGAGATCGGGAAAGTGGGAGAAGCAGACGAGCAAATGACAGTCGCAGAGATCAACGCACTCCTCTATTCGGCAAATCATTCCCGTGATCGACTGGAGCGTGCATTACGGATCGAAGCCCTTTCACCCGGTTGGCGGGGCTCGTTTGAAGCGTTACTCCAGAGCCAAAAAATGGCGGCGATGACTAGTGGGAACGCGGGGCTGATGCCGGCCGCGGCTGCTCATCCGGTCGCGCCAGGATTTCACCGGCTCACCGTGACGGCGATCGATCAGGAGTCTGCAGACGTCATCTCGCTAACTATGCACAGCACGGCCGGTCGTGCCCTGCCAGCACCACTCCCAGGCCAGTACGTAGTCTTGCGTCTTCAACCGGGCGCCGGCAGCCCGCCTCTTCTTCGCAGCTATTCGCTTTCGGGTGCGCTCTCGACGGAACGTTATCGAATCAGCGTGAAAATCGAGCCGAATGGTTTGGCTGGAAAGTACCTGCAGGAGCATGTCCAGGTGGGCGATGCTCTCGACGTCAGCTCGCCACGGGGAAGCTTCATTTTAAAGTCCGGAGAGGGGCCGGTAGTGCTGCTCAGCGCGGGAATCGGAGCTACACCTGTTCTCGCTATGTTGCACGCGCTCGCGGCAGCTCACTCGACACGGCAGGTCTTGTGGATCCACGCGGCACGCGATCGGGAACATCATCCATTCGCGATCGAAGTCCGCAACCTCATGTTTAGGCTCCCATATGGACGGAGCTTTGTTTGCTACAGCGGGCCGGGGGCGCACGACAAGAGGGGCGATGACTTCGATGCCACAGGTCACCTCTCGCAATCGGTTTTTGATGAAGTGGGATTGCCAAGAGATGCCGATGTCTACCTTTGCGGGCCATCTCGCTTCATGGCGGAAATGAAAGAAGCCCTCGCAAACCTGGGCTTGGTGCCGGAGCGGATTCACGTCGAAATCTTCAATGGGAGCGAGTCAATGACACCTGGTGTCGTTGGCGCAGCAACGCGAGCTCCACATCTGCCCAAGGACGACGCTGATACGGGTCCGCTCGTTTCGTTCGCGCGCAGCGGAATCACTGCACACTGGAAAGCGTCCGAATACCAGAGCATCTTGGATCTCGCCGAGGCGTGCGACGTGCCGGTCCGTTGGTCGTGCCGGAGTGGTGTTTGTCACAACTGTGAGAGCGGTTTGGTTTCGGGCGCGGTCGTCTACGGACCGGAACCGCTCGACAAGCCGGCCGACGGCAACGTTCTCATTTGCTGCTCACAACCGATTGGCGACGTCGCCATTGATTTGTGAGCACACCTCGGCATGATGCTCGAAGAGCCGCCAGCATAACCGCGGTGCAGAGCGACACGCTCAGAGGAGATGTAACCGTGAGAACGCCAACGTTTTCAATCGAAGTGATCGCGCTGCCTGTGAGTGACGTTGACCGAGCGCTGCGGTTCTACATCGATCAGGTCGGCTTCACGCTCGACGTGGACTATTTGCCGAACTACACATTCCGCGTCGTGCAGCTCACCGGGCGGGGCTCCAGCTGTTCGATTCAGATTGGTAACGGAATCACGGACGCGCCTGCTGGCTCAATCCGCAACATCTATCTCGTCGTCACGGACCTCGTAGCCGCGCGGCGCTACCTGCTCGAACGTGGGGTCGAGGTCAGTGAGATCCGGCACAAGACGCCCATGGGAGCCTGGGACGGAGGTTTCGCACCCGGGCTCGACCCCACGCGCGGAGACTATGCCAGCTTCGCCACCTTCGCCGATCCGGATGGCAACAGCTGGGTGCTACCGGAGCGCGGCTACCGCAATTTGTGACATAGTTTGGAAGCTTAGTGATGGCGACCATGTGCGTCGCTCCCGGAGGAGATGGGCGCGGATAACCTTTTCCAGGCTCATGGCAGAACGATTATGGTTTCTCTTTCGAAGCACGAAAGGGCCGCGCGACAATGCTTGATGTTTCTGTTACCTGGACAAGGACGTTGGTCATGACAAACTTCGAGAATCCCGACGCAGTACTTTCGACGGTGTAGTTGCCCGGTGTCAGGCTTGGTATGTTGAAGCTTCCTGACTCAGTGCTTAGGACCTCCCTTTCCTTCTGGCCAGTCGCAACCTTGGTCACGATAATCGTTGCCCCAGAAATTGCCCCACCCTTCTGGTCCATGACTGTACCCGTAATCGCTCCCGTTCCTCCGGCTTGTGCTCGCAGCCCAGCAGGTACGAGAAGCGCGATTAATAAACCACCGAAGAAGACCGTCATCTTTCTCATTTTTACTTCCCTCGGAACATTGCTACTTTGATTTCAAGCAGTTCGATGGCCCTTCGTATCCCTAGGCCAATTCATTCACTTTTGCAGGGGATCCAATTACGTCGCTTTTGGGCGTGAAGCTGTTCGGCATTCAGGCTTTGGAGCTTGACGTGAAGGCATCAAATGACGCGGCGAAAGCAGTTTGCGTCGATAAGAATCTGCGATCCGTCTTCAGTGCGAGCCAAATTCCGACGAATAGGTTTCGCGTCTTCACAATGACAACAGTTGAGGCCTCAACACTGGTCTGACGAAATCGCGTCCTGCGGCGGCCAGCCTGTGCCCTTAAGCTTTTTCTCAGCAGTACCTGCATTATTATTCGTCGTGGCCGCTGTAAATGGCCGAACGCGTGCTTTTTAGCGTAGTGATTTTTCGGTTAGTCCTAGCGGGAGTGGAAATCTCGCCTGAAGCCGAGTTTTTGGGACGGCCTCAGAGAAGGACACTGTCATGCGGAGGGACTTCGTTTCTTTGATCGCGTTGGCTTTTACTCTAGTTTTTCCGTCACCGGGATTTGCGCAATCCACCACGTCCGTTTTCATCTCAAAATCGCCGCGAATCGACGTAAAAGCGCTAGTGGGCAAAGCAAACTCAGGAAATCCCGAAGCTCAATATCAACTTGGACTCGCTTACGACCGAGGGCTTGGGGTGGAGAGACGCGAATACGAAGCGATGCGATGGTATCGCTTTGCTGCCAACAGCGGTCACACGGAAGCTCAGAATAATCTGGCTTATTTGTATGAAACCGGACCTGACGGTCTCAAGGATGTCGCGGAAGCGGTCAAATGGTACAGACGCGGTGCGGTTTATGGCAGCTGTATGGCCCAATTCAACCTCGGTCGGCTGTACCTTTATGGCCTAGGCGTACAGCAGAGCAGGGAAGAAGCCCTGCACTGGATACGAAAGTCCGTCGATGCAGGCTGCTCCCGGGCGGTGGCAGCTCTTGCTCAGATGTACGCGACTGGCCAGGGCATACCTCGGGACACTGAGCAAGCCCTCAAGCTGGCGAAAAAAGCTGCTAAGGAACACAGCTCGGAAGGCGAAGCCGTCCTGGGTGTGCTTTACGTGGACGGTTTGGGCGTCTCCGAAAACTTGAAAGAAGGTGCCGCGTGGTTAAGCAAAGCGGCTAAAAACGGGAATGCAACTGGGCAGTTTGCACTTGGGATGCTGTACGAAACCGGCCACGGCGTGGAAAAAAACACTCAGGAGGCGGCACGTCTTTTTCGGCTTGCTGCTGATCAAGGAGCAAGGGAAGCGCAACGCACTCTCGGTCAAATCTACGAATTCGGTCAAGGTGTTCCGATCGATGGCAAGGAAGCCGTCGAGTGGTATCGGCGAGCTGCGGATCAAGGAGACACTGAATCAGCCGCGCGGCTCGGAAAGATCTTCCTTCTGGGCAGCGGGGTAGACAAAAATATCGATGAAGCGGTGAAATTCTTGACTTTAGCCGCCGATAAAGGAAATGCTTACGCGCAATTCAATCTGGCTGGACTCTACGCTTCCGCCACTGGCGTCAAGCTTGACCTGCGGAAGGCCTGCTCGTTATTCACGCTCGCCGGCAAAACGTTAGATGTAACTCAGCAGCTCAATGAAGTCTCATCGCGGCTCGCGCGCGAAGATCCGGCGAGTCAACAATCCGGACCACACGAATAAGTCACAAGCCGAAAGCCGCCCCCAAGCCCAATCGGGAGTACTTTCGACAATCACCCTCTTTCTCAATTAGAACGAGATCACATTCTCCGCGCTGGCAGTGAGCAATTGGGAGCGTCACCGACCGATTGGGTGTGCAGCGAACCTCATTGGTATTCAGGATGCGCAATCTTCGCATCGATCAGCCGCTCGCCTTACCGCGCGAGGGTGCCGTCATAAGTCCCGCCAACCACGACTGATTTTATCAGTCTCCCTTCAGCTCATGACGTTCTCGCGGCGAGAATTCGTCAGTGGCATGGATTCAACACAATTTCGTCACAGACGACGAAATTAGGTTGGTGTGCCTACCTGGGCATCTTCGACTAGCAAAGCAGGTTAGACCTGATACCAGCTTTTGTTCGTCTGCTTCTTCAATGGCGCGTCAATTGCCTCAAGAATGTTGCCGGACATCGACTGTGAAGAGACTGTTGCGTGTTGCCAGGCGACTTCTGCTGGTCCTCAGTAATGAGGTTGTGCGACGGAAGGAGGGACATCATGTCCACTCTCGTAACGAAAGTATTGGGCTGGCAGGATGTGCAAGCGAAATTTGCGCCTTACGCGTCGATCCCCCTTCGATTGATTGTTGGTTATGGATTTCTGGCTCACGGCTTTGCGAAATGGGATAGGGGTCCAGACACATTCGCTGCGATCCTTCGCGCCATCGGCGTTCCGTCCCCGCAATTGATGGCTTGGCTCACAATCAGTACTGAAATTCTGAGTGGCATTGCCATCCTGATTGGAGCCTTCATTTCGTTAGTCAGCATTCCGGCCATCATCCTGCTCGGTGTCGCAGTCTTCACGGTTCACCTTCCATATGGCTTCACTTCGATCAAGCTAGTGGGCTTCAGCGAGGGAAGGGCACAGTTCGGACCACCCGGATACGAATGCAACCTCCTCTACATTGCGTGCATTTTGGCGCTTGTGCTGATTGGTCCAAGTCCTTGGTCAATCGACAAATATCGATCCCACGCGCCCCTGTTGTGAGTGCCGGGAGTATCACAGCGCGAAATAGTTTGCTCAGCTCGAAGCATTGAACACGATTCGTACATCAGAAAGGAAAAGGAGCAGCAAATGAATCGAAAATCGGCAATCGAAGTTAACTCAAATCGCATGGACTCGCTGGTGAGGGAAGACGAAAGTAGGCGGTCAGACCAGTGTCTCTCAAATCGGCGCTCGTTCTTAAAGACGAGTGTAGCAGCGGGAGCCGCAGCGGCCACGAGTCTTGGCCTTCTTGCAAGCGGCCCATCTGCGCTAGCGGAGCAAGAAGGCGAAGGAAACCAAAAACTGACGACAGGAGACGTAGCGATTCTGAGGTTCCTAGCCGCGGCCGAAATCATCGAGAGCGATCTGTGGCTGCAGTATCAGGAGTTGGGAGGGGTGCAGGACGACGAAGTATCCAAACTCGCAAGTCAGCTGATTCCGGGCTATCCCGCACAGCCAACCGGCGGAAACCCCTTGTACGCGCAGGACCTTGTGCCGCTCGATGGCGATATGTCGCAGTATATTCACGACAACACGGAAGACGAACTATCGCACGAAGTGTTCATCAACAAGTACCTGGCATCGAAAGGCGCTCCCACAGTTGATCTGGACCAATTCCGGACATTGCCGAGTAGCAAGGCCACCGGCGCAAACCAATTCCGGGCTGCTCACAAACTTGATGCAGCTGACCGTAGATACCTCTTGGTGGACGCGCTACCGAAGCCGCGGAAACCCCGATCTGGGCGATACATTTCAGCAAGCCATTCCCACATTAGCCGTTGGGCAGCACCCGGGAATTCCCCGGACGGACAAGGATACGGCCGATCCCAACTTCTTGCAGGCAATCGCAAACACAGCTGGCTTTCATTTTGCTTTCATCGAGCAAGGAGGTTCCAGTCTTTATCCTCAGTTGGCACAACGGGGTCACCAGTGTGGAGGTTCTGCGCATCCTTCTCAGTATTGGCGGAGTGGAAATCGCGCATTTCCAGACATGGCACGATAAAGCAGGCAATGCGCCGCAACTAACCGATGTCGTCGATCCCCTGACCGGTGCGAAGGTGACCTTTCCGGATCTGAATTCATCTCCGTTTGGCGGAGAGGATTTTCAAACCAATCTCATCATGCCTGAGCCAACTGCGTTCCTCAGCAGACAGCTGCCAGCGTGCTCGATCATTCGTCCAACCGAAACGAAACGAGCTGCAGCGGGAGCTGTGGCTGGCTTGGCTGCGGACGGCCTTTTCATCGGCCAATCGGCCGCGTTCTTCGAGTTTATGCGCGATCTGGCGGAAAACGCAGACGCAGCTCGACGGGAACAGTGAATTGAAATATGGATTCGTGTCTTTTTCCTAAAACCCGAAAAGATTAAGCCCAGAGAATCACAGAGACTGTGCGCCCATGCCACGAACTCGTCACCGAGGGCAGGAAGACTCTCGGAGAATGCCTGGCTGCCCGCACCATCAGCTAGCAACGACTTGCAAATCGATGCGGATGACAATCATCGCCTAAACCTTGTCGCCAAATCTAACAGCCCTGTCGTTGACAACCTGGTGCGAGCAGGTGCGTGCTGCTTGGGCGCAGCAAACTCGCCATTGTTTGCCCTGCGTTGGTTCACGAGCAACCTGCTTTATGGCGGCACACACAACCCACGCGATCCGCGGCTGACTCCTGGTGGATCCTCGGGTTGTGGAGCTGCTGCCCTCGCAGCGGGCATCGGGCACATTGCTCTGGGGACGGTCATCGCTGGGTCAGTGCGCTATCCCTCGTACGCTTGTGGCGTTCATGGGTTACGTCCCAACCTCGGGCGAGTCCCTTTCTACAACGCGTCTTCGCCCGTGCCCACTATCGGGGGCCAGGTGATGCGCGTCGCCCCTAGCACGTACGGTCGAGGATCTTCGCCTCAGCCTCGCTGCCATGTTGAGTGTGAGATTCACAGTTTCCGTTGCGAGCGACGCCTGCGCTGGGTTTGCCGATACTGGCGGTCTCCACGGGCCTCGTGGGTCGGAGGGGTGCGTAACAGTGTTGCATGAGTCAGGGAGATCCTTGAATTGTTGATGGGAACGGCATACGCAATGATTGTGGAGGACAGCTCCCTTGCCTATCACCCGCTAAGCATGAGAAAGTCTTAATCTTTGAAAGAAGTGGACGTCAAGTGAATTAACCTGAGAGTGGAGAAGCCCCGCTCATTTTCCTACGCTCGCAGCGGTCCTCTTCCCGCCACTCTTGTGCCCAGATTCAGTCAAAGTTGCAATACCTTGCCTCGTCAACGCCGCATGAGGCACACGAAGCTCCGCGTCCTCATCGACCAACGCAGTCGAGGCTTGAACATTGGTTAGCAGAGCAACCGATCGAAGGCTGATGTTCCCAGGCAGAACAAGTGGTTGTAGTTCTTTAGGACATGGGTTCGGGAGGAATCGTGGCTACAAAAAGCAGCAAAATAGAAATGCCCAACAGCGAGCGGACCGCTCTCGCCGGTGCTGTGAGGATTGGGCCGTGTGACCCAAATGAAATTATTGACGTTACCATCGTGGTTCGCCGGAGTTCGAAAGGATCGGGGCGATTTCCGCGAATCGAAGAACTCGGCAGGAGGCCGGTTGCCGAGCGGGGTCATTTAACCCGCGAGGAATTTGCGCGGGCCCATGGCGCCCTCGCCGAGGACCTCGCGCGTATCCGTACCTTCGCAGAGACGAAAGGCCTGCGAGTAAAGAGTGAAAGCGTTCCGCGGCGCTCGATCATCCTTACCGGGCCAGTGAGCGTATTCTGTCGCGCTTTTGAGGTCGAACTCAACCGCTACAGCCATCCTCGCGGGGAGTACCGCGGGCGGACTGGGCGCTTGAGCATCCCGCGAGATCTTGCCGAAGTCATCGAGGGTGTTTTTGGCCTGGACAATCGTCCGCAAGCGGCGCCGCATTACCGGCTCAAAAAAGACGCTTCGGGCGGACTGCAGCCTCACCTCGGAGTTACATCCTATACGCCGACGCAGGTTGCCGAGGCCTACGATTTTCCTGGCAGTGGACAGGGCGCGGGCCAATGTATCGGCATCCTCGAGCTTGGCGGCGGGTACAACACTGACGATCTGAACGTTTTCTTTGCCAACCTTGGCATCTCGCTACCGCAGGTGAGTGCCGTCTCGGTGGATGGCGGGACGAACACGCCAACCGGTGATCCGAGCCAAGCCGACGGGGAGGTTGCACTCGATATCGAGGTCGCGGGCTCCGTGGCGCCCGGCGCGAGTATCGCGGTGTATTTCGCCCCGAACACCGACCAAGGTTTTCTCGATGCCCTGACCACCGCGATTCATGACACTGCAAATAATCCGTCGGTGATCTCGATCAGCTGGGGAGGACCGGAAAATGAGTGGACTCAACAGGCAATGATGGCGTTCGATGCGGCATGCCAGGATGCGGCTGTCCTGGGAGTCACAGTCTGCGCTGCTTCTGGGGACAACGGTGCAACCGATGGCGTGAGTGACGGGCAATTTCACGTTGACTTTCCCGCATCGAGCCCCTCGATCCTGGCTTGCGGCGGCACATTTCTGCATGCCACAGGCAAGCAGATCAACGACGAGGAAGCCTGGAACGACCTCGGAACCGGAGGCGGCGCCACGGGAGGCGGCGTGAGCCAGGTGTTCGACCTTCCGACTTGGCAACAAAACGCAGGTGTTCCTCAGGCCCCCAACGGAATGCGCGGCCGCGGCGTTCCGGATGTTGCGGGAGATGCCGATCCCAATTCCGGCTACCAAATCATCGTGGACGGCCAGCAGGGTGTGGCTGGAGGCACGAGCGCAGTCGCGCCCCTCTGGGCAGGGTTAATCGCACTCATAAACCACCAGGCCACGCACGCCGTCGGCTATCTCAACCCGTTGCTCTACATGGCACCCGTGGCGTCAACATTTCACGACATCACCGTGGGAAACAATGAGGGCTATCAAGCTGGGCCCGGTTGGGACGCTTGCACGGGGCTTGGTACGCCGGATGGCAACGCTTTGATAGCAGCTCTTGCGTCGCCGCAGACTACCAATGCCTCCCAAGCGGTTCCAGGAGACCAGGGAAAAACCGGCAATCAGAGTGTCCCTCCAATTACTGTCAGCCAGATCTTGGACAATGAGCTACAGCAAATTCGAAGCAGCCGGCTTGAGCGGCTTGAAGCTAGAGGAAATACCCGGGAGCCCGCCAACAGCTTGATCGGGCTGGCTTTTTCCGGGGGCGGTATCCGAAGCGGCACGTTTAATCTTGGAGTGCTTCAGGGACTCGCGCAGCTCGGCTTGCTCAGCAAATTCGACTATCTCTCCACAGTTTCCGGAGGCGGCTACATCGGAAGCTGGCTGATGGCATGGATGCGCCATCAGAATATCGGCATCAAGGACGTGGAAAAGAAACTGGCACCAGCGGCTTTTGAGCCTCAGAACGTAACCGAAGCCTCCGAAGTTCGCTTCCTGCGCAATTACAGCAACTATCTGACACCGCGCACGGGCCTGTTAAGCGCGGACTTCTGGGCATTCGTGGCAAGCTATCTTCGAAACACACTCTTGAACCTGATTATCCTTTTGCTGGCCTTGTTGAGTCTGCTGCTGCTGCCGCGAAGCATCGTGTATCTTCCGCACTTCCTCGACCGGTTCGACGATTGGGGATATGGTTTGGCCTGGCTGACAGCGAAGACTCCTACCGAGTCCGGATTTGCGCAGTATTGGGCCATCGTTGCCGGCTTGGCCCTAGGGCTATTCGGCGTCGTCGGCATGGGGCTGAATCTCTGTTGCGTAAACGCACCAAAGGGTTCAAAGATCCGATGGATTGCTAGGCCCTGGGCCATCCAGGCGCTTATCCTGGTTCCACTGTTTCTCTCGGCGGCTTTGTTCAGTTATGGCCTGGACCAAATTTTCCGCTA
>Ga0126373_10002603_pt1 | contig 13333 bp, 12 predicted proteins | sample PanSoiMetPlot_11_FD_92545 | JGI IMG/M metagenome (GOLD analysis project Ga0126373, IMG submission 92545) | Tropical forest soil microbial communities from Panama - MetaG Plot_11 | ecosystem: Environmental > Terrestrial > Soil > Tropical forest > Bulk soil | place: Panama | collected 2016-02-17
GTCTACTTCTGCGGACACGGCCGAAGCTGTTCGTGTTTTGCAGCGGGCCGTTGCACTCGCTCCCACGTCGATGAAAGCACAATTCAACCTGGCGGAGGCGTACGGGGCGGATCCAAACTACGGGCCTGCAAAAGAAGTTGAGCAGCTGCGTAAGGTTATTGCGATCGATCCCAACTTTCCTGGTGCGCACCGCGCGCTTGGCAAGGCGCTTCTCAGGGAAGGCGAGATTGACGAGTCTGTCACAGAACTTCAGACCGCGGTGCGTTTAGAGCCACAAAATACAGAGGCTCATTATCAGCTTGGTCTGTCTCTAGCGCGCGCTGGGCGGAAGGACGAAGCCGAGGCAGAATTGCATAAGAGCAGGGAACTGGCATCGTCGGAGGATCGAAAACAGAATTCTGATCTAGACGTCGCCGAAGGACGAGTTGCACTGGATAAGGGAGATTTGGGCCAGGCTAGGGAGAAATTTCAGCATGCGCTTACGTTGCAGCCTGAATCTTCCGACGCGGAGCACTTATTCGCGACGGTCCTCGAAAAGCAAGGGGACGTAGAAGGCGCTTTGACGGCATATCGAAAAACGGTGGAACTCAATCCAGGAGACGCGCTCGCGCGAGATCGAATCACGGCGCTCAGCAGCGTGAGTGGGCCGGTTGACGATGGTGCCCGAATGAATGAGCTTAATGCCTACTTCCGCTCGGGGAAGTTCCAGGAAGTCGAGCCGCTGTTGTCTGTATACGTTCAAGAGCATCCGAAGTCTTCGTGGGGCTGGTATGCGTTGGGATACAGCCGGTTCGCGCAAAAGAAGATTGGCGAATCGATCGAAGCGCTCGCCAAGTCCCTTCAGTTAGATGTTCGAAACGCGGAAGCGCATAAGATTCTGGGTCGAGACCTGATGGCGATCGGGAAGTTTGAGGCGGCTCAAACGGAATTCGAACAGGGAATACAGTATCAGCCTCAGTCGGCAGAGATGCATTTCGATCTCGGCAAACTGTACTCGATCCAGGACGATTGGACGTTTGCCAAGAAAGAGTTCGAAGCGGCGGTTCGCTTGAACCCTTCATATCTTGAAGGCCTGGATGGACTGGGCTTTGCTCAAGAGGCCCTGGGCGAAGACGATGCAGCAGTTGCCACCTACGAGAAGGCGATTGCCATTAATGAGTCTCAGGGAGGTCACTTTGTTTCTTCTCACGTCAACCTCAGCGCGCATTACAACCGCAAGGGCGACTCTGCAAAAGCTCTTGTATATGCCGGCGCGGCTTTGAAACTGGATCCTAAGTCCGATGGAGCGTGGTTCCAGCAGGCAAAGGCATACGAAGACATGGGACGGCTCGAAGATGCTGAGAGTGCGCTGAAACAAGCGATTGCCCTGAATCCGAGAATGTCAGCGTATTACTACGTACTTGCGAACATCGATAAGCGACTCGGCAAGGTGAAGGAAAGGGAAGAGGCACTCGCGTCATTTCAGCGTCTCGAGCAGGAATCGAACAAGATGGAAGAATTGCGCAGAAGCCTGGCGAATAAATCGATGGCGCAACCAGAAGCTAACAAACAGCGCGAATAGTATCGACTTGTGCCAGCTAAATCACCCAATTAGGCTCAAAACCTACTTTCCACTAGAACGTCCTCTCGCGCAGCGTGCTAAGATGTGCGCACTTAGGGGCGTGATAGTTTCCTAACACATCATGGACATCCGAGAGATCGCACGGCGAGCCCGTGTTTCTACGGCTACAGCGTCGAGAGCGATTAACCGTGTTCCCAGCGTTGATCCTCAACTCGTAAAGCGCGTGTGGAAGGTAGTCGACGAGCTTGGCTATTATCCCAACACCCAGGCGCGCGCTCTAGTATCCGGACGTAGCCGGATTTTCGGTCTGATCGTGTCTGAAATCACAAATCCGTTTTTCCCTGAGATTGTGCAGACCTTTGAGAATCTCGCGGTCGAAAACAACTACGAAATTTTGCTCACTTCAACGATTCATGAGCCAAAGCGAATGGACTTAGCTGTTCGACGGATGATTGAGCGGCGAGTCGATGGTGTGGCGATTCTAACTTTCGGCATGGAGGATTCGCTTCTCAAGGATCTACGTTATCGGAAAGTTCCACTGGTATTCGTCGACGTCGGTCCTGATGTCGATGGAATCATCAATATCCGGATCAACTATCAAAACGGCATTCGGCAGGCGGTACAGCACCTAGCGGCTTTGCGGCACACACGCATCGCGTTCGTAAGCGGTCCTTCGTACTTGAAGTCGGCACTTGCGCGACGCGAGGCTTTTCGCGAGTGCATGAAAGAAATCGGACTCTCGGCAGCTCTCATCGTCGAAGGAAATCACCAAATGGAAGATGGTATTCACGCCTTGCGAGAACTACTAGCCTCCAATCGCCGCCCGAGCGCAGTCATTTGCTCCAACGATATGACTGCTATTGGACTGATGCGCGAAGCTTACGACCGTAATTTAAGAATCCCCGAGGATCTTTCCGTGATCGGATTCGATGACATTCGGTTGGCAGAATTCACAATTCCACCGTTGACAACGATCCGCATGTCTCAGACAGAACTCGCCGGAATCGCGTTTAAAGCACTATTGCAGGAAGTTGAACGCGGTTCGGCTTCTCATGAGCACAGAGAATATGAACTGAGCACTCAATTAGTTCTCAGACGTACGACCATGCTGGCGCAACCGGGAAAGAGCTGAGTTCCAGACTCTATGAATTGAGCGACCGTACTAGGTCGTTGTGATCTGTCCGTGTGAACGTTTCCGTCCGAAAAGTTTTTCTACCATCGGAACAAAACGGAAAGCGGATTGGCCGTAGTGCTCGGGCCAATCCGCTGGAATCTTAGAAGAACAGTTTTCCCCCGAACCACCCCTGCCGCTGACCGCCACTTCCACCGAGGCTGGCGTTCGTGGTGACCAGAGTGGAAGTAATGGAGCCGAAATTCGCTCTGCTTATATCCGCATTACTTCCGTTGTTCGTGGGATTGGTTGAAATGTGAAGCGCTCCGTGATCCTGAAGTTTCTCATCACAGTCATGTCGAGGTTGAAATATCCAGGACCGCGCAGAATATTACGTCCGGAGTTGCCAGAAGAATCCATCGAGCAGGCACGGAGTGGTAGCTGTCACTTCTTGGAAAGTCTGGAAACTTTTTCCTTCAGGGGAAATGGCTGGCAGTGACTGAATTTGCGCCAACTCAGACGGTCGCGCTTGGCAAGCCCAACCTGACACCCGCAACGTGGCCGTTTTGAACCACGGAATCGGATGGAATCACATTCTTACGGATGGGCTGGGAACAAATGCGCCGTCGAGACTGGATCATGATGTCATCGCGCAACCGGGCGTGCGCTACCTGATTGTTCTCGAGGGGATCAACGACATTGGCCTGTAGCAACGATGGACGGCGACGTTCCCGCTGCTGAGCACGAAGATTTAGTTCGGCGACTGACAGCCGCCTACGAGCAAATCATCACCCGTGCTCACACCGCGGGGATCAAGGTGGCGGGTGCGACCATATTGCCGTTTGTCGGTTCGAACTACTACCAACCGGGCCCGGCAAATGAAGCGGACCGCCAAGCAGTGAACAAATGGATCCGAACGCCGGGAAATTTCGATGCACTGCTCGACTTCGACAAGGTCACGCGCGATCCTGAACATCCCGAGCGATTGCTGCCTGCATTCGACTGTGGCGATCACTTGCATCCGTCGCCGTCCGGATATGCGGCGATGGGTCAAGCTATACCGTTGTCGCTGTTTGCGCCTAAGGGATCGCCAGCAAGTATCGAAAAGTCCATCACCTAGTAGACTTTGCTTCAATCCCGACGTGTGAGGACATTGCTCTCGAGCAGCGAACGAATCTCTCCGGATGTGTAACCTTGTTGTTGGACGCGCCGGCATGCACGTGTCCGTGCCGGAGGATTCTGAGCTCGGAGGCGCATGGCAGACCCACCATACCGGATTCTTGTGGTCGATGATTACGAGCCTTGGTGTCAATTTCTCTGCTCGACTATTCAAAAGCATTCGCTATTCCAGCTCGCTGGACAATCAGGTGATGGACTGGAAGCAGTTCGTCAGTCGCAGGAACTGCAACCAGACTTGGTCCTTCTGGATATCGGGTTGCGCGCACTAAACGGGATTGAAGCGGCTCGAGGCATTCGGCAAGTATCTCCGAAAGCCAAGATCCTGTTCATCAGCGAGAATCGCTCGGCGGAAATCGTTGAAGAAGCATTCCGCGCGGGTGGCAGCGGCTACGTCATTAAATCGGATGCTGGGAGTGAGCTATTGCCCGCCATCGAGGCAGTACTTCAGGGTAAGCGCTTCGTCAGTGCCGGCTTGCCCCTCATTGATTCCCATTACGTCGCGGGTGAGCAAGCTGTCGTGCTCCATCCAGACGACGCCCCGGAAACGGGGCCGGAGAAAGTTGGGCCATTCCTCCATCATGAGGCTGGGTTTTATTCGGAGGATCGGTGGCTTTTGGATGATCTCACGCGGTTCATCGGGTCTGCTCTCAAGGCCGGGAATGCGGCGATTGTCATCGCGACTGAGTCACACCGCGATGGCCTTCTATCGCGGTTGCAGGCTGAGGGTTGCGCTATTGAGACCGCGATAACGGAGGGTAGATACCTCGCGCTTGATGCGGCTGACTGTCTTCCGACATTCATGATGGGTGGTCTGGTGGACACAGCCCGATTCATGGAAGCGCTTGCCAATCTCATTCAGACAGCGACAAAGGCGACGACGAAGACGCGTTCCCGGGTTGCGCTATTTGGCGAGTGCTGTTTTCTCTTGTGGGCACAAGGCAATCCAGAGGCAGCGATCCAGGCTGAGACAGTGGGAAATCAGCTCGCACAGGCTTACGACGTCGATATTCTCTGCGGCTACTGTACGGAGCGCATCCCCGAGGGCCCCGACGACAACATCTTCCAGCAAATCTGCATGCAACACTCTGCCGTTCACACGAAGTAAAATCGTCGTAGACAACGCGAAGTACAATTTGTCAGTTTGATGCTTCCATATAGGCTGTGATATGGACTTGCGACTGAATCGTCAGCCGCTGCCCTGATCGTGGTATGAAGAAAATTGCCGCCAACGCGGAGGACCAACACTTCCAGCACAGTGCAAACAAGACCGGATCTAGCACGAAGTTGACTGATGCTGGAATTGCGCTCGGCCTCGGGCTCACCAACGAATGCAATCTCGCGTGTTCCTTTTGCTACCGTGATCCGGCCCGTACCGATCGTCTCTCCCCTGATCAAGTAAAGGCTGTCATGGAACGACTGCCCGTGCGCTCGGTGAATCTGGGCACCGGCGAAAACGGCATGCATCCAGACTTCCAGGCCATACTGGCCTACTTAAAAACGAAACCCGTTAAGCTCACTATCACCTCCAACGGTCATAGTGTTGCGTTGCTGGAAGACGATGAACTCTCGGCCTTCCACGACATCGAATTCTCTCTCGATTACTCGACGCAAGCAGAACAGGACGCGCAGCGCGGGCCCGGTAATTGGACGCTCATCCACGAGCAGGCAGAGCGATGTGTGAGGTTGAGGGTTCCTGTAACCATTGTCGCTGTCATGATGAAGTCGAATTACTTGCGGCTCGCGGATGTGGCCCGGATCGCAAAACAGTTTGACGCTCCCTTACGAGTGAATGTGTATCAGGCGGTGCGGTCAGATGCTTACGCGCTAAGCTACAAAGAGTATTGGGAAGGTTTCCGCCGACTTTTTGCTGAAACAGATGTGATCGCTATTGGCGAGCCACTCGTACGAGCGATGACAGGCCTCCCGCCGCTGAAGGGTGGATGCGGAGTGAGTACGGTGCGAGTCACACCTCGTGCCACCACGCAGCCATGCGTGTATTGGCCGGGATCAGGCGAGCCGCTCTCGGATCTCGTCGCGGCGGGCGTAGACATTCTTGATTCCGCACCGTTCGAGCAAGCACGCACGCTTCCCGAGGGGTGCCTGCCGTGCGAGTTCCGCGAGTCGTGTCACGGAGGATGTGCGGGACGCCGCCGCTTGCAAGGAGCCCTGCTACATCCGGATTTCTATTGTCCGATCATTCGAGGCGAACGCCCGCGACTCAATATCCGCTTGGCCGAAAATCGCGATCTTCCCAAATTCGGCAGTTCCTGTACCACCGTCGTTATCGCACGAGACTAAGATTTGTGCAGGTTATTCGTCGATATTGGCGGAACGCGTTCGCCACCTCTCACTGCGCGTCCATCCATTTGTCTGAACCCGTTACCTTCACAGCCACGCCTGAATGCGTAAGGCGCAAGGGTTTTCCGTCGGCGGAACCAGGATGGTCCGTCGAGAACAGCAAAGGGCCAGCCTTTTTATAGCCTGTCCACTTCGCGATGACGAGGCTTGGCTTCTTGGGGCCGCCACGGTGATAGACCATTGCCTCGATGCGTGTATCTTTGCCGAGGTAAAGGTCCCACGTATCGCCGGGGGTGTAGCCACCGGCCTCGGCGGGATACTTCACGACAATTTTCTCTGCGGAACCGGTGCCGATGGGGAGTTTCTGCATGCCCTCATCGGTTACCGTGGCGCTGGTGTCCCAATAAATGTGAAAGGGCAACACGAGCCAATAATTATCGTTGACAAAGTTCGGCTCGATTTCGTTCTTCACGACGTCGGATTGGCTGTTGAGATCAGAGCGCATATAGGTGACTTTGACTGGCTTCCCATCTTTATCTTTTCCCTCATAGGTGACCTTGCCGGTTTTCGGTTCCCACTCCCAGGAGCGAGAAACTTTAAATAGCCCGGGGATGTCAAGGCTGAAGCTGTAGCGGATCGCCTCAATTTGATTCCAGGAATCGAAGCCATATGTCTTGGCGAGTTTTTCGACAATGGGCGGGCGTGTCTGTGCCCAGGATGACGAAGCAAACACCAGGAGCCCAACTACCAGGAAACGGATTGCGTTGAAACGCCCCAACTTTGCCATGGAGTGTCCTCCTCAGGATTCGAAATGAATGTCGTGTTGGATGACGAACAAAGGACCCTGGATACAAATTGCGTTTGGCGAAACGTTTTCAATCCCCCCGGTCCGCCGACCATTGTAGTACGGCGGGTCGAGCGATTCGGCGCAGCAGGATGATTGCAGCTGCTAACGCGACGGATCCGTACTCCAGCGGCATAATCCAGCCGGGAAGCACCCACGGGCGTCCAAGTGAACGCAGATGCCAGACGTAATACGTGGGGAAAATACTAATGGTCCAGATCACGATCGGAATCGTTGAAACCGATCGGAGAAATGGCAGCAGCCAGAGAAGGTACCACGGATAGATGACTGGAGCACAGAAAAGCGATGCCGCCATTGGCCAGGCGAACACTTCCGGAGCGCCGTCCCCGGATGTTCTTCTCATCCAGATTGCGATTAAGAAACCGATCAGCACTGCCAGGCCCGCTGCAATCCGCGGAGCGGTCATTCGCTCGAGCATCGCAAACACAGGATCGTTAAAACGAAAACTCTGGACGTAGGTGCTGAATGAGCCCAGCGGAATGCGCCCGTGGCTGAGGAATGGCGCATATAAGAGTCCGATCACGATTGCCGCAAGCGCACCATCGCGGATCCGAACACGCTTCCAATAGAGGGGGACCAACACGATCGGGAGCAGCTTCACCGCGATCGCCAGGCCAAATGCTACGGCTGCCACCGCGCGCCACCGGCGCATTAGCGCGGCGAAAGAAACCAGCAACAACAGTGCGCCGACAATATCAATGTGACCACTACCGGCCACTTCCGTCGCGAGCAGTGGGTGCCATGCGTATGCCAGAAGCCAGTGCGCGGCTTGGCCGCTGCGACGTAAGACATCGAGCAGCACGAAGACAATCGCGAAATCACAAACGACGAATGCTACTTTAAAGGCAAAAACTGATTCGTGCATCGCTGTTACGGCACGGAAGAAAAGCTGAGCACCCGCCGGATACGGGGTCGGCAAATCGGAATTGTTCAGCGTACGAGTTTCGGCGGTGTGCAGGCTGGCGAGGGCAGGGTCGCCAGGAATCAGAACATAAGGGTTGTAGCCGAGCCGCTGCACACGGCCATCCCACAGATACCGGTGAACGTCATCGTCCGACCCCGGAGGCTCCAATAGAAATAAAACATGCCCCGCAGCAGCGAACACGAGCCCCAAGACGACCACGTGCTTCGGGAATCTCGTGGTGAAGTAGAACTCGCGGATGGCTAGCAGGTATGCAATACCAGCAACTACGAGCGGAGCGAGAAATGACGGTGCTCCCCGGCTGCTGAAGTTGCGTGAGCAAATCGCAAGGGCCACGAGCAGGATTACTCCAAGAATGTAGATCCTGGTCGAGGCCGTGAGTTTCACAAGTCTCCCATTTGACGACGCAGCGCCGCGACCGCATCCTCCCACTCCACGAACCACGCTGCCGTGCGCGGAGCTTTTTCCGGAGCGAGCCGTAACTCGGGGTCTAACCGAATCAGGTCCTCAGCGACGTCGATGTCATAAAAGCGTTCTGCGAAACCCGTTGAGAGTTCAAGGGCCTTCGTACGCATCAGCAATCTCTCAAGCGCACTTTTTGTTCCCATGCCATCGCCTTCGAAAAGCGAGGGATGATCGGCCGTCGCGCCAACGAGATAGTACCCTCCATCATGGGTTGGACCGATCACCACATCGTGAGTATCGAGGATCTCGAAAGCACTTTTCAGAACCGACGATCCGAGGTGGGGACTATCACTGTTGAAGGCGATGACGCGGTGCGGCCCGGCGGCAGTGAAGTGTCGAAAAACAGACGTGAGTCCTGCTGCAAGCCCCTCTCCTTTCTGGGCCACGACCTGCACTGTATTCGCCAAGAAACTAGCGAGTTCGTTCCGGTCCGGCTCAGGGCACATCACCGCGACCTCAGCGTTGCTCAGTGACTTCGCTAACGAAACCGTGTCCAGCAACAGGCAGCGATACAGCGCTGTCACAGCGGGAGAGGGAAGACTTTGCGCAAGACGAGTCTTGACCATTCCCGGCTTTGGCGCTTTCGCCATAATGACCAGCGTGCGGCTTGGGAACGAAGTAGGAGCGGTGGTTTGGCTGGGGAAGTCCATGAGAGCTTCGGTCAAAAGGACTATGCCGGGCGCGGCGTATCCGACCTGCGACGTCGAAAATAATAACGCACGATCCGACTCAGAATGAACCAGGCCGCTCCTATCGTGCCTTTCACCGTGCCGCTGATTTTCGATTTTCCGATGCGTGGGTAGTAGCTTACTGGGACTTCGACGATACGAAATCCTGCGAGGGCACCCTTCAAAATTATTTCGACGGCCCACCCATACGTAGCTTCTTCGAGACCGAGAGCGCGAACTACATCTGCGCGCGCGGCACGAAAGGGGCCGAGGTCGCTGATCTTCACACCGTATAAGATTCTGATCAGGCTGGCTGCCAGACGATTGCCGAATGATTGATGCCAAGGCAGCGCGCCGGTGTTTCCTTTTGTACCGAGACGCGAGCCCAGCGTTATATCAGCCCATCCCTCGATGATTGGCGACAGGAGTATCGGTAACTCCGACGGGCGGTCGCTGTAATCCCCGTCGAGAAAGACAACCACATCAGGATTCTCTGCATTCGCAATCCCAGTCAAACAGGCGCGACCGTACCCACGTCGTGGTTCGCTCAGAACGCGAGCGCCTTTGCTCGCAGCGATCGCGGGAGTTCCGTCGGTCGAGTTGCTGTCTACAACGATGACCTCGGTGACGAGATGGGAAGGCAAGTCGTCGATTACACGGCCGATGGCCTGCGCTTCATTGTGGGTAGGAATGATGACCGACACTCGCACGCAGACTCGCTCATCACCACCACGGGGACGAAGGGTTGCGCCGCGCGAGCAACGCGTCGACTCCCCATGTTCGACCTGCGCGCCCCACCGCGAGTCCGAAAGAGACGAGCACCGGAACCAGCAGTTCCCAGATCCAGGAGGTCCCCCACTCCGAGATCCAAAGGCTGCCGAGGTACAAAAAAGCTATGAACGCGGCCGGGCGCGTAAGCAGCCCGATCACCAGCAGGATGCCCAGCCCGATCTCTGTCATCGCCTGCAGCGGAGCGGCCAGACCGGCATGGCTTGCTACCAGACCCATGACTGCCTTCCAGATCGCTGGTGAATGACTCTGCTTGATGTAGTAGTTGATGAGGCTCGCATACCCGCCAGGAGTGTAGAGACCCTTTCCCAGGTTCTCGAAGAAGACCCACACGAGCATTGCGCCGACCGTCACCCTGGCGATCGCCAGACCTATACCGGCTTGGGGCTGGTGGGTTTCCCTGGTGACCTCAGTCCGCAGTAAGGTTGCGTTTGTTGTCATGGTGAACCTCGTCCGCAGTGGGATGCTATACCAGATTGATAATATATTCGACCGACTCAAATCTTTGGTGCAACGTGACTCGATAGGACTTCTCGCAAGATCCTTCCGCTCGCCTGAGACAGCTATCGTGGGCTACTGCTAAAATCTCGACCCATGTCCGGTTGCATTTGCCGCGTCAGTCGTTGCAGATGCGGAAAAGCATTCGGACCGCGGAGCGGTCTACTCCTCGAAATCGCCTACCAATGTAAGGAGTGTTTCATGAGGCTACGCGTTCTCTCGTCGTTATTGCTGGTCTTTTTTGCCGCAGGCCAGTTGGCCGCTCAAGTCAGTTCGAACACCCAGAAATTCAGTCCGCCAGCCCGCACTTTTCACTTCACCTACAACTTCACCGTGAAGGATATTCCCTCGGGAACGAAGCGAGTGCGTATTTGGGTTCCCGTGCCTCCGAGTGACGAGCATCAGAAAGTGCGCGTTGTCTCGGTCAAGGCTCCTGTCAAGACAAAGATGTCGCAGGATTCCGAATACGGCAATCGAATAATGTACGCAGAGATCGAAAATTCCGCTACCGACAAAGCAGAGTTCAGCTTCGAATATGAAGAGACGCGGCGCGAATACTCACGCGGCGATTACGCGCAACTCAAGCGAATTGATCAGAACCCAGCCGTAGTTAACGCGTCGATGAGCCGTTTGATTGCGCCTGACACTCTGATTCCTACGGACGGGAAAATGAAGGAGCTTGCGGTTCAGGTAACCGGCTCCGCGAATGGCACCGTCGAAAAGGCCAAGGCGGCCTACGATTATCTCTTCACGACGATGCGCTATGACAAGACGGGCACAGGCTGGGGACGTGGGGACGCACTATGGGCCTGCGACGCTAAGCGCGGCAACTGCACAGACTTCCATTCCCCGTTTATCGGCATGTTGCGGGCGGAGAAGATTCCAGCGCGCTTCGACATCGGCTTTCCACTTCCCGAAGATAAGGAAAAAGGAGATATTCCCGGTTATCACTGCTGGGCTGAGTTCTACGCGCGCAAAGCCGGCTGGATTCCCGTTGACATCTCGGAGGCGTGGAAGGCGAAGCAGAAACAGGATTATTTCTTCGGCAGCGTTGACGCCAACCGTGTGCAGTTCTCCACCGGCCGAGACATCACGCTGTCTCCTAAGCAGGATGGCCCCGCGCTCAATTACTTCGTCTATCCATACGTCGAGGTCGATGGTAAGCCGTACGATAAACTCGACAAGAAGTTCAGCTTCGAGGAAGTAAAGCACATGCAGTGAGAAATCCCCGGTCCAGCGACCTCGTGATTCATGGGGTGGCACAGGTGTATTGCTGGGAGAGCGTCATCCACTGCGACGATGAAATGGCACTGAATAGAAGCTATGCCGAACATGCTTTATATCAGCTGCGCTAGAGGCTTGTAGTTGGCGAGGGGATAGGCCCTAGGCTGCGTCGGAGTCTGAACGAAGTTGCCTCAATACCCGTGACGCCATACTTCTGACAAAACGATTCTGATCGTGAAGTAGCTCTTGCAGTTCCTTCAAAATCGACTCAACCTCAGACGCAGGGGCAGCCAGCGCCTTCGCACACAATTCCCTCGCTCGTTCGTGAACAGGATCTTCCATCGCCCCGGAACTAACTACTGTGAGAGTAGTGATTCGAAAAAAGGACTATCAATCGGGCGGTTTCTGTAGGGATCAAGACTAAAAACCGGATGCCTGGGATGCAACGCATATGTCGTGAGTGCGGATGTGGGATGTACTCTTGTTTTTGCATGACGATGACGCGTCTTTTTCATGTTTCGGTGCTCATCGAAGGGTCCGATCGTCACACCTATTTAGTCTAAGTTTTCATGAACAACAGAAGTGCGAAGGACGAGTTTGAATTCAAGACGATCACACCCAGCATCCTGTACTTTGGCAATCCAGTAGCAATCGTCAGTTCGATCAACCACGATGGAAGTCCGAATCTAGCGCCGGTCTCGTCGTTTTGGCCACTAGGCTGGACGGTGATTCTCGGCTCTGCGACACGCAGACCTTCGAAAATTTTCAGTGCAACAAAGACTGTGTCGTGAATGTGCCATCTCCTGATCAGTGGGAAACTGTGGAACGGTTGGCACCGCTGACGGGCAAGAATCCAGTTCCTGCCGAAAAGTCTGCACGGTTTCGCTTCGAAGCCGACAAGTTTGACGCTGCTGGTCTCACGTCGTTGGCGAGCGAGTCCGTCGAGGCGCCACGTGTGAAAGAATGCCCCGTGCACTTAGAGGCTGTTGTCAATCGGATTCATCGGCTCGAAGGGGAACCGCGCTTGTAGAAACTCGGCGGAGGGCGACGGTCGAGGTCGGGGTCGTCAAGGTGTACGTACGCAGCGACTTCATCCTCGGCGAGAATTACGTTAATCCCGAGACGTGGCAACCACTCATTTACAACTTCCGCCATTATTTCGGCCTCGGCACAGAACTTAGAAAAACCTTCCGCGCGGAAATCTGATGGCGCTCCCTTAGACTTAACAGTCCGAATGTTCTTGCGGGGAGAAGCACCCGAACTCTTTCGCTACGCGGGTCCCCTCATTTCTTGCTCACACCGAAGAATCCGAGCGCGGCGCCGGCAAACAAGCTATCGAGTGACAAGACAATCGTGGCCAGCATAGAGCTCCTCCTCAAAACAGATTCCGCTGTGTCTCTGGGCCGACGAAATCACTCAGTCGCCCAAGGCGTACTGAATCATCTCTCGAAGCCCAAAAACGCCATTGACCTTGAGTTTGTCAGGTTCCCACAGTGGATTCAGGCCGACAAAGGAACTTGAATCGGCTAGCAGTAACCCCACAAAGGTTTCCGCCACGATTCGTCCACCCACGGGACCAAGCTTTCTCGTCTTGATTGGTTTGTCGCCCTGGAGTGTCTTCACAACAACGGTCGACTCCACCGTCTCCGCCAGAACGTAAGTCCAGAGCGGACAATTCTGCGTGAAAGATTTTTTATCTCCGATATCGTTTATGTTCCCGACAATGTCGGCTTTATCTCCGGTGAATTTTCCA
>Ga0126373_10002604_pt1 | contig 13333 bp, 11 predicted proteins | sample PanSoiMetPlot_11_FD_92545 | JGI IMG/M metagenome (GOLD analysis project Ga0126373, IMG submission 92545) | Tropical forest soil microbial communities from Panama - MetaG Plot_11 | ecosystem: Environmental > Terrestrial > Soil > Tropical forest > Bulk soil | place: Panama | collected 2016-02-17
ACCCCGGTGACCACGATCGGGCAGGCTTACTCGTGCATCTTCGACCACTACTACGCCGCGGCCACCCTCGATGACCGGGGGCTGCTGGCCGCGTCGTTCGCCGGGCTGACCCAGCAACTCGACCGGCTCGGCCTGGACCAGCCCGGCGCCACCCTGCCCGCACTGACCGGCAACCACGACAGCGACTGGACCCGCTTCGCCGCCGTCTACCAGCGCATCACCGGCAAGCTGCCCACCAAGGCGGTCCGCCAGCAGGCCGCCGAGGCCACCGTGACCGCCATGGTCAAGGCCCTGAACAACAACCACAGTTACTGGTTTAAGCCGGGGCCCCTCCCGCCGGGCTGCCACCACGGCTTCTGCCCGCCTTACGGGCTGGGTCTCTTCACCTCGCCCGACGCGTTTCGGGCGCAGCGAAACCCGGGCGCGGCGCTGCCGCCGCTGTATGTCAACTTCGTCGATCCAGGATCCCCTGCCGCCCGGGCCGGGGTCCGGCCCGGCGACGTGATCACCAAGGTTGACGGCTCGGCGCCGTTCACCGACGGGATGTACTCCCCCGGCGTCACGAACCTGCTCTACCAGCAGTACCCGCAGCGGCAAACGGTGCGGACCACCCTGCGCTGGCCGGTCACCGGCGCCACCCGCACGATCACCCTCACCCCGGCCACCTACTACCCTCCCCGCTGCCCGCAGTGTGCACTGGTGCCGTCGAGGCTGCTGGCCGGGCACATCGGCTACCTGCAACTGGGCGGGTTCGACCCCACCGCCGGCAGCGAGGTCCTGGCCGCGATCTCGAAACTAGAGAAGAAGGCCACGCTGCGCGGGATCATCCTGGACCTGCGCGGCAACATCGGCGGCGCGCCCGCCGGGATCGCCGGGGTGGCCGGCCTGCTCGAGCACGGTAAACCCTGGGGTTACAGCTGCCGCCCCCTCACCGGCACCTGCACCGCCGAATACCCCAACAGTAAGAAGCCGCTGCTGCACCTGCCGCTGGCCGTGCTGACCGACCGCGCCTGCGTCTCGGCCTGCGACCAGTTCGCCGCCGCGGTCAAGGACCTGCACCTGGGCACGCTGATCGGCACCCGCACCGCCGGCGCCACCGGCGCCACCGCGGTCTTCGGGCCCATCCTCAACGACGGCAGCGCCCTCAACCTGACCACCAGGACCTTCCTCGCCGCCGGCCACGAGATCATCGACACGATCGGCGTCGCACCCGATTACTACCTCCCGCTGACCGCCAAGGACGTGGCCACCGGCCACGACCCCGACATCGCCAAGGCCCTGGCCGTGCTCGGCCGCTGACCGTGCACCCGCCGCCCCGCACCGCCGCAGGACAGTGCGGCCGGGAGGGGCAGCGGGCCCGGCCGGGTAACAGCCCGTAGGCGATCACGCAGATAGTAAGCCAGATAAGGAGACAACACGATGAGAATGTCCCTGGCCCGCCTGCGGGCCAGTGCCGCCCTGCCGGCCGCCGCCATCACCGCGGCCGTGCTGCTCGCGGCGGGCTGCAGCGGTGGCGGCAGCGGGGCCACGCCAGGTGCGGGCACCGCCGCAGCCGGGCCCACCGTGCAGCAGGCGGATTCGTTCGCCGCCTGCATGCGCAGCCACGGGGAGCCGAACTTCTACGTGGAGGGGAAGGGGGACGCCAACGCCAGTCCCAGTCCCAGCGGCAACACCCCGGTGGTAACGGTCGGCGGATGGTGGTTCACCGGTGCCAGCGCGCGGTCGGCGCAATTCCAGTCAGCCATGAAAAGCTGTCAGCACCTCCTACCGATGAAGGCGCCGTCCCAGGCCACGCTGCACAAGCAGTTCGTCCAGGCGCTCAGGTCCGCCGCGTGCATGCGCTCCCACGGGTACCCGGACTGGGCGGATCCGAAGATGGGCGGCGGGGGGATCATGATCCCCCTCCCGCCGGCGGGAGTGGACACCAGCACGCCGCAGTACCGGAAGGCCGCGAAGACCTGCGGGGTGTCAGGCCCATGACCGGGGCCAGTTTTTCTGCGGTCCGCGACACACAGCAGGCGGGCCGGATGACCGGCGCCTGAGTGAAGGGTGGATAAGGCTATGAGCAGTACCGAAGCCCGGGACCAGGCCGTGAGCGGCGGCCCAGTTGAGCCGGCCCGGCGGGCCGGCGCGGATGAGCACGCCGCCCGGTCGCACCGCCGCGGGCAGCGGTGGCTGGCCGCCGTCGCGGTGGTTGTGATCATCGTGGCGGGTGTGGCGGTGGCCGCGGATGAGGGCGCGTTCAGCAAGAAGGGCACGCCCGCGGCGGGCACGGCGAACAAGGGGTACGCCACGTCGGTGTTTACCGTGCAGCGGGAGTCGCTGACCTCGCAGTCGCTGCAGGACGCAACGCTCGGGTACGCCGGGTCATACACGGTGCGGGGCCAGGGCAGCGGCGCGCTGACCTGGCTGCCGTCGGCCGGGCAGGTGATCCGGCAGGGGCAGGTGCTGTACCGCGTCGATAACGGCACCCCGGTGGTGCTGCTGTACGGCAGGGTTCCGGACTGGCGGGCGATGTCGGAAGGGAGTACCGGCGCGGATGTGACCCAGCTCAATCACGACCTGGTGCACCTGGGCTACGCCCACAGCGCGGACATCAGCGCATTGGGCTGGGACTACTACTCCTGGGAGACCAGCGACGCCGTGCGGGCGCTGGACAAGCACCGGGGGGTGCCGGACCCGCCGGGGTCGCTGGCGCTGGGGTCGGTGGTGTTCGGGCCCCGGGCGCTGCGGGTCAGCAACGTGCAGGGCAGCCTGGGCGGCCCGGTGTCCGGGCCGGTGCTGGCGGCGACCTCAGACCGGCACGTGGTGACGATCAGCCTGGACGCCGCCCAGCAGTCCGAAGTCAAGGCCGGGGACACGGTGACGGTCACATTGCCGGACGGATCCACGACACCGGGGGTGATCTCCTCCGTCGGCAAGGTCGCCTCCGGTTCGGGCAGTTCGGCCAAGATCCCGGTGCACGTCAGGCTCACCCACCCATCGGCGGCGGGGAGCCTGGACCAGGCGCCGGTGACGGTGGCGATCACCACCAGCAGTGTGACCGACGTGCTGGTGGTGCCGGTAGATGCGCTGCTGGCCCAGGCCGACGGGGGGTATGCGGTGGAGGTGATCAGCGGCCGCAGCCATCATCTGGTCAAGGTGACGGCCGGGCTGTTTGACGACGCCGCCGGGCTGGTGCAGGTGTCCGGGAACCTGGCACCCGGGCAGCGTGTGGTGGTGCCGGGCCTATGAGCACCCGACGTGAGGCCACCGCGGTGGCCGGGGCGGCACCACCGCCCGCGGGCGGGCCGGTGCTGGAGCTGGACCGGGTGACCAAGGTGTACCCGGGGTCGCCGCCGGTGACCGCGCTGGATCGGGTGAGCCTGGCCGTGGCGGCCGGCGAGCTGGTCGCGGTGCTCGGCCCGTCCGGATCCGGCAAGACCACGCTGCTGCACCTGGCCGGCACGCTGGACCGGGCCAGCACCGGGACGGTGCGGGTGACCGGGCTGGACGTGGCCGCGCTGACCGACCGGGAGCTCGCCGGTCTTCGGGCGTCCTCGATCGGGTTCGTGTTTCAGCAGTTCTTCTTGGCCGAACACCAGAAGGTGATCGACAACGTGGCCGAGGCGCTGCTGTACGCGGGCACGCCGCTGGCCACCCGGCGGGAGCTGGCCGCTGCGGCGCTGGCCCGGGTGGGGCTGGGGCACAAGCTGTCGGCCCGGCCGACCCAGCTGTCGGGTGGGGAGCGGCAGCGGGTGGCGATCGCCCGCGCGCTGGCCGGCGCCCCGCAGGTCGTGCTGGCCGACGAGCCCACCGGCAACCTCGACTCCGCCACCGGGGCCACCATCCTCGGCCTGCTGGACGAGCTGAACGCGGCCGGCACCACGATCATCGTGGTCACCCACGACCAGGCCATCGCCGCCCGGATGCGCCGCCAGGTGCGGATGCTGGACGGGCACATCATCTCCGACAGCGCAGCCAGCGGCGACGGCGCCGCCGGCCGGGCCGCCGCGGCGGCGCTGGTGGCCGGCGCGGCGGGAGAACGGCTGGCCGGCTGGGATCTCCGACGGCCAGAAGGGGGCACGTCATGACCGCACCACCCGCCACCGCCCCGCCGCGCGGGCACCGTCCCGCGCCGCGGCCGGCCGCCGCCCGGCTGCGGCCCGCCGACCTGGCCCGCCTCGCCGCGACCGGGCTGCGCACCCGCAAGCTGCGCGCCGGCCTGTCCGCGCTGGGCATCGCGATCGGGGTGGCCGCGATCGTCGCCGTGCTCGGCCTGTCCGCCTCCTCGGCGGCCGGGCTGAACGCCGAGATCGCCGCGCTCGGCACCAACCTGCTCACCGTGCAGAACGGGCAGACCCTCACCGGCGGCATCGCCGAGCTGCCGCTGGCCGCCGCCCGGATGATCGGCCGGCTGCCCGGCGTCTACCAGGTGCAATCCACCGGCTCCATCACCGCCAGGGCCTACCGCAGCCCGCTCATCCCCAGCGTGCACACCAACGCGCTCACCGTGGACGCGGCCACCCTCGCCCTGCCCGCCACGGCCGGCACGTCGCTGGCCCAGGGCCGGTACCTGAACGCCGCCACCCGCAACGAGCCGGTCTGCGTGCTCGGCGCGGCCGCCGCCCAGCTGCTCGGCATCGACAAGGTCTTCCCCGGCGAGCGGATCTGGATCACCAGCGCCAACGGCGGCGGCATGTGGCTGTACGTGGCCGGGATCCTCAAACCCGACATCCTGTCCCCCAACATCGACTCCTCGGTGCTGGCCGGCTACCCGTTCGCGCAGAAGTACCTCGGCTTCGACGGGCACCCCACCACGATCTACCTCAAGGCCACCACCGGCCAGGTCAGCCGGGTGGACAGCCTGCTCGCCGCGCAGGCCTACCCCGAAGACCCCAGCTCGGTCGACGTCTCCCAGCCGTCGTCCGCGCTCGTCGCGCAGGCCGACGCCAAGGCGACGTTCAACACCCTGTTCCTCGGCCTGGGCGCGGTCGCGCTGCTGGTCGGCGCCATCGGGGTGGCCAACATCATGGTCATCTCGGTGCTGGAACGCCGGTCCGAGATCGGGCTGCGCCGCGCGCTGGGCGCCACCCGGGGCCACATCCGCACCCAGTTCCTGTCCGAGGCGATCGTGCTCGCCCTGGCCGGCGGCGCGGCCGGCGTCGGCGCCGGCATCGCCGCCACCGCCACTTACACCCACGTCAAGGGCTGGGCCACCGCCATCCCCATCGACGCCTGGGCCGGTGGCCTGGCCGCCGCGCTCGTTATCGGCGCCCTCGCCGGCCTGCTCCCCGCACTCAAGGCCGCCCGGCTCTCACCCACCGAAGCACTCTGGACCATCTGACCCGGCCGCGCCGCAGCCGGATGGCTCGGTACCGGTGGCATGGCCTTGCTCATTGGCGGGCGTTGGCCTGCCAGCGGATTCGAGCCTTTCCCATCACCGGCTGGCCTGGATCGGTGACGACGCCGTTCGGCTCAGCAATGCGGCCGGGAGGGGCAGCGGGCCCGGCCGGGTAACAGCCCGCAGGCGATCACGCAGACGCCGTCCGAACCGGACACAGCAACCACACCAGCTGGCCGCAACGGGCCGCACCAGCCCCGCCGCAACCCAACGGAGGGCATCATCATGCGCTACCTGAGAATCCCGCGCCGACCCGCCGCCGCGCTGGCCGCCCTGGCCGCCGCCGCATCCGGGCCCCGGGGCCAGCGGCCAGCCCGCCGCGGTGCTCACTCAAACCGCCGCCCGGCGACTAGACCAGGCCGACCACGATGACTGCGATATCGCGGGGTCGGCCGGGCTCGTCGAGCGAGAGGCACAGCTGTGGTCGGCCCTGATCTAGCGGCCAGCGGGCCTGCGTCGGGCGGCACAGCCGCTCGTCGAATTCGACCGCCATCCCGAGCAGTCGCTCGAGGCGCATGTGGGCGGTTGGCCGTGCGGCAACGTGCACCAGCGTCGGCCGCAGGAACACGCTCGGTTCGCAAAAAATTACCCCCATTGCCAGGCGGCAGCGGTGGACGGCCTTGCAGCACGGTTCGCTGGAGACGAGCACCGGCCAGCACGCCCGGCGGCCCGTGACGGAACTAAATAAACGGACTTGAATGGGATATTGATGGGCCGCGTTAAAGATCCCGACATTTTAGCGATCAGCTGTCATTGAACATGCACTCTCACCGTTGATCGACACGGATTGTGAACAGCGCCTTGTAATCTAACCTCAGCTCGCTAGGGCCGGTGCCAGTCCGCAGGTCATGAGGAGGTCAAAAGGACCAGGCAGGCTTGATGGTAGGCGGCCTGGACGGTCGGGATCGAATCGATGCGGATGCGCTCGTCGGTGCCGTGCAGGCCCTGGTATTTGACACCGAACCCGGCGGTCGCCTCGATGCCGAGACCACAATCGCCTATTACGACCAGGCCACCAGTTCTTGGATCGACGACGGCAAAGCGGTCATGTATTACCGGCTCACAGCATTCGGGCAACCGCCAATCTACGGCAATGTAGACCAGGAGCGCGCAGAAAATCACTCGGTTCTGCCGTATCTTAACGCGCGATCGGTAAGGGATAGCTAAGGGACAGCAATTGGCTTGCACCTCGTAGCTATTCAGCCGTGGCGGCGTGCGCAGCTGTTCTGTGACGGTTGATCTTCCTCTTTGTCATTGAGTCTTGCTCGTCCCGAGGGTTCTGCCACTACGGGTTTGCGGGACGTGCCTCGCCGATGACCCAGTCATCGCCGTCCCGGTGGGTGCGGCTTTGCCAGCCGAGCTGGCGCAGCCGGGCCTGCAGCTGGGCGGGGTGGATGAAGACTTTGACCAGGCGGTGCTCGGAGCTGTCGCCGAGCCGCCGGTGGATGATTTCGTCGCTGCCCGCGGCGTAGTCCTCCTTGCCGCGGGCGTCTGGGTGCTCGTCGACGAAGAGCACCCGGCCGTGCCCGGTGACCAGGGCGCGCAGCTGCCGCCAGAATTGCCCGAACCGGCTGGCCGGCACGTGCGAGAGCCAGAACGCGAAGAAGATGGTGTCGAACCACGCTGCCGCCTGCCAGGTGAACACGTCGGCGACCTCGAACCTGACGTTGGCGGCCGTGACCCGGCCGCGCGCGATGTCGATCATTTCAGGGGCGGCGTCGATGGCTGTCACCGTGGCTGCCGCCTCCGCGAGCGCGGCGGTCCACGCGCCCGTTCCGCAGGCGATCTCCAGCACCTTCCCGGCGGGCCGCAGCGTGGCCATGATCCGGGTGATGCGGGCCCGCGCCGCGTCCGGGTCCGGATAGGCGGTCACGTCGTACTCGCCGGCCCGGCGGCGGTAGTAGGCCAACTGCCCGGCGAGCAGGTCATCGCCAGCGGTCACGTCATGGCCTTCGGGAGGTGGCACGGCACTGCTCACAGTCCGCACGATAATGGCCGGGGCCACCATGAACCGCGCACCGGGCTCGCCGGGGCCGCACCCCAGGCTGGGCAAGGTTCACCGGCCGCCTGGAACTTGGCCAGTATCGGCTCCTTGTCGGGCAGCAGTTCGCCACCCAAGATTCCTTTCCTTCCCCCAGGTCGGCGCCCAGCCCCCGGGGGACGATTGCTGACACGGGGCACCAGCCCGCTGCAATCGTGATGTTGCAGGGCGTGCCGGCTGGATCTTTGTGAAAGATCGCTGATCATGGTGACTTGTGCCGGAGATGCCGCCGCCTGGGGAGCTGGGGTGGCTGCGCTCAGTACGGGCCGGGGGTGCATGCCGGGGCGGCGCTGGCGGTCTGCGCGCATTACCTGCCGGTCACCCGGGCTGTGTCGCTGGTGGCTGCTTACACCGGGGTGAGGGTCTCCACGGGATTCATGGCCGGAATCCGCGGCAAGACCGCGGCCAGGCTCGGCCCGTTCCTGGACCGGGTCCAGGCGCTGCTGCGCACCGCCGGGGTACTCTACGCCGACGAGACGCCCGCCCGCGCGGACGGGCGCCTGCACTATGTGCATGTGGCCTGCACCGAGTTCCTCACCGCGCTACACACCGGCGGGCGGTCCGCCGACGACATCGACGCCGGCGGGGTGCTCCCCGGTTACACCGGCACGATCGTCCGTGACGGCTACGCCGGCTATGACCACCTCGGCGACGCGCTGCACGCCTGGTGCGGCGCACACGGCCTGCGCGACCTCAAGGGCCTGTATGAGTTCGACCCCGAAGGCCAGCTCTGGGCCCGGTCCATGGCCGACCTGCTGATCTGGGCGAACAAGCAGGCCACCGCCGCCCGCGCCGCCGGGCAGGCCCGGCTGCCCGAAGACCAGCTCGCCGAGATCCGCTCCTGGTACCGCGGCGCGGTCGCCAAAGGCATCACCGACAACCAGCACCGGCGCGCCAAGACAGCCCGCGATGGGATGCGGCTGGCCCGCCGCTTCCGCGACCACCAAGACATGATCCTGCGGTTCGCCACCGACCTGGCCGTCGGGTTCACCAGCAACCAGGCCGAACGCGACGTCCGCCCCGTCAAGGTCCAGCAACGCACCTCCGGCGGAGCCTGGCGCACCCTGCAAGGCCTCGCCGACTTCGCGATCGTCCAGTCCTACCTGTCCACCGCCGCCAAATGGGGCATCGACGCCCTCGAAGCGCTCACCCAGCTATTCACCACCGGCCCCTGGCTACCAGCCGCCATCCGCCCCGGCTGAATAGCTACTGCACCTCTCGGCCGCCCATAAACGAATAATCTGCGCGCAACCGTGGGCTCATAGATCAGCCTCGTCAGCCGCGCGCGTGTAACCGCCGTTAGGGGCGCCCGCCGGGATCGAGTTCGGGTAGGCGGCGGCCATGCAGATCAGGACTTTATGTGGTTGTGGCCGGAGGGCGAGGGGAATCTCAATGATCCACCCGGTGCATGGTGCCCCAGATGGTGCTCCGCCGCGCCGACGGGGAGCGGCAGGTATCTGAGCCGCCTGGCCGGGTCTCGTGTTTATCCCGGATGGCTGCCTGCTGGGGACCTTCGTCCCTGGTCCTGGGGACGTTCTTCTCTAGGCGCGTGTACAGGGCGGCTGATGATGGGCGTTGCTGGGCTTCGGGTGCACCATGCGGTGCGGGTAAGGCCGCGTCGCGGCCGCGGCGTGGGGAGGGGGCCTCTCATGAGATGCTCTGTTCGGCGGCTGCTGGCTGGCTGTGCCGTGATTTGCGCCACGGCGGCTGCTGTCCTGGCGGCGCTGTTGGCCCTCCCGGGGACTGCGCGTGCGCAGTCGGGTCCGGCGTGGATCGCCAGCTACGACATCGCCATCACCATTCAGCACGACGGGGCCAGCCTGGTTACCGAGCAGATCGTCTACGACTTCGGCGGCCAGCAGCGCCACGGGATCTTCCGCCAGATCCCGGTCCGGTTCAGCTATAACTCCAGCTACGACCGGGTCTACCCGGTCACCGTCTTGTCGGTCCGGTCGCCGGACGCCCCGTCCCAGTACACGGTCTCCGACACCGGCTCATCGGTCACGATCCGGATCGGGGACCCCAGCCGGACCATCACCGGCCAGCACACCTACCAGATCAGGTATCTGGTCCGCGGCACGCTCAATAGGTTCGCCGACCACGACGAGCTTTACTGGAACGCCATCGGCGGCCAGTGGGAGGTCCCGATCGGCCGGGCGACGGTCCGGGTGACCGCGCCGGGGACGGTGACCCGGGCCGCCTGCTACGCCGGGCCGCTGGGCTCCAGGGCCTCGTGTGACCGGGCCCACATCGCGGGAACGACCGCCACCTTCACTGAGTCCAGCCTCGACCCGCACGAGTTTCTCACCGTGGTGGTGGGATTCCCGAAGGGCCTGGCCGCGCCGCCGCGGCCGATGCTGGCGGCCCGGTGGAGCCTGCAGCGAGCCTTTGCGGTCACCCCGGCGTCGGCTGGCATCTCCGCTGCCCTCCTCGCGGTTTTCGCGGTACTTGGGACGATGATCGTGGTCAGGCGCCGGGACCTCCGGCACCCCCGTCCTGCCGCCCAGCTTGCTGGCACCACGCCAGCACAAGCGCAAGAGGTTGTGCCGCTTTCCGGGCGCGACCTGCCCGCCATGGAATCAGCGCCCCCCGCAGGTCTGCGGCCCGCCCAGGCCAGCACGCTGCTTGACGGCGTGGTGAAGGCCCGTGACATCACCGGCACGGTCGTCGATCTGGCGGTCCGCGGATATCTGCGGATAGAGGACATTTCCTCGGTCGCACGGCGGGACTGGCGGCTCACCCGGCTCGGCAAGACCGGCGGCCTCCTGCTCTACGAGCAGAAACTCCTCGATGGCCTGTTCGCGGGCACCATGAAAGACCCCGACCCCGACGCCGAGCCCGACTCCGACGCCGAGCCCGACTCCGGCCCGGGCACAGCGTCAATACAGCTTTCCGATCTCGGCGCCGAGTTCGCGGCGGCGCTCAAGGACGCCCGGGACGCCCTCTACAGCAGCATGACCGGCCAGGGCTGGGTCACCGAGCACGAGGACCAGGTCGCCGACATGACCGCCGCCGCCCTTTCCAGCAGCGTGACCAGCCGGGGCTGGTTCACTGCCCGGCCCGACCAGGTCCGCCGCAGCTGGCGCACCGGGGGGATCATCATGTTCGCCATCGGGGTGATAGCGGTCATAGTGACGGCAGCCAACACCCAGTTCGCGCTCGCGCCGGCCCCGCTGGTCTTGGCCGGCCTGGTGATGGTCGGCTGCGCCCGCCGGATGCCGGTGCGCACCGCAGAAGGCAACGACCTGGCCCGCCGGGTGCTCGGCTTCCGCAAGTGGCTGGTGATCAGCGCCGCAGGACAAGCCCGCCCCGCCGCGCAGCCAGCCACGCTGTACGACTACCTGCCCTACGCGATCGCGCTCGGCTGCACGCAGGAATGGGCCGGCCTAACCGCCGCCCTGGCCGGGGCTGACCAGCCGGGCCAGGCGCCACAGTGGTACCAGGGCCAGGGCGTATTCTCACCGCACAGCCTCGCCTCGCTCTCGCGTTCCGCCTACTACTTCTCCTACCCGCACAACATCGCGGTAGCGACCGGGCGGGTCGTCAGCGGACTGGCCAGCAGCGGATCAGCCTCCGGCAGCAGCGGATTCGGCGGCGGCTACTCCGGCGGGGGAGGCGGCGGAGGCGGCGGCGGATCCTGGTAAGCGGGCACCCCCGCAGGCCGGCGCTGCGCAGCTCCCGGCCATGGGCTCTGAGGGGTTGGGGTTCGGGCATGCGGCTGGGTGCAACGCGCCGATGATCTGGATCGAGGACGAAAACGACGCCGTGAACTGGCTGTGGTACTGCACCCCCGCGTATCGGGACGAGGATTGCCTGCCCCCGGCGCAGCGGCACAGTGGCACGTGGCAGGAGCAGCTGTGGGGGGGCGCGCGGCGCGACCCTGCCCGGTTTCGTCTCGGCGCCGTTCCCTCCTGGGGCGATGATCCGCCCCGGTTCGTGTCTCTATCTCGCTGGCCGGCGCTGCAGGCATACTGCCAGGCGGCTTGGCCAGCATTCCCTGACTGGTTCGCCATGGCACGGCTCAAAATGATCCCACCGGCCATGGCGGCGCACCTGCACCGTGCCGTCCGGCAGGCTATCCAGGTGATGGGCGCTGATCAGCGGGTGCGCCTGCAGATCGTGGCACTCACCGTGGAGCGCGCCCTGATCGAGGAGCCAGGCAGGGCAGTCATAGCCCGGGCTTGCTGCGCACCGAAGACCGCTTCGGCCGCTGGCTGAACCAGTTCGTCACCCAAAGCCCCTCATTAGGAGAGGGGGCGCTGTTCGGAAATCGGCGCGCACGACAAGCCATAGGGTAGCATTTCTGTCTTCGATTGCGACGACGCGCCCCGTGGCGGTGGTGTTGTGAGCTGGGCATTATAGCTACCGGCCGCGAAACCGCCGTTTGCTTGTAGCGTCAAGCACGCTCATCCGGCGTGATGGCTGGTACTGCAACCCGCAGAACCGGTGGATCTGCGTGCGTCCGCCCGTCGGGCCCGCCCAGTAAACGACTACGACAGAATCGGCGTTTAGCGCTCCCGGAATCCAGTCTGGACGATGATCAGCCGGGCTGCCTATGCCGGATGAACATACCGAAGGGTACATAAGCATTCGTTCGGCCAGGTGGCCGCCGTTTACTCACATCATGCATGAGCGTGGCTTTCTCAGCCGCGCTGTCTGCCCGAAGCCCTTCCCGGTGGTAGCAGGTGACGGTGGGCGTTCATGGCGGGCGTTATGGGCTGTCGCTCATGATGCGGTCGTAGGTGCGGCGGGCGCGGGCGCTGCGGGCGCTGGCACCGTAGCGGCGCAGCATCTGCGGGGAGGTCCAGCCGTTCAGCTCCATCAAGTCGCCCTCGGGCCCGCCCCGGTCCAGCCAGGTGTGGCTGAAGTGGTGCCGGAACCGGTGCGGATACACCGTCACCCCGCACTGGCGGCCGCTGCGGGCGATCATCTGGTAGATGCCGTTGGCGGTCATCTGCCCGCGGTTGTTCACTCCCAGCCACAGCTGCGGACGCCAGGCCTGCACGTGCCGGGCCCGGGCCCGGAGGTACCGGTCCAAAGTGCGCGCGGCCGAGTGGCTGATCTTGACGATCCGGGCCTTGTGGTTCTTGCCCCGGACGGTGATCTCCCGCTGCCACAGATCCAGGTCGCTACGGTGTGTGTCCTGCGGGTCGTAGCGGATCCCGGCGAGTTCGGCCAGCCGGATACCGGCCGACCGGAATACCGCGATGATCGCGGCGTCGCGGCGCTGGGCGAAGCCGCGGCCCGCGCAGGCCTGCTCGAGTTTCGATAGTTCTCCGCTGGAGAACACCGGGACGAGCTTCTCGGTGACCTTCGGCGGGCGCAGCCCGGCCGTCGGGTCGGGCAGGTCTTCCTCCCCGGCCCACCATTTTGAAGAACTGCTGCAGGGCCCGGTACTGGTTGCTGGCGTAGGAGCTGCTGTAACGGCCCAGCAGCCACACCATCCACCGCTGGATATCCGGCCCGGTGACCTGCTCCCACCTAGTCCGCAACGTGCGCGGAATCAGGTGCGCCGCGGCGAACCACTGCACCGCCTCGGTGTAATTCCGGACCGTCTTGGCGGCCTTGCCCTCAGCGCACAGGGCAAGCTGGAACGAGCTGATCTCGGGCTGGAACACCCCGGCCGCGAGCGGCTTGCGTTTCCGGGAACGCAGCTTCGGCGCGTCCATAGTTTGCCTCTCTTCCCGCCAGCAGGCTGCGTCGCAGCCCTGTGCAGGCCAGCGTTTCCGCTGGTCAGAGAGTTCTGGTAAAGACATCGATCGCGTCATCGCTTTCGCTCTCTTCCTGCGGTTTCTGCAGGTGAGAGGGCTAGCGGATGGCCTGAGGAGCGGTGGTCAGGGGCGGGGTCGAACCGCCGACCGTCCGCTTTTCAGTTCGTCTGTGGGGATTCTGTGGGGATCACAGACGGA
>Ga0126373_10002605_pt1 | contig 13330 bp, 12 predicted proteins | sample PanSoiMetPlot_11_FD_92545 | JGI IMG/M metagenome (GOLD analysis project Ga0126373, IMG submission 92545) | Tropical forest soil microbial communities from Panama - MetaG Plot_11 | ecosystem: Environmental > Terrestrial > Soil > Tropical forest > Bulk soil | place: Panama | collected 2016-02-17
AAACACTGTGCAGACCGTGATGCAAGACGCGAGAAAGAGTTAGTAGAATCAACTACATGCATTTTCTGAAGCAATCGGCAGGTCGCGGGTTCAAGTCCCGCCCTCGGCTCCATTTTTTTCTAAATCCCGCGAAATCAATTAGTTGACCTTTTCATTTTCTGTAGCCGCTGAGATCTTGTGAACATTTAGTGAACAAAACTTCAGCGATTTTGTCGACCGCACGCCGCTGCGCTTGTGGAATGGCGTGCGTGTAGACGTTAAGTTAATCGGGACTTGGCGATATAGCCGGTTCATGGGGGCGCGCATGTATCGCCGCCGCTCGCCTTCCAAGTTGGACTGTCACTTGAACGTATTTCTCTGGATGCTTCGTAACCTCCAAATACCGGTCTCGTAGCACTTTGTAGCAGGTTAGAGCATATGGGCCCACCAGCTTGCCTCGTTTTTGGGAAGTCTCGAATAGTTCCAACTGTGCTTTATACGCGGAAAGTTCGTTTCCGGACTGTCGCGAGTGTACGAATTCATGGTAAATCGACGTGAGCAAGACGAAAATGGCGTCCTCGTTTCCCCGCTTCCATTCGCGCTGTGCCCTCAGATACCAATCGTCGCCCGGCGTAAGTGGGTTGATGATTAAGGGAAAGTTTTGAATACTCAGCATCTCTCGGCTTGTCAGCCACTTCGTCTGTTCGGTATTGAGATCAGCGTAAAAATCTTTCGGCTGGATGACAAAAATCACACCGTTCTCGGTCAGCGGAGTGTCCGGGAATTCCCGCCGCCAAGCTGAAAGCACCGCCATGAGAAACGGCGGGAGGAGCTTGCCAGTTATCGCATACGAGTCTTGTGGCGGAGGCTCCGGCAAATCGAGGAGCTTTGTCACGGGAACTGCAACACTATCCAGCGAAGCATTGACTTCTCGCTCGGCGTTAGACTTCACTGAGAGTTTGTCGGCACTACTCGTAGCTGGTGTCGCTGCAGCTACTGGGCCCTGCCATTTGTTTTGGAATTCGGCAGATGCCCGCCGGTTAGCTATGACCAGGAATAGGAGAACCGAAATCACACCAAGGACTTTCACTACAAGCCTTTGCCAAGAACGATCCGCGAGTTTGCTACCATAGTTCGCCCACATAAGCGGGAGACTCATTTATTGCGCGGAGAGGCGGCTTGAACTAGACTGCCGGGCAGAACGGCCTTCTGAACCGCCGCTGCGCTCTCTCCGCTGTAGGTGTAGTCCCGTTGCGCTTCAGAAGTCCTTCCGAAGTTGTGGGAATTTTCTGGAAAGATTCTTACCAGTCCTATGGCCCAGGAAACAAAGCGCTTCTACGATTTCGGACCATTCCGTTTCGACCCCGCAGAGCGACTCCTGTTGCGGCACGGAAGGCCCGTTCCTCTCGCCCCTAAGACAACCGACACTTTATTAGTGCTCATTCAGAATGCTGGTCATCTTGTGGAAAAAGACGACCTCATCAAAAGGGTTTGGCCGGATACCTTCGTCGAGGAAGGCAACCTTAACAAGAATATTTCTGTCCTCCGGAAAGCCCTTGGCCAGTGGGATGGCGGGCTGGAATACATCGAGACTGTTCCCAGGCGTGGCTACCGATTTGTCTTTCCGCCGCCAGAAGAACAACAGAGTCCTCCTCAACAGGAAGAAGTTGCTGAAGCAGGGGCTTCTCCGGTCTCCATTCCTGCACATAGGCGCCTTCCGAAACTTGCCGCAGCAATAATTGCCAGCGGCTTTACTCTCGCCCTTACTTTCTTCCTGATCTGGAAAATCCGCCCGGGGAATGCCTCAAGAGGTATGGCGACGTCAATACGCTCTTTGGCCGTTCTTCCCCTAGAGAATCTATCCGGAGACGCTTCCCAGGACTATTTCGCCGATGGAATGACCGACGCCCTGATTACAGACTTAGGTCAGATCAGCGCATTGCGAGTTATTTCCCGTACTTCTTCCATGCAGTACAAAGGAGCACACAAATCCCTCCCGCAAATTGCACGAGAGTTGAATGTTGACGCCGTTGTAGAAGGCACAGTATTGCGGTCCGGTGAGCGAATGCGTGTGACCGCCCAGCTTATCCACGCTTCTACGGATCGCCATTTGTGGGCGCAGGAATTTGAAGGTGATTTGCGCGATATCTTGGGATTGCAAAACCAGATAGCGCGCGCTGTAGCTGACGAGATTCGTGTGAAGCTTACCCCGGAGCAAAAGTCGTTGTTATCGGGCGTTCGTATGCTGAATCCCGAAGCGCATGAGGCGTATCTTCGGGGTTTTTATGCCGTGCCGACGATAGATGGATTCCAGGAAAAGATCAGGGACTTTAACCGTGCCATCGAATTGGACCCCACATACGCTATGGCCTACGTAGGCGTGGCGAACTCTTACATCCAACTCGGTCATATGGTTGCCTTGCGTCCGCAGGAAGCTTTTCCCGCAGCCAAGGTCGCCGCTCTGAAGGCCATCGCTCTTGATGACAACCTCGCCGATGCGCATGAGGCCCTTGGTACCGTGGCATTCCTTTACGATTGGGAATTTGAGCGGGCTGAGAAGGAGTTTCGCCGCGCGATTGAGCTGAATCCCAATTCCGCGGACGCCCATGCTGGCTACTCAGATTTTCTTGCGGCCATGGGGCGCGGAGACGAAGCAATCTCGCAACGTAAGAAGAACATCGAAAACGACCCGCTATCCGTTGAGGCGATTGCAGAGCTTGCAAGAGTTCTGTACTGGACGCGCCACTATGACGAAGCCATTACCGAAGCCCGTAAGGTGTTAACGATTGGACCCGATCTCCTGCGTGCCGATGTGTTTCTCGGGCTTTCCCTCGTGCAGAAAGGTGAATTCCCCGAGGCTCTTGTGGAACTCGAACACTCCGTGAGCCTTTGGAGGGATGACTCTTGGATTGGCTTTGTGGCTTACGCGAAGGCGGCTTCGGGGGATAAAGCTGGCGCGTACAGAATACTGGGAGATCTGGAACGGCGATCGAAGAAACACTACGTATCACCGTGGTGGCTGGCGAGCATCTATTCCGGAGTCGGGAATAAGGAAAAGGCGCTCTTTTTTCTCGAAAGAGCTTATGAAGGAAGGGAGCATGATTTGGTCTTTTCCAAGGCGTGGCCTATGTTCGATAACTTGCGCCAGGATGCTCGTTATCGAAACCTTATGAAGAGAGTGGGACTTCCTGACTAGTGCCTAGGCCGTGCTCAGGTTCCGCTTGAATCAGTCAATACGATAGTGCTTCGACTCGCGAGTCACCCTGCTCGAATATCATTCTGTAACGAGAGCGAGTTAAGCGCGGTTGCCCCCTAACCATTCTGCTCAACTATCGAAAAGAGACCATAACGCTGAACGCCATCGACGTCGTCGACGGAAAACTGGGCGGGCTGCGCATGCGGATTGCCCTTCCTTTCGTTCTGAATGCAAATTACGATGCCCTTGTCGCGGATGGAAAGGACAATGTCCTCCTGGCGATTACGGGGCAGACTGGCGATGGAATCGCTGTGATCGATTTGACCTCCTTGCCCGAATCCTTGTCTCCCTTCTCCACGGCTTCACAATCTGCGGCGCTTCCCAGGGCACGATGGACCTCAAAGGTGACGGTATCAATGGAGGAAATCGCTGTGCGAAAATCCAGAAGTCGGCGTTCTACGCGAATCTCCACAAGCCCGCAGCACATTGCAAATCCGCCGGGGCAGCGCCGTTAAGGCCTTAAGAGTGTCGCCCACGCTGGGGCTCATAAATTTTTTGCAGGGAACCCGTAAGCGAACACTCAGAAATCCGTCAGAACGCGTGGTGGAACGGCAACACGTACTGCATTGAGGACCGTGGCGAGATCTATGATTTGCTGCGCGACGGCTCCTCCAGGCGATGAACCTAAGAGGCAATCTAGGCCGCTCGCAGTGCCGAATGTTTGATTTCCAGCGTAATGTGGGGAGGATTAAGCAGCGTATTGTGGATAAGGCAGTGGCGCACGACCTCGTTTAGCCCTGCCCTCTGTTCAATACCGGACGGAATTTCTACCTGAATCCGAAAGTTATTCATCAGAGGCGGATTTTGCGCCTTCTCGGCTGAAACTCGAATGGTCGTGCCCTCCGTGGCTAGGTGATGTTTCCTCAGATACTGCGCGCTGCGTAGAAGGCTGCGCAGGATCCTAAAGATGCCAGCAGTAGTTCAGGCGGTGTCATCCCCTCATCGAAGCCTCCGTTCTCAACGGGTTGATCGCAGGCGATTCGATGTTGACGCGCCCTGATTTTGAACTGCATACCTCCCAGATGTTCAACCGTGACTTCCATGAAAACCCTCCTTACAAGCAACGCTGGAATTCCACGTTCAAATGACCTGCCGTTAAGCTCGTGCTGCCTCCTGTTTCTTGGGCTTGATGCGAACGCGCTCACTGGAACCGGTCGCAACGTATTTATTTGCGTTCGCCCCGAACTCACTAAGAGCGAATGCCTAACTCACAAATCACCCTAACTGGAGACACGCTTAGTTACCGTGGCGCAAATCACAGTGTCTTGTGACCTGGGTCACGGCGTTTCGCAGCAACGCGGTCTAATTAAAAAGTGTGGTCGTGGCGAGTATTTGCCCGGCCTGCGATTTCTCGCGAAGGAAAGAGGAAAACATATGACCACTCACGTGATGCAACCAGCTCAAACCCTGCACAAAAAAGTGCAGGCCAACAAGAAAGTGTCCCTATCGAAAATCATGGTATTGACCGACTTTTCGGAAGTGTCTGACTTAGCGCTGGAATACGCCTTGGCGCTCGCCAGGCGGTACGACGGGCGCATCTATCTGACCCATGTCATCATGCCGGATTCTTATCGATTGGCGGAACCGGGTTTGGCGGAGATGACATACGAGAAAATCCGGCAGGCAGCGGAGCAAAGCATCGCCGACATCTTGATTTCCCGCAAAATGAGTGGAGTTTCGCATGAAGTTCTGATCGAGGAAGGAACTCTGTGGTCCACCGTGGAACGCCTGGTCCAAGAGCACGAAATTGACCTGGTGGTGACAGGCACGCACGGGCCTGGCCAGTTTAAGAAGATGATTCTCGGCTCGGTGGCGGAAGAGGTGTTCCGGCAAGCGGGTTGTGCGGTGCTGACCGTAGGTCCGTGCACAGAGGCGCACGCGCCGCACGAGGTGGAGCTCAACAACATCCTTTTCGCGACTGACTTTGGCCCCGGCGCCGGGCGCGCCGCCCAGTACGCCTTCTCTCTGGCCCAAGAGCACGGTGCACGACTTACTCTGCTGCACGTTGTTGAAGAGTTGCGTGCTTGCACAGCGGAGGAAGAAAGGCAGTTTCGCGAGATGAACATTCAGCGGATGAAGGACTTCATGCCGGAGGACGCCGAGAACTGGTGCAGGGTGGATTTTCGCGTGGCCTTTGGCGCGGCGGCCGAAGAAATTCTCGAAGGGGCGCGGGACACGAAAGCGGACCTCATCATCATGGGCGCCAAGACAAGGAAAACGTTTGCTGGGCACGCACCCCTGACGATCGCCTACAACGTTGTGGCGAAGGCGAACTGTCCGGTCCTCACTGTGCGCGCCTGAGGTTTCCCGTCCGCTCGGTGGCCCGGCTTTAAGATGGATTTCTATCAGATCGGAAGGAGAATTTTCCATGAAAGTCAAAGAAATCATGACGCAATCCGCAGTTTGCTGTGGATCGGAGACGAACGTAGGCAGAGCAGTTGAACTGATGTGGAATCGCAACGTCGGCATGCTCCCGGTTGTAGATAACGACGGAAAGCTGATTGGAGTGCTGACCGATCGTGACATTTGCATCGCGATGGGAACGAGAAACCGCCTGCCGGGAGAGCTGACGGTTGGAGAGATCGCTATACGAGAAGTTTTCACTTGCAAACCCAATGAGGACATTCATGAGGCTCTGTGCGAAATGGGGAATCATCAAGTCCGCCGTCTGCCGGTCGTGAATGATCATGGCGTTCCCCAAGGAGTGCTGTCGCTGGACGACCTTATTGCTCACTCGGAACTTGGTAAGCTGCGCGGAGCGTGCGACCTCTCGTCTGAGGAAGTCGCGGCCACAATGAAAAAGGTCTATGGGCTCAAACAACCATTAGTGCCCAGCACCTTGAGTAAGGCAGCCGTCCACTAGCGCATTGCGAGCCCTGAGGCGTTGGTGCTCGCGGAGACGCAGTAATTCAAATGCTGAAGACCGGTGTGCTTTACTTTGCCCTCGTTTTCGGAGCGGGTTTTGCGCTTGGGGCGATTCGAATATTCGCGGTTGCCCCGCGAGTTGGAGTGAGAACGGCGGAACTCCTTGAAGCGCCAGTCATGCTGGTCGTCAGCGCTGTCGCAGCGCGATGGATAGTTCGAAGATTCGCGTTACCATGCACACCGAGGGATCGTCTCGGTATAGGTAGCGTCGCGCTTTGTCTGATGCTGCTCGCGGAATTCACCCTCGTGCTGTGGTTGCGAGGTCTCTCATTCCGCCAGTATTTCGCGGAACGAGATCCAGTTGCCGGGACGGTCTACTACCTGGCGCTTGGAGCCTTTGCGTTGATGCCGCTTCTTGTGGAAAGGAAAGGAGATTATTGACCGCTGGGGCGCTGAGCAGCAGACAATTCCTTGTTGGTGTCATCTAAGGACAGTTCCGGCCAGAGTACTTTGAGAACGACACCGCATCGGTCGTCATAGACGAGCGTAAACATTTGCGAGCACCGCTCGCAGAGCCAATAGTGCCGTACACCGTGGATTCCGCAAGGCGAATCAGCGTTTGAACCGCTCCCAGTTGCCGAGGTCGGATCGGGCCGGAATCGGAAGAACTTGCCGCCGCTGGTCCAATGAAAGGCAGTCGGGCAAACCGGGTTTGCGCACTTCGGATGCTGCTTTTGGTAGAGCGGAGTTCCTTTCATAGTTTCCGGGTGCGGTGTGGCTGGATTGTTGGCCTCCGGTCGAGCGGTCGTCTGCTCTTCTTCGACGCGTTGAATCGTGGCGCGCAGCCAGTTGCCAAACACCGCCTCAATTTCGCTTTGTTCGCCGTACCGATACAGAGAGTCCAGCGTCTCACCCGATTTATCTAAGGGGATGTGGCGACAGGGAATTTCTGCGGAACGGAATTCAGGCGGCACTAACTGCATCAGCACACATTCGCTGCATGGACCCTGCTCCTGGGAATTGAAATTCATACACGTTGGCGAGTCTTCGAAAATGAGCTGGGGTCTCCAACGTGCGCCGGGAGATCTCCCATAGCCGCCGTCTTCGAGGAATTTGAGCTCGAATTTCAGGACTTCCAAGAGGTCGCGCTCATCTTTCTGCATTTTTCACCTCCCGCTCGCCTCAAAATGTGCGCTCCGGGGAAGGGTGCTGCCGTAACCGTGGTCACTTGAGAGAGTGACCGCTATCACATGGGGGGCGGATGGGTCATCGCCTAGGGGGTTTCGTTTTGTGTCGTGGGGAGAGGAGGCATACTCCGAGGTGGTGAGTCCGTGCGAACCCCGTTGCAGAGGAGCACGATCTTGCCGGTCACGCCGCCCTTTCCTAGCAAATCGTGGGCGCGTCTTGCCTCGGCGAGAGGGAATCGCTGCGCGATGAGCGGCTTGATCTTTTCTTGTTGAAGGAGGTCCAACAGGGCGACCAAATCCTGTCGAAACCATACCGGTTTAAACCGTTTGAGCGTCTGGATGCTGTAGGGAACCATCCGTTTCCGGCCAGGAAGAAACCAGTTGCGAGCAATGTAGAACCCGAGGATGGTGGCTTCACGAAAGCGATGCCGACCACCTGAACCGCCTGAAGCCAATCGTCCCTCGCGGAGCTTGGCAGTAAATCCATAAACCACTACCGTCCCGCCAGGACGGAGAGCCTCGCGAGAACGCCAGAGGTTGCCACCGCCGATGCCGTCAAAGACGACGTCTACGCCCTCGCCTGTGAGGCGATGAATCTCTTTCACGAAGTCCTGTTGCTGGTAGTCAATCGGGACAGCACCCATGCCAGAAACGGCCGACGCGCTTCGCGATGAACATGTACCGTACATCTCTAGCCCGGCGATGCGCCCCAGCTGCAATAGTGCGGAGCCGACTCCGCCTGCCGCGCCGTGAATCAAAACGCGCTGGCCTCGTCTCACCTTGGCGGACCGATGCAGCGTCTGGTACGCCGTAATGTAGTTCAGCACCAGGCAGACAGCCTCGGCAGCGTCCAACCCCGGTTGTACGGGAACCAGTTCACGTTGAGGCAGGCAGACGAACTCTGCGTACGCACCACTGATCGGCATCGCGGCAACGATCTGGCCTGGTTCGATCCCGGAGACCCCATCGCCGAGCCGATGCACCACGCCAACCAAATCCCACCCCGGCGTGAAGGGCACACGAGGCGTTTCGGGATGGACGCCCTCGCGCGCCAGTATGTCCGGTAACGCGACACCCGCGGCCTGCACTCTCACACGCACTTCACCAGACTTTGGCTCGGGGCACTCTTCCTCAACCACCTGTAGCGTGTCGGGCCCGCCATAGTGGGTGACGATGATTCGCCTGTGCCTCACCTTGGAACCTCCCAAACGACTCAAAATGTGCGCTCGGGGGTAGGCGGTTGCTGTGACCTGCGTTACGCGGCAGCGTGACCGTCATCACAGCCAAGGCACGCCCGATCCAGTAGAAACGACCAGAAGTAGGTCTAGGAGACCGTCGCGTATGCCTAGCGGGTTTCGTTTTGTGTCGCGCAGGGAGGGAGGTATACTCCGGGGCGGTGACGCTATGCGCGCCCCGTACGGCTTGGAAATCATTGAGAACTGTCTTGCCTGCCCTCACCGCGAGGACCGGCTTTTCTGTAATCTTCCTCCTCCAGTACTTCAAGGGTTGGCAGCCATCACGTCGCCTTCGTCTTACCCGAAATCAGCAACACTTTTCGTTGAGGGACAGCTGCCGCGGGGAGTATTCATCCTCTGCAGTGGTCGGGTAAAACTGTCAACGACCTCCGCCGATGGGAAAACGCTAATAGTCAGAATCGCGGACCAAGGCGAAGTGCTCGGGCTACCGGCCACTGTCACCGGAAAACCGTATGAGCTTACCGCGGAAGTGATTGAGCCAACCCAAGCAAATTTCATCGCGCGTCAGGATTTCCTTAATTTTCTCCGCGAGCACGGCGAAGTGGGTTTGCGAGTGGCGCAGCAGTTGGGTGAAACCTATCACTCTGCAATCGCGGAAATGCGAACTATCGGACTCTCACATTCTGTGGGCGAGAAGTTGGCCCGTTTCCTACTAGATCTTTCTGCCGGCCACGACGAAGGAAAAGGTCAGCTAAAGGTCACACTCACGCTCACGCATGAAGAAATTGCCCAAATGATCGGAGCATCGCGGGAGACGGTGACTCGCCTGTTTGGTGAATTCAAGAAAAAACAGCTCTTGCAAGTTAAAGGTTCGACCATCATCATCAAAAATAAGGCAGGGCTCGAAAACGTCTTAAGCTCGTAGGTTCTGCTTTCCCTTCCAAACATCCCCTTCATGAAGTTGCGCCTGTGACGGTCGTCACATGAATCGGTGACGCACGTCACGGCGGCCCGTATCAAATGCAGGCAAAAATGCAAATGATCGAAACCCTGGCGGTGGGTTTGAGAAGACTTCGTTCGGTGTTGGGCGGTAAGCCTAGGAAGGGAAGCGAAAATGAAAAGTCGCGTGCTTAGTACCAGCGTTGTAGCGGTTGTTGCAGCGGTCGTGGTCGTTATGGGCGTGATGCTTACGTCTGTGCCAAAGACTTCCGCGATCCCCGCGTTTTCGCGGAAGTACCAGACGTCGTGCACCACGTGCCACAACAACTATCCGGAGCTGAACGACTTTGGGGAGGCGTTCAAGAAAAACGGCTTCAAGTTTCCCAAGGACGACGAGACTTTCGTTAAGGAGCCCCCAGTTCTTCTTGGCTCGAAGGCGCAAAAGGAAGCGTTTCCCGGTGCGGTGTACCCAGGTGAAATTCCGGGATTCCTTCCAATCGCGTTTCGGTACGAAGGGAACCTCACACTCAATCGCAAACAGCCCCCGGGCGTAGTTGCGCAGAATGGATTTACTCCGCGGACGGATCTATTTGCCCCAAACACGTTCACGATCATAAGTGCGGGGAGCTTCGGCCAGAACCTCTCGTTCTGGATTGACGACGACATTTCCGTGGATGCCGCCAACGCCAATGGGGCCATGGGAGACGGCTGGTTGAAGTACAGCGACCTGGGCCACGGAATCGGATTGCCCAAGAATGCGTTGAACGTACGGTTCGGACAATTCGAGTTGGATTTGCCCTTCACGCAGGCAAAGTCCATCTATTTGTCGCCCTATGACGTCTACAGCGAGACCGCCGTCGCAGGCTTGCCTGGCACCACGAACAATCCAGTGATTTTTGGCTCGCCCCAGCGCGGCATTGAGTTCGGAGGCACGCCCAACAACGGGAATTTCAATTGGTCGGTCGCCGTCGTCAACGGCAACAATGCAGGAGACGTTGTCCGCAGTTCCAAGGACGTTTACGTTCGCGTCTCGCAGAAGTTCAATTTGGAGCGCGATCGGGAAAGTCGCAATGCCATCCAAGCGGCGGGGCCAACCGGTCCTCGTGATCACACTTCTGTCCGGGTGGGTTTCTACTACTACTATGGAAAGAACCAGCAAAATCAGAACGGCACGACGTTTCCCGGCATTGCGACGACTGTGGAAGAACCCTTTTACCGCGTCGGAGGGGATCTTCGGTTCAAGTATCGGCATCTGGAACTATTTGGACTGGGGATGTTTGGTCATGATGAGAATCATTTGTTCACGGTTGGACCACCTGCGACGCTTGCTGTTGCGCCTGCCGTGAAATTCTCGGGCGGGTTTGCAGGCGCTAACTACTGGTTCTACCCATGGCTCATCGGCACGTTCCACTACGACGCCGTGAACTCCCATTCTGATTTCATTAACGGCACACCCGCGTCAGAACATCAGATACGCAACCGCTTCAGCCCCGGGTTCCAAGTATTGGCGCGCGCCAACATCAAGATTGTCGGCGAATACCAATACACCTTTGGATCACCATACACGGATCCGGTGACCGGAAATACTCTGTTTTTCCGCCCGAATACGTTTCAGGCGGGAATCGACTACGTTTTCTAAACCAATTTGAATCCCAAGGATTGCATCGCAAAAAATCTGAATAAGAAAGGTATGCCATGAGTGTCGTGAAAACCGCAGAGAAAGCAGCAATCGCAATGGGTCTGATCCTTGTGCTGACAGGGGGCAGCCGCGCAAATGAAATCAAGGGTAAAGTCAGCGTACAAGGCATCAAGTCTGCGGAGAATATCGCGGTGTACGTGGATGCGATCTCAGACAAGAAGTTTGATGCCCCGAAAGAATCTGTGGTGGTCGACCAGAGGAAAATGGCGTTCATTCCCCACGTCGTAGTCGTTCAGCAGGGAACAACCGTCGAATTTTTGAACAGCGACCCCGTAGGCCACAACGTTTACTGGCCGTCTGTTAGTGGCAACAAGAAGCTGGCCCACAACTTGGGCACATGGCCAAAGGGTGAGAAGAAGCCTTTTCAGTTCAACGACGTGGGCGTCGCGTCGCTGCTCTGCAACGTACACCCTGAAATGTCAGGCTATGTCGTTGTCGCTCCGACTCCTTATTTCGCGGTGACCGACAAGGACGGCAACTTCGAAATCAAAAACGTCCCTGCGGGCAAATACACCCTTAAAACCTGGAGTGAAGACGGCAAGCCGACAACGCAGGCTGTGGATCTGAGCGGTGCGACAGCAACCGTCGAGTTGACGGTGAAGAAGTAACAGAGAAAGGAACCCGGGCGCATACGGTGAGCAGCCGAACCAAACTCGTGGACATCGAGTGGCTCGAATCGAACTTTCCCTGCATGCAGGCTTGTCCCGTCCATACGCAGGCCGGTCGCTACGTCTCCCTCATAGCGCAGGGCAGGTACGAGGAGGCTTATCGCTACGCCCGGGTCCCTAACCCTTTTGCTTCGATCTGCGGCCGCGTTTGTGGGCATCCATGCGAGCCCGCTTGCCGCCGCGGACAATTTGACGCCCCGATTTCCATTCGCGCGTTGAAGCGCTTTGCTACGGAACGTCACGGCCCCGAATCTCGCAATCCCATCGATGTCTTTGCAGATCGCCCGCGAGTTGCTCGGTCGGAAAAGGTCGCCATTATTGGTTCTGGTCCAGCGGGTCTGTCGGCCGCACATGATCTGGCGCTGCTCGGGTATCCCGTAACTGTTTTCGAGGCTGCCGCGGTTCCGGGCGGAATGATGCATCTTGGCATCCCCGAATACCGTTTGCCGCGGGATGTCTTGCAGGCACAGATTCGCGAAATCCTCGATCTCGGCCCCGAGCTTCGCCTCAACCGACGGCTCGGCAAGGATTTTTCGTTCGAAGATCTTCGCCGCGAAGGCTACAAAGCCATCTTGATGGCTTTCGGCCTTCACAGGAGCCGCGACCTGAATCTTCCCGGCAATGATTTGGACGGCGTGGTCAAGGGCATCGACTTTCTGCTGAACGTGAATCTTGGCTACCGCTTCCAGGTCGGCAGACAAGTCGTGGTCATCGGCGGCGGGAATGTGGCCATCGATGTGGCGCGCTCGGCCATGCGCGAGCAATACAAGAACCTCGCGCCGGACGAAGCTACCGAAGCCCTTCCCGATCACCTCACTTCAAGCGAAATGGATGTCGCCATGAAGGAATTCATGGACGTTTCGCGGCAGGCTTTGCGCATGGGCGCGCGTGAAGTGCATCTCGTTTGTCTGGAATCCCGCGAGGAGATGCCGGCTTCGGAAGAAGAAATCGAGGAGGGCTTGATGGAGGGCATCAAGGTCCACCCCTCACTTGGCCCCAAGCGGTTCGCAGGCAAGAACGGAAAGTTGACCGGTCTCGAAGTCATCCGCTGTACTTCTGTTTTTGACGAGCAAGGGCGCTTCAACCCTAAGTTTGTGGAAGGCACGGAATCAATTATTGCCTGCGACACCGTCATTCTCGCCATAGGACAGGCTTCCGATCTCACTTTCGTCAAGCCATCAGATGGCATAGAAACCACGCGGCAGGGAACCCTGAAAATCGATCCAGCGACACTGATGACCACCGCGCCGGGAATCTTTGCCGCGGGCGATATTGCCTTCGGTCCTCGTCTCATTATCAACGCCGTCGCGGACGGCAAAAAAGCTGCAAAGCAAATTGACAAGTACCTGCGCGGCGCCGAATGGCAACCAAAACCACAGTTCGTGCAAATCACGGTTCTCGATCGTCACAAAATGACCGAGGAATACGACGAGTATTCGCGACTGGCTATTCCGACAATTCCCCTAGAGCGCCGCACGGGCCTCGCCGAAGTCGAGACCGGATTCACCGAGGAGCAGGCGCGGCGAGAGGCTTCACGCTGC